>Ga0302210_10000835_pt1 | contig 13547 bp, 10 predicted proteins | sample II_Fen_E3_2_FD_198793 | JGI IMG/M metagenome (GOLD analysis project Ga0302210, IMG submission 198793) | Peat permafrost microbial communities from Stordalen Mire near Abisko, Sweden - II_Fen_E3_2 | ecosystem: Environmental > Terrestrial > Soil > Wetlands > Permafrost | place: Sweden: Abisko... | reverse complement strand
ATATCTTACCAATTATATTGGTACAGGCCCATATAAATTTAAAGAATGGAAATTAAATGACGTAATAACATTAGAAAAATTTAATGAATATGTTCCTTATGGCGATGCAAACGCAAGTACAGATGGTTGGGCTGGATATAAGAACGCATATGCAACTACTATAAATTTTTATTATGTACCAGATGAAGCAACAAGAGTAGCTGGTCTCCAGACTGGCCAATACGATTGTGCTTTCGGATTATCTAGTGATACATATGATTCTGTAAATAATAACAGTGATTTATCAACATTTGCAGAGCAAGGTGGAACAAATGTATTGGTATTTAACAAGAAACAAGGCTTAGGTGCAAATCAACTTTTTAGACAGGCAGTGAATACAGGAATTAACTATACCGATTTAAATACAGTTATGGCTGGAAAATTCTTTGAGTTAGGATCTTGTTATATGGATAATACACAATCCTATTGGGTTACAGATGCCGGAAAAGCGAATTATAATATTAACGATATTACAAAAGCAAAAGCGCTATTAGCACAGTCCGGATATAATGGAGAAACATTTAGAATATTGACATCGAATATAAGTAATTTTGATAAGTTAGCAGAAGTGCTTAGACAGGAATTAGTTGCAATGGGAATTAATGTAACAGTTACTACGGTTGATTGGGCTACATTTACATCTTATAGAACAGATCCAACAGGATATGACTTATATCTAACTTCATTTGCAAGTGTTTCTGTACCATCACAAAAAGTATATTTTGGATCAACTTATCCAGGATGGACAAATGACGCACAGTTAACAGATTATTTGAATCAGTTTAATTCAGCAACGACATTGGAACAAGCAAAGGCTGTTTGGGTGAAGACACAAGAATATTGTTGGCAGACATTACCTATCATTAATTTAGGACACTATACAGCTTCTTATGGTTATAGTAAAAAACTGGAAGGTTCAGTTAATTACCAGGGAATGTATTTTTGGAATGCTAGAGTAGCCGAGTAATTATATATTAAAGTGAATTTATGAAAGGGTGCCCATTGTTTATTTGACAACGGGCACTCTACATTAAATAAGGAGAATGCTTTATGGGAAAATACATTGTAAAAAGAATTATTTCTGTAATACCAGTCTTATTTGTTGTATCGATAATTGTATTTTCGTTATTACATTTAACACCAGGAGATACAGCTTCTGCAATTTTAGGAACAGAGGCTAGCCAGGAGGATATAAATGCTTTAAACCACAGATTGGGGTTAGACAAACCGATAATTATTCAATATGTTGACTGGATTGGGAATGTTTTTAGAGGAGATTTTGGAACATCTGTTGCTTCGAATAATGAAGCAGTATCAAGTATGATTGCGACACATTTTAAACCGACAATTGAGTTGGCAGGATATGCTTTAATGATAAGTGTATTTCTAGCACTTCCACTTGGTATGCTGGCTGCAAAATTTAAAGGTACAGTTGTTGATTATGGCGTTTCTACAGTTGCACTTTTGGGGATTTCTTTACCAAGTTTTCTTTTGGGACTGGGTCTTATGATGCTTTTTGCAGTGAAATTAAGATGGTTCCCTGTTTCGGGTTATAAGCCTTGGTCAGCAGGCATAGAGCTTCATATTAAGTCATTGACATTACCTGCTATATCATTGGGTTTTATGTATGCCGCTTTCATGATGAGAATAACAAGGGCATCAATGCTCGAAGTGCTTAACAGTGATTATATCAAGATGGCAAAAGCCAAAGGTGTAAAAGAATCGGTTATTGTTACAAAACATGCATTTAGAAATTCATTAATTACTGTAATAACAGTAATCGGACAGTCGCTAATTGGAGCATTATCTGGAGCTGTAGTCGTAGAAACGCTATTTGGAGTTCCTGGTATGGGATCACTGATTGTGAATTCAATTGCACGTAGGGATTATCAGGTAATACAGGCTGTAGTATTAGTAATGGCATTACTTAATGTAAGTATTAATCTGATAGTTGATTTACTATATGGTATTGTGGATCCACGTATACGGTTAGAATAATATGGAAAGTTGGTGAACGATAATGAACATTGAAAGTCTAGAGTTAAAAGAAATAAAAAGAGCATTAGCGAGAGAACAAAGAGGTTTAACAATTAAGAAAATCTTTAAAAATAGAATATCAATTATTGGCTTTGCTATTGTTCTAATTATGGTCTTAATTGCGATATTTGCCCCAGTAATATCGAAAATAAGTCCATATACGGCAGAGGTTACAAAGAGATTATTAAAACCATCTTCTGACCATATTTTTGGAACCGATTCATTAGGAAGAGATGTTTTTAGCAGAGTAATATATGGAACTAGAGTATCAATGATAGTTGGGTTTTCCGTGGGACTTTTTTCAGCAACATTAGGTATGATAATAGGATTATATGCAAGTACAAATAAAATATCGGATAATATTCTTATGAGAATTTGTGACGGTTTAAAGGCAATTCCAAATGTTTTGCTTGCTATCACTTTAATGGCTGTTTTAGGTGCAGACATTAAGAATGTTATTATTAGTCTTACAGTAGTTAGTACACCAGGAGTTGCAAGAATTGCTAGGTCTTCTGCCTTAGTAGTCAGAGAAAATACTTATATTGAAGCAATGAAGTGTATAGGAGCAAAGCCCTCAAGGATTTTGTGGAGACATATTGCACCTAACATATTGGCACCAGTTGTTGTTCAGATGACTTTTGCGTTTGCTTCCGCAATTATCGCTGAAGCCGCTCTTAGTTTTTTAGGTGCTGGAGTGCCCTCTCCAATTCCTAGTTGGGGAAGTATTCTAAATGAAGGCAAAAATTATATTTTTAGTAGTGCATGGTGGTTATTATTATTTCCAGGATTATTTACGGGAATATCTGTGTTAGGCCTTAATTTATTTGGAGATGGTCTTAGAGATTTATTAGATCCTTTATCAAATTAAAATAGTAGGAGGACTGTATAATGGAGTCAAATAAAGAAAAAGTTTTAGAAGTTTGCGAGTTAAGCACTATTTTTCATACAGACATGGGTAAATTAAAAGCAATCGATGGTGTTTCCTTTGATGTATATAAAGGCGAAATTCTAGGCGTTGTTGGTGAATCTGGATGTGGGAAAAGTGTCACAGCACAATCTATTATGAGATTATACGATGAGAGACGAACTGCCAGTTATGAAGGTGAAATTTTGTTTAATGGCAAAAATATTTTTGATTATTCAAATAAAGAAATGAAAAATATACGTGGGGCAAAAATATCAATGGTTTTCCAGGATGCCTTGAGTTCTTTAAATCCTGTGTTTACGGTTGGTAGTCAGATAATGGAAACTTTGATGATTCATCAGAAGTTAAGTAGAAAAGAAGCCAAAGAACGTGCAATTGAAATGTTAAGAATGGTTGGTATTCCGGCACCTGAAAAGAGATTTAATCAATGTCCTCATGAATTATCAGGTGGTATGAGACAACGTGCAATGATCGCGATAGCACTTGCGTGTAAACCAGAGTTACTAATTGCTGATGAACCAACCACTGCGTTGGATGTAACAATTCAAGCACAGATTATGGATTTGATTGTGGATTTAAATGAGAAATTAAATATGGGAGTTGTGTTGATCACTCATGATTTAGCAGTGGTTGCTGAAATGTGTTCAAGAGTCATAGTAATGTATTTAGGCCAGATAGTTGAAGAGGCAAATGTAAAAGATATTTTTTCAAATCCCAAACATCCATACACGCTTGGACTGATCAAATCGATACCTAAAATTGATGGAGATAGAAGTGAAAGATTATTTATGATAGAAGGGATGGTTCCATTATTAAATCAGATTCCTACTGGCTGTAGATTTTCAACACGTTGTCCGCTTGTCACAGAAAAATGTAAGTCTGAAATGCCTGAATTAAGGTCTATTAGTGAAACTCAAAAAGTTCGTTGTTGGGCTGTGGAATAGGAGGAAATTATGAATACATTAAAGGAAGATGAAAAAAAGAATGTAGTCTTGCATGCGGAAGGTGTTACACAATATTTTCCAATTAAAAATGGCTTTGGGAAAATAGTAAATAATGTAAAAGCAGTAGATGGTGTAAATCTTGATTTATATGAAGGCGAGACGTATGGTCTTGTTGGAGAAACAGGTTGTGGAAAAAGTACATTTGGAAGAGCTTTAATTCGGCTATTAGAACCAACAGCAGGAAAAATAGAAATAAAAGATACGGATAATTTTGTGGATATTTCTCATATGAAGGAATCTGAGTTAAGAAGATATCGAAAAGATATGCAGATGGTTTTTCAAGATCCGTTTACATCCTTGAATCCAAGAAAAAAAGTTGGGCAGATACTCATGGAAGTGTTAGAAATTCATAATATTGGGAAAAAAAGTGATAGAACCGAACTAACCATGAAAATCATGGAGAAGGTAGGTCTTAGACCTCAGCATTTTTATAGATATCCTCATCAGTTTTCTGGAGGCCAAAGACAGCGAATTGGTCTTGCAAGGGCACTTATTCTCAATCCAAAGTTAATTGTATGTGATGAGCCAGTATCGGCATTGGATGTGTCTATTCAGTCACAGATTATTAATCTTCTTCAGGATCTACAAAAAAATGATAAGTTAACATATTTATTCATTGCCCATGATATGAGTGTTATTAAATATATTTCAGATAGAATTGGTGTAATGTACCTTGGACATATTGTTGAAGAAGCAAGAAATGAAGAATTATTTACAAATACAAAACATCCATATACACAGGCGCTATTAGCAGCGGTTCCATCTATCGAGGTTGAAAGAAAGAAAGAACGTGTTGTTTTAGAAGGTGAGCTACCATCACCAATCGATCCACCTACTGGATGTGTATATCATACCAGATGCCAATATGCGAAGCCAATATGCACACAAGTTGCCCCTGTACTTAAAGAGGTAGAGAAAAATCATAAAGTGGCCTGTTTAATGTATGATAAAGATTTGTCACAGAATCCGTGGGAAGAGCAAAAGTAAGTGTTCAGTCATGATAGGACAGAATTGAGGTATAAATGAAATACGAAAAATATTTGAATGAGATTAATTTAAAAGCGGATAAGATCACAAAAGTAAGTGATGCTATATGGGAATCTCCTGAATTAGCATTCTCGGAATATAAGTCAGCGAAGAATCTCATAAATTTATTAAAAGAAGAAGGGTTTGATGTTGTTGCTCCGGCTTATAATATTCCTACTGCATTTACAGCTTCATTTGGAAAAGGTAGTCCGATAGTTGGAATTTTAGGCGAATTTGATGCATTGGCTGCGTTAGATCAAATTGCCGATTTACCAGAAATGAAGGCAAATAATCGAGGCTCTAGTGGACATGGATGTGGACATAATTTATTAGGTACAGGTTCTGCAGCGGCAGTTATAGCGATTAAAAAGTATCTTGAAGATACAAAAAAATCAGGAACTGTTATATATTATGGCTGTCCAGGTGAAGAAGGCGGATCTGGTAAAGCATTTATGGCAAGAGAAGGTGCTTTTTCTAATTTGGATTTCGCAATCACATGGCATCCTTCTGAAATTAATGCAATCAGTAAAGATAGTTCATTGGCAAATATTCAGGTCTTATATAAATTTCATGGAATCAGTGCACATGCGGCAGGATGTCCAGAACTTGGGAGAAGTGCGCTTGATGCTTTAGAATTAATGAATGTAGGAACAAATTTTTTAAGAGAGCATATGAGCTCAGATGCAAGGGTTCATTACGCAATTCTCAATACGGGAGGAATATCCCCAAATGTTGTTCAAAATTATGCTGAAGTATTATATTTGATTAGGGCACCGAAAGTTTCCGATGTGCAAGAGCTATTTGCAAGAGTAAATAAAATAGCTGAAGGTATGTCAATCGCTACAGAAACACGATTTGAATATGAAATAATAAAAATGTGCGCAAATATTATACCTAATAATGTTATAGAGAAAGAACTGTATAATGGATTTATGGATGTTAAAGGCCCTGAATATACAGAAGAAGAATTAGCGTACGCAAAAAAATTCACAGAAACTGCCGAAATGGGTCATGGAAAAACATTTCAGTATTATATGGATTCGCTGTTTCAAAAGGAAAATATAGAGTTTCTAAATGTTCGTAAAAATAGTGTTATGAATGATTTCGTAGTGCCATATGAAGAAATTCACGTAGTGAAAGCACAAGGCGGGTCGTCGGATGTCGGTGATGTTAGCTTTCAATGCCCTACATCTCAGATAACAACTGCTACGTGGGCGCCTGATAGTGGTGGACACTCTTGGCAGATTGTTGCTCAAGGAAAGAGTAGCTTGGCACATAAAGCGTTGTTATATGCGGGGAAAGTAATGGCATATACAGCTATAAATATGTTAGAAAATCCAGCAATTATAGAAGCGGCAAAAAAAGAATTTAATATGCGTATCTCAAATGATCAATATGTTCCGATACCATCTAGTATAAATCCGAGAACAATGGATAGCTTTCAGAGTTGAGTATAAAAAAATCCGTATTTGAGTACATGATTTTAGCTTTGGCAGGTTTGATAAAATAGCTAATTGTAAGTTTGTACAAATAAAAACAAAGCATTTTGTTTGCGATTACAAAAATACTGGATAAGATTGACATGAAAATTTGATTAATGTAACATATGAAACGAGCAATTCGAATAAAAAGCTTGTTTGTTAGAAAAAAGTATTAACATAATTCTGAAAATAATAAAAAACTTGGAATTCATACATAGGAGGAAGTAATTGTGAATACGGCTGAAGTATTGGTAAAATGTTTGGAAAATGAGGAGGTAAAATATATATTTGGAATTCCCGGAGAAGAAAACTTAGAAGTGATGAATGCGCTTAAGAATTCTTCCATCAGATTTATAACTGTACGTCACGAGCAAGGTGGGGCATTTATGGCTGATGTATATGGAAGATTAACTGGGAAAGCTGGAGTATGTCTTTCAACCCTTGGACCGGGAGCAACCAATCTTGTAACTGGAGTGGCAGATGCTAATTCTGACGGAGCTCCATTGGTTGCTATCACAGGACAGGTAGGAACGGAAAGAATGCATCTGACATCTCATCAATATTTAGATTTAACGAATATGTTTAGTCCAATTACGAAAAGGAGTAAACAAGTTGTAAGGCCTGACACGGTAAATGAAATTGTAAGAATTGCATTTAAATATGCTGAAAATGAAAAACCAGGGGCAACACATATTGATTTGCCATGTGATATTGCTAAGCTTCCGATTGACCCGGGACCAGGAATATTACCACTAAAACATAATACTCCGAATAAAGAACTTGCTTGTATTGAAAGTATTGAAAATGCAGCAGGTATCATTTTTCAATCCAAAAATCCAATAATACTTGTAGGTCATTCTGCTGTTCGAAATAAAGCGAGTGAAGCGTTAACAAACTTTGCTGTGCAAATGAAAATCCCTGTTATTAATACGATGATGGCAAAGGGAATTATCCCTTATGATAATCCTTATTCTTTATGGACAATTGGAATACCGCAAAGAGACTATGCCAATGTTGTTATAGATGAAGCGGATCTTGTCATAGCAATTGGGTATGACATTGTGGAATTTGCACCAGTTAAATGGAATGCAGAAGGTAAACATAAAATACTTCATATTGATGTAAGACCATCTCATATAAATAAGCTATATCAGCCAGATGGTGAAGTGATAGGTGATATTTCATATGCCCTTAATCAGATTTCCATGCGTTGTACTAGAACATTAGAACCGTTGCATGCTATGAAAATAAAAAAAATCATGAAAGAAGAACATGATAGTTATGAAAATGACATATCATTTCCGATGAAGCCTCAGAAAATTCTTCATGATATACGTAAAGTAATGGGTAAGGAAGATATCTTATTATCAGATGTGGGTGCACACAAAATGTGGATAGCGCGCCATTATAACTGCTTTATGCCAAATACTTGTATCATTTCCAATGGTTTTGCTACTATGGGCATTGCAGTTCCAGGAGCAATTGCAGCTAAACTGGTTAATCCTAATCAAAGGGTTTTAGCGGTTACGGGTGATGGTGGTTTTATGATGAATTGTCAAGAGTTTGAAACAGCGCTAAGAATTGGAACTCCTTTTGTCACTTTGATTTTTAATGATGGTAGTTATGGACTCATCAAATGGAAACAGCATGACGCTTATGGAGAAAGTTATTTTGTCGATTTTGATAATCCAGACTTTGTGAAATTTGCTGAAAGTATGCATGCTAAGGGCTATCGTATCAGTAAAGCAGAAGAGCTTCTTCCAACATTAGAAAAGGCATTTCAACAGACAGTACCTGTTATCATAGATTGTCCAGTTGATTACGCGGAAAATGATAAACTATCAATACATTTAAATGAGCTAAATACCTATATTAAAAGTAGATAATTTGAGATAGCAAAAGGCTTCAATATGTGAGAAAACATAATGCAGCCTTTTTGCATTCTAAGAAATTACAGTACAAGTTATATTAAGATGGAAATCCATTTGAATCGTTCATACCTAAATATCGTTTGATATAATAGCAGATGTAAAATTCAGTTAGATTACTATTGCTTTTTAGATTAGATTTTGTTAACTCTTCCATTTTTGAAATACGGTATCGAAGCGTATTGATATGAATAAAAAGAGCTGCTGCAGTCTTATTTAAATTGCAGTCATTTTCTAAGAAGGCCCATAAAGTCATAGTTAATTCTGCTTTATATTCTTTGTCATATTCTTCGAGAAAGCTTAATCTCTCATTATAATACTTTAAAAAATCTTCGGTATTGTGCAAGACTCTTAAAAGCTGGTAAAAACCGATATCATAGTAATTTACAACGGCCTGATCAGCGGTACTAAGAATTTTGAACATATTTAATGAGAATAATGCTTCTTCGAAACTACTTTTAATATTTGTAATGGGACTGCAGATTCTTCCAAGTGTAGCTCTTAGAATGATATCTGGAAATTGTTTCTTAATAAAATCGCATTGTACACACAGTGTTTGATAATTTTTGTATCCACGAAAATCATCTTCATCTGCCTTGAATAGAATAATTATCATTCGACCAAAATGCATACAATAGGTATGCCATTTTTCATTTTTTAACCGGCCTACTAATAATTGATATATATATTGCTCTTTATTGATTCTATCCTTATCATTACGATTAACTTTTGCCCTTACGACAGCTATTTGGTAGTGTCCTAGAGGATTGAGACCAAAACTTTCCACATGTTCAACACCTAAAAGCATCTCGTTGCGTTTGTCTTTGAAAAGGAATTCTTCAATAAATGATTCCTCAACAATATCAGCATTTTTCATCCTTAAAACGTATTCGTTAAATTTCTTCTCTATATTTAGAAGATTTACATCATCTGGAATTATTATAGAAAATAAATGGTTGGTTTCTAAGAAAGTATTTAATTGATCTTTGGATTTAAGGGGTAATTTTGACCTATGATGTATCAGTATCCCTGAGGCATGGTAGGATATACATTGATTTAATAAAACTATAAGTTTATTTATATCATAGATATCAACCTGGATAGCGACAATCTCTCCCCCAGTAAGTAACTTCAAATCATTCTCTGTAGTAATAAATGTCATCCATGTCACGATGTCATTCTTGTTTTCTTCATAATAATATTTTTCCCATTGAGTTGCATTGATATATTCAACTAGCCTATTTATTGTTATATTCATATGCTTCCTTCTTCCTAAAAAGTATTATCCGATCAATGAATGCGTGTGGCAATAAAATGATTATAATAAGAATACTTATTTTATATAACAATATAATCTCCATTTTGTCAAGAAAACATCATTTTTAGGAAACCTATTTTTGCAGAAAAGCACAAATAGCCCAATCAAGTCATATTTAAATGATTTGGTTGGGCCGTTTCAGTATATGATTCGTATGATCGTATCGTTAAATATAAGGAGACTTATATAATAAAAATAACCTTTAAACATTGTTATATTTTAATAGTTTTCTTTCCTCTTTTTGGTTATCATAACAGTAGCACATATAGAAGCTGAACTAATTATTAGTACAACATATAAAACTATATGGAAATTATCAGCGGTCTTAGGAGCAGTGACACTAGGAGAAGCAACATCTGGAGAAGCAGTGACATCAGGTGAAGCGACAATAGGAGCAGCGACATCAGGAGAAGTCACAATAGGTGAAGCTACAATAGGAGCAGCGACATCAGGAGAAGTCACAATAGGAGAAACGACATTGGGTGAATCAACAGTAGCAGTGGTGTTAGCGGATACTATCTTTAATGAAGTTCCATCAATTGCAACTTTATAGGAATCTGAAAGACCACTTATTTGAACGGCTGAAAATGCGGTACTATTTTTAAGGGATCCATATGAAATGAAAGTAGTATTTAAATCAGGTACATAGCCATTTACAAAGTTCAGCTTTAATGTTCCACCAAGTGAAGCTTGGCCAGTAATTTTGAGTAAATCATCACTACTGTCAATGTTAAGTTCAAGTGTACCATTTTGAGTTTGACTAAAGTCACCATTCATTGTTAAGCTATCTGTCACATTTTCTTCGATGGTACCACCGTTATTGGCAACATTTCCAGCTCCAAATGCTTTGCTAGAATCTGCTTCAAGAACACCTTGGGTGAGAACGGTACCGCCAGTATATGAATTGTTTCCAGATAAGATCAAAGTTCCTGTTCCTTGTTTTGTAAGTGTGCCACTTCCAGAAATATCATTCCTCCAGTTATCTGAGGCATTATATCCACCTTTTGAAGCATCCATTGTTACTGTTACATCATTATTTAATGCACCGTAACCATTTGCAGCAGCAAAAAGATTTAAGCGACCCCAGCCTTCTGCATCATCGAGTACTGGATAACCAGAAGCTAGTCCTGTTGAATATATAACCCAACGACGTTGTGTTGCATCAAGATATGGGAGGCGAGTTTCGAGTAATACTTCAGCTCCTTTTGGCACAACCATTGGTTTTGTTGTATCACCGATCTGTGCGAATCCATAGGTTAAACGATCTGTGTAATTTTTTAAATTAGTTGCATAGTCACTATATTTGTCTATAGAAGTTCCAGCTTGTGTCAGTAATACAGTTTGTGCCTGTGTGTAAGCATCTTGTTTTAAACTTACATTTGCTGGATCGTTTAATACTGAAGCTACAATTGCAGTTGAGGTCATACGCCCGCCTATTACATCAAAACAGGAGTGCATACCGGCTATAATTCTGTTATTTCCTAAATCTGAGGCTCTTGTGAGCATTTCCTGGAACCGCTCAGGTACGGCATATGCCAAACTAAGTGCTGCAAGATAACCGGCATTTGTATGTCCACTTGGAAATCCACCATCACTTGCAGGGGTGGCGCTTATGCATGGAACTAGATTTGGAATTACACTTACAGCGGTACTCCAACGGTATGGACGCATATATTGGTAATATGCTTTTGCAGAAGATGTTGAGGCACTACTATTACGTGCCGTGTTTACTAATTTTACGATGTTTCCAAGTGATGAATTTTCATCAGCCCAGGCAGCCGCTGTGTCATCATATTTTACAGTTGTAGCATCGGCTGGAATTACATCAGTAACGCTTGTTGTGGCTTTGGCACCAGTTATAAAATTATCGGTATAAGAACCAAGGCCTGTGATGATACTGTAATTTTGATTACGACGGTCATCTAAATATGCTTGTGTTTTTTGGGCAGCGGTACTGTTATTTGTAATTGAAGCTACCTTTTGGATATTTGCATCAAGTACAGATGTGTTCAATTTTGTTCCTGTGTTCCAAGTAGTACCTGGAGTCCAAAGATCTAAAAAACCTGAAAGAACACCGATGGAAGGGTTTGTGGCAGGAGTTTTGTTGCTTGAAGAATTATTTTTATAAGCATCTACATAATAACCATATACTGCAGGTTTTGGATCGATTGCTGTTTGGTCCACCCCATTTGCAGCAAAAGCAGTAGTTAAACTTTGACTGCTGATTACAGTAACTAATAGTAAAGCGGCAAATCTCGATGCTTGCTTCATTTTAGAACTAGATTCATAATTACGTTTCGTTAAATTCATTTTTTCTCTCCTTTGATTTGCATAACATAAATTAATGTAACTGTTCAGTACCTGAATAGTTACATTAATTATAATTGAACCGTGTTTATTTCAAATAAAGTTTGAGTAAAGCTAGCGTAAATTGTTTATACAAGCTTAGGATCATAAGTAAAACGCAGATGATCGAATTTTTATATTATTGCTACAGATCTAATAATTTCATAATATTTTCACCTAATACCATTTTGGCTATAGAATCGGAGGGGCTTACAAACTCAATGAGCTGTTTACTTAAGAGTGGTTCACCATAAGGTGCATCAGAGCTAAATAAACATCTTTCGGGCAATTCAGTAATTGCTATTTTAGCAGCTAAAGTTGAAAAAGAAGCAGATAAATCTAAATAAGCGTTTGGTGTAGATTTTGCAAATTCAATCACATCCATCCAATGATATCCCCCTAAATGTCCCCAGATAACAGGAACAGTTGGGAAAGCATTACATAAATTCATAAGTATTTTTATACCGTTTGCAGATACCGGATTAAAAGTATGAACCCATATTGGGATATTTGGAAATTGCGTTAATGCTTCAAACACAGGTTGTAACTGACTCATTTGTTCGTCTGAACCAGGAGTGAATTCTCCAATCCCTTTTAAATCATTTTGAATAATATACTGATCAATCCATTTCGCAGTTTCATTTGTAGATAATCCTAATGGAACAGAACCGAACCCCCAGAATTTTTCGGGGTATTTTTTGATTACAGTGGACAAATCGTTAATATTATTAACAAGACGTTTCATGGTGGCTTCTTTGCTATTTGTGCCAGAAAGAATTTTGTATAATACATTCATTTCTTGTTTTAGTTCCTCTAAATTTTTTGCTTTTTCTGGATGGGGTGCACTACAAAATAAAATGGCTTTATCAACCCCAGCCTCATTCATTTTTTGCAACTGAAATTTGGTAGGTAACATTAAGTGTTGGTGGCTATCAATAATCATGGTTATTATCCTTTCTTTGCATTGTTAAATTTGTTATAATAAAAGGGTAACATGTTCATTGAAAGCGAACAAGTACGCACTATTTTGATACAATGTATCCTTTTAGATACGTACAATCGAAAGGACGGTATTATGGCAAAATCAGAAAGTATTGAAGATATATGCCCAATGGAATTGGGGATTAATATATTAAGTGGAAAATGGAAATTGCAAATTATTTGGAAAATATATACGAAAGAAACGCTACGCTTTAATGAATTACAAAAGTCATTAGGTAATATCACAACAAAAACACTCACCCAACAATTAAGAGAATTAGAAAGTGAAAAAATGATTACGCGAACTGTATATCCAGAAGTTCCACCGAAAGTAGAATATACATTGTCTGACATTGGTAAAACAATTGCTCCAGTATTAAAATCTTTGTGTGATTGGGGTACGAGTTATCAAAAGGATCTTCGAAAGGAAGATTGAATTTTGGTAAAGATGTAAATGTTGAG
>Ga0302210_10000831_pt1 | contig 13572 bp, 16 predicted proteins | sample II_Fen_E3_2_FD_198793 | JGI IMG/M metagenome (GOLD analysis project Ga0302210, IMG submission 198793) | Peat permafrost microbial communities from Stordalen Mire near Abisko, Sweden - II_Fen_E3_2 | ecosystem: Environmental > Terrestrial > Soil > Wetlands > Permafrost | place: Sweden: Abisko... | reverse complement strand
ACAATATCTTTGGAGGGAACTTAATCAGTCAGGCTCAATGCCCTACACGTTCGAGAAAGTGTATGCAAAAGCCGTAAAAGCCGATTACTGGTTGATAAAATACAATGATCCGCGTGGGGATATGACTTATGAAACGCTGAAAAACGAGTATCCACTCTATGCAAATTTCAATGCTTACAAACAGAAGCATATTTTTGCGATCAATACGGCAAAGACTCCTTTTTATGAATCCGGTCCTATGGAGCCTGACCGGGTGCTGGCCGATCTGGTGTCTATATTTCACCCGGAGTTATTGCCCGATTATAAACCAACCTTTTATTTCAACCTTGAAAATAATAAATAAAAGTTCTATGAAGACAAATAAAATCATATTAATAACAGGCGGACAACGCTCAGGGAAAAGCAGGTATGCCCAAAAGCTGGCTTTATCACTTACCGGTAATCCTGTATACCTGGCTACTTCTGCTGTCTGGGACGAAGAACACCGTTTGCGGATAGAGCGTCATAAGCGTGACCGTGGAGTGGAATGGACAAATATAGAAGAGTTGAAAGACTTGCAAAAGGTTGATGTACACCATAGGGTCGTAGTGATTGATTGTGTTACACTCTGGTCAACAAACTTCTTCCATGAATCGAACGGGGATGTTGAGTACTCGTTGGAAGCCATTACCGGACGCTTCGATGCATTCACGAAACAGGACGCCACCTTTATATTCGTTACCAACGAGTTAGGACTTGGAGGCACTTCTGACAACGATTTACAACGTAGGTTTACCGATCTGTTGGGCTGGGTAAACCAATACATAGCATCCTGCTCCGATGAAGTTGTAATGATGGTTTCAGGGATTCCAATGAAAATAAAGTAATAGTAATATCTTCAATTCATAATTCATAATTCATAATTCATAATTGACAGATAACTGTCAAGTTAATACTTATATAACAATCAGATCATTAAATATCTAAGATTACTTAATATTAAACATTTACCCGTATGCTAAAAACGAATTTCAACATCAAGTCTCCTAAAAAGGAGATTGTTCCCTTCCTTGTGGAAAAGATTGATAACCTGACCAAGCCCAAAGGATCACTGGGCAGGCTAGAAGAAATGGCCGTTCAAATCGGTACTATCCAGCAAACGCTGACTCCCTCGCTGACTCATCCACACCATATTGTCTTTGGTGGCGATCATGGTATTACTGCAGAAGGTGTAAGCTATTCACCCCCTGAAGTAACCCCTCAAATGGTATTCAACTTTATGGAAGGGGGTGCCGGTATTAATTTTTTGGCACGTCAGCATCATGTGACTATGAAGATTGTAGACTCAGGTATTAACTACGACTTTAACGGGTTAGAGCATCTTATCGACTTGAAAGTTCGTAAAGGAACCCGCAATTATTTACACGAAGCAGCTATCACATACGAGGAATTTGATCTCTGCATGGAACGTGGTACACAGGTTGTAAAGGATTGTTATAATGCCGGTTGCAATGTGATCAGCTTTGGTGAAATGGGTATTGGGAATACATCTTCCTCGTCGTTGTGGATGAACCTATTAACCGGTATTCCGCTGGAACAATGTGTGGGTGCAGGCAGCGGATTCGACAGTGAAGGCATAAAGCGTAAATACAGCATTCTGAACCAGGCCCTTGAAAACTATGCAGGTGATGGTTCTGTGATCGACCTGCTCTGCTATTTTGGGGGGTACGAAATGCTTATGGCAGTGGGTGCCATGCTGCATGCTGCCGAACTGAATATGGTGATACTGATTGATGGATTTATCATGACCAATTGCATTCTGGCTGCTTCAAAGCTCTATCCGGAAGTGCTGGAGTATGCCATCTACGGTCATCAGGGTGATGAGGCAGGCCATAAACTGGTACTCGATTACCTGCAGGCAAACCCTCTCCTGAACTTTGGCATGCGCCTGGGTGAAGGTACCGGTGCTCTTTGTGCCTATCCCCTGATTGATTCAGCCGTAAGAATGATCAACGAAATGAGTACGTTTAAGCATGCCAAAGTGACGAAGTACTTTTAGAAATGGTCATTGTGTCTTTCAAAATAGTGTATATCGTGATTTCGATATAAAATTAGTCAGTTAGGACTTCTATATCAATAGAAAATAGTTTTCATTTTGAATAATTTCCCGTAGGGAATCAACATGTTTATCCACTATCGGGGAATTTATTTCCTGAAATTAAATATTCTATTGATATTAATTCCCTACGGGAAACACACAAAACAGGTTTACAATATTTTAACTTGATTCTACTATTGATCTCATGTTAAATAGTAAATAGTAAATGGTAAATAGTAAATGAAAAAAGCTCAGTCTATGAAAAAAATACTCTATCAGTTGGTAGCAGCTATCACCTTCTTTACCAGGATACCCTTATGGCGAATGGTGGATATTCCGGTGGAGAGTTACCCAAAAATCATTTGCTTCTGGACTCTCACAGGTTGGATAACTGGTGGAATAACAGCTGCATCCTGGCTGGCATTTTCAACGATCCTCCCTCCGCTCCCGGCTATCATACTGGCACTGGCAGTGAGGATTATCCTTACCGGTGGCTTCCACGAAGATGGGCTGAGTGATTTCTTTGATGGTTTTGGTGGTGGTAAAACCAAAACGGATATCCTGCGTATCATGAAGGATTCGAATGTTGGGAGTTATGCCCTGATAGGAATGATCCTGTATTATTCGTTACTTATCAGTACGCTGTCATCCATTCCAAAAGGAATGATGGTGGTTGTTTTGTTTGCAGCCGATCCGTTCTCTAAACTGCTCACTACCGGCATGATGAATTTCCTGCCGTATGCGCGTACCGAGAGTGAAAGCAAAAGCAAGACCCTGTATGATAAGCTGGGCACAGGTAGGTTTATGGTGGCCTGCCTGTTTGGATTGCTCCCCCTGCTCCTGCTTTCAGACCGGAGATTGTGGTTTGCAGCCCTGTTACCCCTGTGTGTATTACTGTTCCTGTTCTTCTATGTCTGGAAAAGGATTGGTGGCTATACCGGAGATATCTGTGGAGCTACTGCTTTACTTTGCGAACTGGGGTTTTACCTGGCTATTGTGTGCTTATTAAACCGGTAAATGTTTTTTGCCAGGTTGCTACAATATAACTTATTTTCCTTATTCAGTGTTATTTAACTATTAATCTATGAACCTAACCTTTATCCGGCATACTTTCGTTGCTGTAGAGCCCGGAATTTGCTATGGGCAGAGTGATGTGGGGTTATCCTCCACTTTTGAGGCGGAAGCTCAACAGGTGTGCTCTAAATTACAACAGAGCCCATTTGATGCGGTATATAGCAGTCCGTTGTCACGTTGCCTGAAACTGGCATGCTTTTGTGGGTATCACGAACCGGTTATTGACAATCGGTTGATGGAACTGAACTTCGGTGACTGGGAAATGAAAACATGGACAGATATTCAGGACCCCCAATTGCAGCATTGGTTTGATAACTGGTTGGACGCTACGCCTACCGGTGGTGAATCGTTTGCTTCAATGATAGTGCGCGTAAAGGAATTCATGGAGACACTCAAAACACAGCCGTTTCACGATGTTATTATCTTCACCCATGCTGGTGTGATCCGTGCTGCAGGTATTCTGGCCGGTACGTTTCAGGCTGCCGAAGCCTTTGATTACAAGGTTGGGTACGGGGATGCGTTTAAAATAACGATTTGAATTGAAAGATTTGAACGCTGAAAATATGAAAAATATCAATTGAACGTTGACTATCAAAGAAAAATAAGATTAGAACGCGGATTCTCACTGATCTGGCGGATTTAAACGGATTAAAAAAATACACGTATTTTTTGATTTGATTCTTTATATCAATTCTGAAACGTATATGTATTGGGAGATAAATTGTGTCTTGTTATTTTTAAATGATTATCCTGAAAAACTCCTAAAGCATAAGAGAAATAATTCCGAAGAATTGAATCTGTGAAGTTGCAATTGAAGAATTTAAAACCTTATTTTTCTTTATTTTTACCCTTAGTAGAAAACAAAACTACCTAAAATCCAACCCTTATTCCCTTATTTTCTGAAGTTTATGAGAAATTTACAACGTTTTATCAAGAGCCAATAAATGCAATAAAATAAGCGAATAAGGGTGGGTTATAAGGGTGTCTGGTTTTCAAGAAAATAAAAATAAGGGCTTTTGATATCACATTTAAACTGTTTGTGTTTAGGACAATAACTTTGTATTAGAACATAATTCGGATAATCATAATTTTTAATTATCGTGATTTCGATTTGAAATTAATTCGTTAGACTTTTACATCAATATAAAAAGATGGTGTGTTGACTGATTTCCAATATAGAATCAATCTGTCTATCTCCTATCGGGAAATTGCTTTCTTGAAATTGGGTATTATGCAATATAAATTCCCTGCAGGAAATCCGTATTTCCAATTTATTGGAATAAGATCCGCTTTAAATCCGCCAGATCTGTGAGAATCCGCGTTCCATTCTTATTTTCATTTTTAATTCCTGCATAAAATGGTAAGCGGTTTTTTTTATCTTTGTACCCGATAAAAACATTCAAACTGACTCCCACATGCAACATATCGGACACATCACCCTGCTGGTCAACGATTACGACGAAGCCATCGCATTCTATTGCAATAAATTGAAATTCACTCTTCTGGAAGATAAGACGATGAGTGAAACTAAAAGGTGGGTACTTATTGCCCCTCCCGGTTCTGCGGGCACCTCCCTGTTACTCACTAAAGCAACCACCGAACAGCAACGCAGCCTTATCGGCAAGCAGTCGGCTGAAAAAGTGTTTATGTTTCTGTTTACTGATGACATTTCAGGTGATTATGAGAACCTCATGAAACAGGGTGTAGAGATTGTGGAGGAGCCTGAAGTGAAACCGCATGGCAAGGTGCTGATTTTCGCTGATTTATACGGCAATCATGTTGATTTAATTGAACCTGCAATATAACAACCCCATGACACCTCAGGAAATTACCCGCTTGCGAATGGTCAACCAGCAGATTGAAGGCTCTGTCCGGAAAACAGCTAAAGAACTGGTTGGCTGGATGGGCGCCATGCAGGCACAGGATTATGCACAGGCTAAATGGGCCATCGGACAACGGTTGCCCGGATCGACAGACACCTCGATAGAAGCTGCGTATAACCGCGGTGATATACTCCGGACACATCTTATGCGCCCTACCTGGCATTTTGTATCGGCGGACGACATATACTGGATGCTGGACCTTACGGCACCTCAGATAAAGCGATTGTTGAAAACGCGTGAAAAACAGCTTGAATTGAATGAAGCTATCTATTCAAAAAGCAGGGACTTGCTCGAACGAATGCTCTCTAACGGACTGAGCATGACACGCGAAGAACTTACACTGGAATTTGCGAATATTCATATTGCAACCAATGAGAACCGCCTATCGCACCTGATGATATGGGCTGAAATGGAAGGCATTGTATGCAGTGGACCCATCCGAAAGAACAAGCTTACTTATTCCCTGCTGACCGACCGGGTGTCCGTAAAGAAAACAGTTTCACGCGATGAAGCACTGGCAACCTTAGCCACACGTTACTTTAAAAGCCATTGTCCGGCTACCCTGCGTGATTTTGTATGGTGGTCAGGATTATCGGTAACCGAAGCCCGAAAAGCCCTGGAAATGATCAAGACGTCGTTTCAATCGGAGACTATCGGTACAGAGACTTACTGGTTTGCCGGTGAGTTGAAAAATACCCATCCTCTGTCCCCTTCCGTTCATTTACTGCCGGCCTATGATGAATACCTGATCTCCTATACCGACCGGAGTGCTGCCCTGGCAACAGTACATAACAAAAAAACAATTTCCAATAACGGCATTTTTCATCCGGTAATTGTTGTAAACGGGCAAGTGGAAGGCCTGTGGAAGCGGAATACCGTCAGGGATATGGTGAAAATAGAAACAAGTCATTTTCAGCTTCATGATCCTGAGACACGGCAAGGCATTGAAAACGAGGCAGCACGGTATGGACACTTCCTGGATAAACGCGTTGAATTATCCTCCCTGCAACATCCTGAAACAGAGGAATAATTGCTATCAACAGCAAAAGAATAAAAAGAACTTGCCTATGCACCTGGTAAGTTCTTTTTTGTTTTAGAAAGTGCAACCATCAGCATGTCGTATTTTTTCTTCTGGATAAGCGAAACACGGAATGAATATTGCATTTTAGCGTCATTTCGCTTAGTTGGATTGTTCGATCCCGCCTTGATCATTCTCATTTTTTGGTACCGACAGATACAATTTTTACTTTTACTTCTAATTTTTGCTTTTTCAAAACAATAACTCTCCCGGTTTTTTTATTTGCCATCTGGTCATACTTCATAGATGATTAGTTGAGGATTAGTTGAGGATTGGTTGAGGATTGGTTGAGAGTAGCCCCTCTGAACCCACAACCAAATCTCTCGAAATTCTCGTTATGGAGTGAATAGATACCAGCTGAAAGATAAACCGGAAATGCAGGCATACTGCCTCATCTTCCTTTTGTTAGGAAATCTAAAGTTGCTAAAATTGGTATTTGAATCTAAAAAATCAATCCATTTTGTACTTATTTAAAATAAATGACCAAAATGCTTGGGATGTTAAAAAGAGTTCGTACTTTTGGAGGGAAATATTGGTAGCGAGTTGCAAATATTGAGAATACAAGAGTCTACTCACCCCCCATTTATCACCTGTTAATTCTTTATAAACGATAATAATAACTGTAAATATGCGTCCTTAAAAGGTATATATCTATATACCTTTGTATTGACAATCTAATCCAGGAGAAATATGAAATATTCTGAATTTCATAGAAAAATAATAAAGAATGGTTGGATGTTTCATCATGCCGAAGGCAGCCATTATTTTTATATGAAAGATGGTGTATTATCGGAACCAATCCCCTTTCATGGAAGTAAAGAGATTTTTGAACCCCTTAGAAAGAAGATTGAAAAGAGTTTGAAGCTTAAATAAAATATTTTGTCTGAAAATTCATACGTATATGGAAAAGTTAATAATTCAAATAGGAGCAAGTAGCGATTATTTTGGTGGATTTGCTGAAAATTGTACCGGAGTGTATGGTGCCGGTTCTACTGTAGAAGCTTGCAAAGAGAACGTCATGGAGGGTTTACGATTGTATATTAAAAATACGCCAGACCCGGAATTACCGAAAATACTCAAAGGACAGTATGAAATTGTATTCAAGTACGATGTGCAAAGCATTTTAAGTTATTACAGTGATGTATTTTCAAAACCTGCTCTTGAACGGTTGACTGGTATCAACCAAAAGCTGTTGCACCATTATGCAACGGGACTTAAAAAGCCACGGGAGGCACAGCGTAAAAAGATAGAAGAAGCTTTACATCGTTTAGGTACTGAACTATTATCCGTGGAATTGTAACGTTAGTAAGTAACTTATTTGTTCTAAAGAAAGGAATATGGACAAATAGAATACCAAGCAAATAAGGAAAAAAAGACGTTTCTCTCCTACCCTTCCGGAATGTGTTTTTACGCTAAGACATTACAGATTAGAAATTTATGCGAATAAATATTCAACAAAACAATTGGTTATACCGTGATGCAGCAACCATGCATCCGTGAGATAAAACATTCTGTCCGGGAGAACTAACTTTGCAAACGAGGAGTAGAAGATTATCTGAATCAGAATTTACAGAATTTGAAAATTTACAGAATAAAAATAAAATACAGCAAACTGAAAATGCCCATAGCCTGGGTTGTTAGTCAGAAGGCTAAAAAAAAAGAAAAACTTTCAATTAAAATAAAAACAAAAGAGTAATGGATAAACAACACGATAAATTTATGACTGACTTACATCGACTTCTTGGAACTCAAGACTTTAAAAATGAAGACGATTTAAAAAGTTTTTTAGGTAGCATTACTGGAAAGAAAATTCCTTCTTTTTCAAAAAATGCGTTGACTAATAAAGAAAAAGCACAGGATCTGGTAATGGAAGCTTATGAATTGACTCCTGTAAAAGCAAAAAAGAACATTGCGAAAGCACTTGAACTCGACCCTGACTGTATAGAAGCGTATGAGTATTTAGGTGCTAGTGAAAGCTCCCTTGAATTTGCAATTGCATTCCTGGAGAAAGGTATTGCAATAGGAAGAAAATTATTTTTTGGAGAAAATTTCGAATATCATAAAGGGCATTTTTGGAGTATTCTCGAAACACGTCCTTTTATGCGATGCTTACAACTCTATTCGGAAGTACTGTATCTAAAGAACAAGAAAAAAGAATGTGTTAAGATTTTAGAAGAAATGATTGATCTGAACCCAAATGACAATCAGGGAGTAAGAGATCAATTAATGCTTTATTTAATTGAGCTCGATGAGTTCAAAAAGTTTGATAAATACGCCAACATGTTTAAAGAGGATGAAATGACATTTTCACTATTCAATCAGGCATTATTTACCTTCAAAACAGAAGGAGATACCACAAAATCAAAGATACAATTACAAAAAGCATTAAAACAAAACAAATTCGTTGCAGAAAAACTCATTTCAGGACTTCCAATCTTAGAACTTTCAGATCATTACGGTTTTGGGGACGAAAATGAAGCTGATTACTATGTGGATTCGGCCCAACACATTTGGAGACAAACAAAAGGAGCGATGGAATGGCTTAAAAAACAATCCAAATAATGGTCATTGTCTGAATCAGAATTTACAGAACAAAGAAAAATACCTCAAACAGCAAATACACAGAGTCTTGGTCGGCATGCCCCATTCAAAGAAAAAGAAGACTGATTGACATAACATCTCATTATTTTAAAAATTTAATGGTATGAGCATACATGACAAAACCAATGAACAGCTCAGAAAAGAGTTAAAACTGTTGCGACAAAAGATTAATTTATTAAATACTTCAAAAGAAAAACTTGCAGCAGAGTTAGTTATTGCCAACAAAGAACTTGTATTTCAAAACGTGGAAAAAGAAAAACGTGCCGATGAGTTAGTCATTGCTAATAAAGAACTTGTATCTCAAAATGAGGAAAAAGAAAAACGTGCCGATGAGTTAGTCATTGCGAATAAAGAACTTGTATTTCAAAACGAGGAAAAAGAAAAACGTGCCGATGAGTTAGTCATTGCCAATAAAGAACTTGTATCTCAAAATAAGGAAAAAGAAAAACGTGCCGATGAGTTAGTCATTGCCAATAAAGAACTTGTATTTCAAAATGAGGAAAAAGAAAAACGAGCCGATGAGCTAGTCATTGCCAACAAAGAAATTGTATTTCAAAACAAGGAAAAAGAAAAACTTGCCGATGAGTTGGTCATTGCCAACAAAGAACTTGTCAACCTAGGCGAAGCGATTGATAAGGATACTATAATCATTAAACAGGCAAAAATTGAATCAAAAGAACAATTGAGTGGCTATGTATCTAACCTTCAAATTGTGCGTGAAGAAGAAAGACTACATTTAGCCCGCGAAATACACGATAGTCTTGCACAACTTTTAGTTGCTCTAAAAATGGAGATGGGTATGTTTAAGAAAAAAATATCCAAAACAAACAAAGATATTAATTTGGAAGAAGTTCTGGCCGAAATGAAACAACTGATGATGCTGGTAGACGATGCCAATAAATCGGCACGAAGTATCATGAATGGTTTAAGACCCGAACAACTTGATTTGCTTGGTTTTGTAGAAGCAGTAGAAGTTCATATCCGCATCTTTGAGCAAACGCACCACATAAAATGCAGTTTTATAAATACAGTTTTGGATCTCAATATTCTTCCCGATCAATCCTTGGCATTCTTCCGTATACTTCAGGAATCACTCAATAATATTCTAAAACATGCCATGGCTTCAATGGTCACGGTTCAACTTACACATGAAGCAGGTAAATTAGTGATGGTAATTCATGATAATGGAATTGGGTTTGACGTTAACCACAAAGGCCGACCTGATTCGTACGGTTTGATTGGCATGAAAGAACGGATAAAATTATTAGGTGGCAAGTTGGATATTACAAGTAATGTGGGCCAAGGAACAATGGTTAAAGTTGAAATAGATTATCGAGCATAATTTAATTGCTTACGAAAATAAAGATATTATAAGTTTTAAGCATTACAAAACATTGTTTTCGATTAATTCGTTAAATGCTTACAAGTGAATATAATGAACAAAGGGAATAAGACCAGGTTACCTGAACCGTTGAAAGCAGGAATCGAAAACCTATCAGGAATATCCATGGATGACGATCATGTTCATGTCAACCCATCAGAATCTGCCCAACAGCATGCCTCAGCGTATACACAGGGTTCAGAAATTCTCCTTGCACCCACACAGGAAGAGCATGTGCTTCATGAATCCTGGCATGTTGTGCAGCATCAACAAGGGAAGGTACAGCCCGCTATTCAGAAGAAAGGTGGGGAAACTGTCAATGATGATCTGATGTTGGAACAGGAAGCAGATAGGATGGGTAATAAGGCAACGGGTACAAATAATTGAAAACCGCATTGACCCTTGAGCTGCAGGTACGAACTAAATAGGATAAAATGTCCTATTTGTTGAAGAATTGAATTAAGAATAGAATGCGATATTATTTTATTCACCTTACTTAAATAATACTCATAGCCATGACAACAGGTATGACAACAGTTATTCAGCCAACAGCCAGCAAAGACTTTCCATTTACTGAAACCATGACCCGGGAAGCATTCTGGAATCTATACAGGCCGGGAAGTGTAGAACATTTGATTCTTCATAACCTGAGAAACAGCACGAGTTATTGCCGCGAGCTAGACTTAACGGCTCATGTTGAAAATAAGGTTGTCGGTCACATTATATCGTCGAAGGCGAAAGTAGTTGATGTACATAACAAGGAGCATGAAATTCTGTGTGTGGGACCATTATCTGTATTACCCGGTTTTCAAAAGAAAGGGATCGGTTCAGCACTGATGAATCATTCCATTCTGGTAGCTAAGCAACTGGGCTTTTCAGGAATGATACTGTTTGGAAATCCGGATTACTATCACCGCTTTGGTTTTAGGAATGCACTGGAATATGGCATCACAACGAAAGAAGGTCAGAACTTTGAACCGTTTATGGCCCTGGAGTTACAAGTCGATGGATTAACCCCTATATCCGGCAGGTTTATGGAAGACAGTGCTTTTGAAGTTCAACCCGAAGACATTGAGGCTTTTGAGAAGAACTTTCCGTATAAAGAAAAAAAGGTCACCGATACCCAGTTAAATAATTCATAATGCATAATTCATAATGCATAGTGCATAATTGACAGAATACTGGCAATTAAGTGTAATATTGGCTGATAAACAGATCATTAAATATCTACGATTACTTATGTTGTATGATACCTGTTATTACATAATAGTAAGAACGGATGTAGTCTCTTTACTCCACTCCAGGTGATTTATGTAATATTGCTCTGACCGCTGCTCTCTCTTCCATTCATTAACCCATGAGAGTGGGTCATATAAAACTACACAACCCGGAAAACATTTTCAACATTTAAATGTTTCGTATTTTTATCAGGACAAAAAATACAAACTCATTAAACAGTATGAAAATGGCAACAACAGATTTCACCACAACCCTGTTGGTAGATCAAACACCGGCAGAAGTTTTCAATGCCATCAATCATGTCCGCGGATGGTGGTCGGAAGAAATAGAAGGCAGTACAGATACACTCAACGATGAATTTACATACCATTATGAAGATGTTCATCGTTGCAAAATCAAAATAACAGAATTCATTCCGGATAAAAAGGTCGTCTGGCTGGTGCTGGATAACTATTTTAATTTCACAACCGACAAGAGTGAATGGAAGGACACTAAAATCATTTTTGAAATATCCAGAAAGGATAAGCAGACTCAGATCCGATTTACCCACCAGGGTCTGGTACCCGAATATGAGTGTTATGAGATATGTAGGGAAAGCTGGAGTAATTATATAAACAACAGTTTGCGTCGTTTGATAACTACCGGTAAAGGGCAACCAAATCCAAAAGAAGGCAGGAATGAGTTTCAGGAAGAAATGTCAGAGAAAATGAAGAAACAGGATTGTCAGATCACCCTGACGGTCAATGCTTCTGTAGATGAAGCTTTTAATTGCATAAACAATGTCTCAGAATGGTGGACTGAAAACCTTGAGGGTAATACCCTGCAACTCAATGATGAGTTTACTGTCCGCTTTGAGGATGTGCATTATTCCAGGCAGAAGTTAGTGGAAGTTATTCCTCAGCAACGGATTGTATGGCTTGTTACCGATAGCAACCTGAGCTGGCTTGTAGACAAACATGAATGGACAAATACTAAAATCAGCTTTGAAATTTCGAACACGGACAATAAAACACACATCATTTTTACCCATATCGGATTAGTTCCGGGGATTGAATGTTATACCGATTGTTCAAATGCCTGGAGCCAGTTCATTCAGCAAAGTTTATTGAGTCTTATTAACACTGGTAAAGGTTATCCGGATAAGAAAAAACAGGAAATCGTGCATAAGCAACATTCTTAATGTATAACTAAAGAGGACATTTCCTTTCGTATATTAGGGTGGATCAGGGACTAATTGAATTATTAGTCCCTGATAATATTTGTATGATACTATTTGATTCAGACTTTAAAAGTGAATAATCATACTAATGACAACAATAGTAAATTTGGTTACATTGTTTACTTTGATAGATATTAATTTTGCATGACCCAAAATTAATATCCCACTCAGTTCGCAAGTATTCGAATAAGTGTCTCCATTTTTTCGTCCAGCAGTTTACCTGTATCCTGAAAGATTTGCTCATTCCATTGACCGAATAAAGTAGATGGCTTTTCGTATGTGATGACTGTTTTACCAAGATCATTTTCGGAAAACATTACTCGTAAAGGTGCATAAACTCCTGCTTCTGCATGTATTTTCATCATATTCAACGCAATCAACGGATTTCCAATAAGTAGTTGTATTGCCCGGTGACGTTCTCCCGACAAACTTAACATCAATCCGTGAGGTATCGATCCTAAGATCATTAGTCCAAGAACACCTGAATTTTCATTGATATAGGCTATAAATTTGTCCTTTTGTTTAAATTTCAACATAAAACCAATCCTGAATAAACCCGGTTTTTTGAGTGTCGAATGCAATCGTCTCATAGTTTTTGAATACGATTGATCAATAACCCATTCAATACGTTCAACATTGAATGGAATAAGATTTGGTAAAAGCTCTGTTTTCATACTTTTATTTATTTATTTTCATTTAAATGCTTCGTTATACCTGTTAAACTATTTCCTATAGACTGGCAATGAAACGAATGATTAGTTAAACAGTTAGGTATAGCTGATTAAAATCACTATTCAGTATTATCTTTTGATAATAAAGACCATAACAAAAGAAAAAAATAATATGTTCATAGTTTTTTATTTAAAATGTAAACAATCTTTTAAATTCTAATCAATTTATAACCTGAATTTACACTATTTCTGCAAAACTTCTAACAAGGAAAATAACACAAGGTTAAACCATCAACAGGAATTATAATTCGGTAGAGAACCTTCCCGGCAGAGATATGTAATCATTATT
>Ga0302210_10000827_pt1 | contig 13604 bp, 12 predicted proteins | sample II_Fen_E3_2_FD_198793 | JGI IMG/M metagenome (GOLD analysis project Ga0302210, IMG submission 198793) | Peat permafrost microbial communities from Stordalen Mire near Abisko, Sweden - II_Fen_E3_2 | ecosystem: Environmental > Terrestrial > Soil > Wetlands > Permafrost | place: Sweden: Abisko... | reverse complement strand
TAACTTTGTCCCTCGTAGAAACAGGATATTGCCGATAGCCCATTTCCAAACGGAGATTTATTATAAAAAGAAGCTTGACACAGTTTAATTTACACACCCATATAGTACTGTCTTGTCCAATCCAAACATCATTGCCAATCACCGTATCTCCCTTGAACGGGAGTGCATTCATTGAGGGAATCTCTTGCTCCCAACCAAAGATATAAAACGGGAAAGTTGAGGCTGCGTTCATCTGATGGTTGGCTCCATTCATGATGAAGTTTACACCTTTTGCTATTTGGCAGAATTTGCCGATTATAAGTTTATCCTTGTAAAAGTCGTAATGATGCGTTACATGACTCTCGAAATCTGTGTCACTGAAATAAGTAAAATCGCCGACAATAGTATTGGGGTTCTTTATCGTTGGCTTTACGTAGGTTACATAATCGATCCCTTTTATCGGGTTTATCTCATTGGGGTCGGGTAATTTCCTCATATCTTCAATATTTTCATCGCAATCGTAGCACACGCTTCGGCATCGGCTAGGGCGTGGTGATGGTTGGTTAGGTTGAAGCCACAGTGGGCTGATACGGTTTGAAGCTGATGGTTGGGGAGGGCGTGGTCGAATTGTTGTCGGGAAGCTCGTAAGGTATCGTAAAAGACGTAGTTGGGGTAGGACATGCCGTAGCAGGAATGTACCGCACGAAGACAACCCTCATCGAACGAGGCGTTATGGGCTACAAGAGGTAGACCCTCAACCAATGGGGCGATGTCGGCCCATATCTCGGGGAAGGTTAGAGCACTTTCCGTATCATTATACGTAAGGCCATGAACGTTGGTGCAAAAGTAACTGTAATAGTTGGGCGTTGGTCGAATGAGGCGATATAAACTATCTACAATCTCTCCATTGCGAACAATTATAATGCCTACCGAGCAGACACTTGTTCGTTTGCTATTCGCTGTTTCAAAATCGATTGCTACAAAATTTTTCATTGGGCAAAGATAGTAAATATATTAAAATCGGTGTTCGTTTTTCTCGTCAATTTCTTTGTTTTCTCTTTTTTTATGTGGATATATAATGTATATATGCCAAATAAAGGATTAAATTATAAATGAATTAAGAGTTTCTGCTTTTTTGATAATAAAATAAAGGGCCTCAATAAAAATGAAACCCTTTATTTTGCAGTCAGTTACACACCTAGCAACTGATATTTTCAACTAATTAACCGATTTTTATTTATTTGGAGTAAGTAATGAATATATAAGGAGATGCAGGGGCAGTGCCTCCCACTGTACATAGAGGCTCTTGGGCTTGGATGGCGCCACAGAGAAATAAACTCCATAATCCTGCAAATAGTTTTTTCATGTGCTTTATTAGATTAAAAGGTTACTATCTACAAAAGTAGAACAATATTTTCAATAAAGCACTATACTAAAGTACAAATTTTCTATATAACTTCAATTATATAGAAAATTTGACTAAAATTTATTCTTTTATTTCTACTTTTTCCCTTTTATAGAACTCTTTTCCTTCTTTGTTGAAACATTCAGTTAATGTAGTTCCCTTTCTTTCGCGGTAGATTACGACATCTACTTTGTGAAGCAGTTCTAGATCTTCTATTTGGGCGTTTATCTCCATTAGCTGGTTAAAAGGAATATGACTTCCTTTAAGGGCTAAATCGATATCAGCGGATTGGGAGTAATCTCCTTTAGCTCGCGAACCAATGATGATAACCTCTTCGATATTGGGATGTTTTTTGAAAACACCGCAAATTTTATTGATAACAGTTTCGCTTAAACCAAACATAGTAGTAATTCTAGGTAAATAAATTGTTCTTTTCTAAATTAAGCTTCTGCTATTAGTCGCTTTTCAGTCTAGCTTAAATAAATAATAGTATGCAAAGATAGTAATTTTTTTCTGTATCTTCTTCCATATTATATAGATGATTTCAAAAGGAAAAGAGTTAAACTTTGTAAAACCTTTGACTCGTACCTTGGGGCAGAGACTATCTTTGTGGGCATAAACATTCGCGAAGGTTTATTACTATGAACAAAGTTAAATTTAAAATCGGAGAGTTTTCCAAACTGAACCAAGTTACGGTGAAAACATTGCGGCATTATGAAGAGGTGGGATTGTTGCTGCCTGCGGAAATTGACGAATGGACGGGGTACCGCTATTATGAGGTCTGCCAATTTCAACGGATGAGCCGGATTCTTTATTTGAAGAAGCTGCGTTTCTCACTCGAAGAGATCAGGGATTTGTTTGACAGCGGAACGATGCAGCCTCCTCTTTCGGTACTGAACGAGAAGATCGAACAGTGCCGTGAAGAGCAAGCTCTGTTGCACCGACAGGAACTGGAACTGAAACGTTTGACGGAAAAACTCCAAACTGAATCTAAAATGGAAGAAGTATTTATCAAACCGCTGCCCACACATCTGGCGGCTAGTTTTCGTAAGGTGATTAAAGGGTATGGTGAGTTGTTTCATCTCTGCCCCAATGTCATCGCTCCCGAGATGCAGCGCCTGGGATGCGTCTGTGCCAAACCTGAATATTGCTATACCATCGATCACAACGATGAATATAGTGAGACGGATGTTGATATCGAAGTTTGTGAAGCCGTTGAGTCGGATGGTGGAAAATCGGACTTGATTCAATTTAAAGAAGTGCCTGCCGTTGAAACTGCAGCCTGTTTGTATCATCATGGTTCGTACGATACGTTTCGCGAATCGTTCTCCCGACTATTCTCTTACGTCGAGGAAAACGGTTACAAGATAACGGAGCATCCACGCTTCAGTTACATCGATGGTATCTGGAACAAAGAATCTGAAGAGGAATGGCTTACCGAGATTCAGCTTCCGGTAACTAAGGCCTAAGGCGATTCTAGTTAATAAATTCCCGCATTATCTCAATCCTCAAAAGTAACGGATGCAGATAATGCGGGAATATTTATAATTAAAAGTCTAGGCTTAAACACCCTAAAGAGGGATACATAGATTTTAAGTTTCCTAAATGTATAGCGACTTTATCGCCGTAATTGTTTTCGACAATAATATATGGGCATTCAAGTTTAAACTTATGTGCTGTATTAGGATAATCAAAGGTTGAAATGCCAGTGATAAATACTTCTGTCACATTGTAGCTTTCAATTTTTTTTGCATTTTGTTCTGCTACAGATTCGATAACTATATCTTGCTGCTCATCCTTATCGCATGAGGTTAACATTGGTTGCATTAGGGCTACAACTGCAATTAGAAAGAAAAATTTCATACTTTTCATAATAAGTAATATTTATAATTAAAATTCAATAGGAGTTGAACCTACATTGTAATTCACACTTCTAGTTAGTACTATTGGAGCCGTATTATAAGGTGTTTTAGGATATAGGGTAACAGTTACCTTTAACAATACATCAGAAGATTTGCTAAATCCCAAGTTGAATCCTCCGAGTAGAAACTTTGGATCATCAAAATTCCTCAATTGATCATCTGTTAATACCATAGGTCTATAATAAACGTATCGATTGCAAAGGCATGTAATATTGGGGTTTTTTGAAATATAATTACTACAGCTGGTACTTTCATAACTCAAAGGAGTGATATGATATGAATATAATTGGTTTGTTATTTTTGTATTAAAATCATGTAATTTGTTTCATAATGCAAATGTAGTCTGTTTATTTAAATAAAATAGATAGCTAAAGTTTATTTATAATATCTTTTTGATGTATTCGCTGGTTCGTAATAAAACACCGTGCTAATTAATGAATATTGTATAAAATATAGGGTTATAAGTATAGGATTGTAAGAAGAAATAATTTACTTTTTAAGAAATAAGCTAAAAAAACAGAAAAACCGTTCATTTTTCTGTTCATACACATTCTACTCATATAATCTGTTCACATACAGTTTTACAGATAGAGCGGATAATTCAATTAAAATCATTGATTATCCGCTCTATTCTATCGTAAAAAGCCCGTAAATATCACAAGGCTGCTACGCTCTAATTGCCCCGAAGAAAAATCGTTGTTACATCGCAATGTCCCAAATTCCGGCCGATTTCTCCAACTCCACCGTTGCAGCGGCGTGGTTGAATGCCGTTTCGTAGTAGAGTGCCTGCACATCGTCGTACGTGCGTTGTGCATTCAGCACCTCTAATAGCGAAACTTCTCCGCGGTTGTAGCTGTACGTCTTGCCGGTTAATACCGCTTTGGCCTGTTCAAGCATCCCATTTTTATAATGTTCCACCTGTTTAGTCAGCGACTCGTATCGCTGATAAGCCTGTATCACCTCATTTTGCACTCGTAGCGTAGCTTGCTCATATTGCAACGAAGCTTGTGCCACCTGTTGCTTTGCAGCAACCAGAGCCCCCTTGTTTAATCGGGAAAACTGCAACGGGATAGCAGCTCCAATCGTGATGCCCGAGTAAGAAGGAGCAGGAGCCTCTTCGTTTTCAACCTTCGCATTGTGGCTCACACCAAGTGAAAGATCCACATCTGCGTTCCTTTCACGGCGAGCTACCTTAAGTGCGCGGTTTGCTACCTCCACATTCTGCAATGCCGCAGTGAGGTCGGCACGCGAGGTAATTCCTTGCTTAATCAAGTCCGTCACATCGAAATCCCGTTTCGGCAAACTTTGCGAAGCTTCCGGACGAATTAAAACCGACGCCTCTTTCGTTCCCGTAAACAGTGATAAGGCAGCGAATGCGTTGTTCATCTCTGCCTTCGCCTGCATCAGTTCGTTGCAAAGAATACCCGCTTCCAGTCGACTTTGCGTGGCATCGATCTCCATAATCTTACCCAACGAATATCGCACACTGTCCGACTTGGCCAACTCTAGCATGTTTTCGTATGCATTCTGTTTCACCTTGTAAAGCTGATCCTGCTTCACCGCCTCCAAATAAGCCACCGTAGCTTCTGCCCGGAGGTTGCGAAGATAGTCGGCCAGTAGCGATTTAGCCAATGCACTTTCACTACGAGCTAACTCCACAGCCGAAGTCCGTTTGCCAAATGTCACCGTCTGCGAGAGCGACACCGAACCGCCATAGCCCATTTTCTTCTTCGCCTGCTCGTTGTTGAAATACTCCAACGAGAGTTGCGGATCGTGGTTCACATTCGCAGCTACCGCTTCCGCTTCCGAGATGCTCACGTTCAACTTTTCCGCCGCATATTCCAGATTGCCCGAACTTACCTTCTCCATATATTGTGGATAAGTAAGCGGCAATATCGTTGTCTGTGCCCGACCTTGCAAGCACCAACCGAGGCATGCACCTAAAAGAAGATGCTTCACTATTTTTGTGTTCATATTTGTTTTTGATTTTGTGAGATTATTTTTTTCTCCACTCGTTTCTCCATCATAAAATAGAGAGCCGGTAACACATACAGCGTAATCACCGTAGCAAAGAGTAATCCATATACAATCACCGTAGCCAGTGGACGTTGTACATCCGAGCCGATCCCTGTAGAGAACGAGGCTGGCAACAATCCGAGTATAGCCACAGTCGCCGTCATCAGTACCGGACGAAACCGATGCCGCGTACCCGAAACAACCGCCTCATACAGTCCGGTTCCTTCCTTTCGCAACGTATTGATGTGCGAAATCATGATCACTCCGTTTTGTATCGCCACACCGACTAGGGCAATAAACCCTACTGCCGACGATACATTCAGCGTCATGCCCCTCACATTCAGTGCCAACATCCCGCCAAACAAAGCCAGCGGAATTACACTCATCAACAACATCGCCTGACGGAACTTGCCGAAGGTGCCAAACAACAACAGCAACATGATGCCCAGTGCCAGTGGAATAACCAAGGCCAGTCGCGAATATGCACGATGTTGATTTTCGAACTGCCCTGCCCATTTAATCTGCACATGCTCCTTGTCGTATGCCACATGCTGATCGATCTGTCGGTTCGCCTCCTTCAAGAAAGAAGTCAAATCCACCCCGCGCAAATTCACACGCACCGTGAGGTGTCGCTTGTTCATCTCGCGGGCAATGGTGCTCGCCCCCGTTGTCATCTTAATCTGTGCCACCTGCGACAGCGGAATCTTCACTCCAGCCTCCGAGGTAAGTATCAAATTACCGATGTCTTCCGGCGTACTGCGACTCTCCTCGTTGAAGCGGCACGTTACGTCGTACGACTTGCTGCCCACAAAAATCTGTGAAACAGAAGTCCCGCCAATCGCCATCTCAATCAAATCCGTCACATCCGAAATGTTGAGTCCGTATTGTGCAATTAAATCGCGGTTCGCAATAATCTGCAACTGAGGTAGTGGAGGTTCTTGGTCGATCGTTACATCTTCCGCTCCCTTAATTCTTTTCAGCGTTTTCTCAATCTGTTCACTGATTCGTCGCGTCTCGGTCAGGTTGTCGCCATATATTTTCACCGCAAGGTCGCTGTGTGCTCCCGCAATCTGATCCATCACCATGTCGATAATCGGTTGCGAAAAGCCCACCGTATATCCCGGCATCTTTTGTAATTTAGCCGACATCTCCTCAATCAGATCCGCCTTCTTCTTTCCGTTTTTCCACGTGCTGTACGGTTTCAAACCCACGCTGCATTCTACATGTGAAAGCGAAAATGCATCCGTTCCTTCATCATCGCGTCCCACCTGCGTCATCACATACGACACCTCGCTGAACGACATGATCGTCTTTCTAAACTCCTCCGCCATCTGTTTCGACTTGTCGATAGATATTCCCGGAGGCAGCTGCATCTGAATCCAGATCGCCCCCTCATCGAGTGGCGGAAGGAAATCTTTTCCCACCGTACAGCTCAGTACCCCTGCCAGTAACAAAATCACCGCCAGTGGAGCAAATACCTTTTTGGGCTTCCTCAGGATGCGTACCGTCTGCTTGTGGTAAATCTTACCGAGTGTTTCCAGCCATTTGTTCTTGTAAATCTTACCCGGCTTGCGATACGCCGTGAAAGCCAATCCCGGTATAAATAAGAACGACACACACAACGCTCCCAGCAACGCATATCCTACGGTATAGGCCATTGGAGTAAATAACTTCTTCTCAATGTGTTGGAACGTAAACAACGGAAGATAAGCCGTGATGATGATCAGCGTAGAGAATAGGATAGGGCGTCCCACCTCGAAAGCCCTTTTCACAATCGATTCCTCCTCCAACGGAGCCAGCGGATTATTCTCTCGCTTCTTCAGAATCGTTTCCATCATCACGATAGCCCCATCCACCAGTATGCCGAAGTCGATCGCCCCCAAGGAAAGCAAGTTCGCCGGAATGCCCGTGAGATGCATCATCAAGAAAGCAATCAGCAACGAAAGCGGAATGGTAAGTGCCACCAACAAAGCCCCCTTCCAGTTGCCCAAGAAAACAATCAGCACAAACACCACCAGAATCATACCTTCAAATAGCGTGTGCGAAACCGTGTTCAGCGTAGTATCCACCAGATACGTGCGGTCGATAAACGGATGAATTGTCACTCCTTTTGGCAATATGGTATGGTTCAGCTCATCCACCGCCTGATGCACATCCTTCAGCACCAGCGACGGGTTCTGATAGCGCAGCATCTGCACAATACCTTCCACCCCGTCCGTGAGGTTACTTTTATCATCGCAGAAACCGAGTACCCCCTTGCGTTCCAAGTTGCCGTATTTCAGTTTTCCCACATCGTTCAAGTACACCGGAACCCCGTTGTCCGATTTAAGCACCACCTGTCCGAGATCCTTCAAATCCTTCACCAGTCCGATACCTCGAATCACATAACTCAAGTCGCCCCGGTTCAGAATGCTACCTCCCGCATTCACATTGTTCTTCTCAATCTTATCCTTGATATCCGCTAGTGTAACGTTGTATTGCTCCATCTTATGCGGATCCACCTCAATCTGATATTGCGTAGTGATGCCGCCAAAGTTGCTTACATCTGCAACCCCCGTCACCTCTTTGAGTCGCGGAATGATCACCCATTTGTTCAGATCCGTCAGTTCCCTAAGGTCGTGATTCTTACTTTCCAGCACATAGCGGAAAATCTCCCCCGTAGGTGAAGTCAGCGGACTCAATCCGGGTGTTGCACCATACGGCAGATCCACCTGAGTCAAACGTTCCTGCACCCGTTGCCGAGCCCAATAATCGTCCACCCCGTCCTCAAACACCAACGTAATCGTAGAGATGCCAAACGTATTTCTGCTACGCATCACCGTCATCCCCGGCAACCCATTCAATGCCCGTTCAATAGGAATCGTAATTTGCTGCTCAATTTCTTCAGCCGCCAATCCCGGCACCTGAGTAACCACCTGCACCGTGACATCCGCAATATCGGGATACGCGTCAATAGCAAGTTGCGTCCAAGAATAATAGCCGATAGCAGCTATAAAGCAGAATAGAACAATCATCAGTCCCCGCCGATGAATAGCCATGTATATTAACTTTTTCATAGCCTTTAGCGTGCATCATTTAAATAAAAAGCACCCTCACTCACCACCTGTTCCCCTGCGTTGAGGCCCGACAGTACCACCAATCGATTGTTCGTAGTAGAAGCCGTTGTGATGCAACGTTTCACATACCGGTTCTTTCCAATTGCTACCAGAATATAACTGTTATTCTCCTCCTGCAACACCGCCGAAGTCGGTATCAATATATTCTGTGTCGGCGTGTCCGTCAACTTCACCGTGCCATACATCCCCGGCTTCATCAGTCGCTTGGCATTGTCACATTCAATCAACACCTCCACCGAACGCGTCTCCTCGTCCATCATCTCACTGATGTGGTAAATCTTTCCTTTAATCGTCGTTTCAGGCAGAGCAACGAGCGAAATCGCCACTTCCGACAAGTTGCGGATCGCGTTCACATCCTTCTCCTTCACATGAGCCACCACCCAAACTTTATCCAGATTCGCAATGATAGCTACCGGTGCCGCATCCTCCTTCAAGTATTGGCCGAGTACAATGTCACTCTTCACCACTTCTCCCGAAATAGGAGAGCGTACCACCAACGGACGTCCCAAGCTCAACTGATTCGGGTCGATGCGATACACCTGCAACGCAGCCCGTGCATTCTCGTAATCCTTCTTCTTCAACTCGTAGTTTAGCTCCGCTTCCTCCTTCTCTTTCTCCACGCCGACTTTGTTCTGCAGCAAGTCCTTTTCGCGCTTCAAACTCTTAAAAGCCAAGCCCATCTCCTGTTTCGCCTGATAGTAAGCCTTTGCCGTTTCGAAGAAAGCCGGTGAACTGATTTCGAAGATCGGACTCCCCGCAGCCACCTTCTGTCCCAAACGAATCAGCGACTTCGTGATTCTCCCGGCAAATGGCGAAGCAATTTCCGCATATTTCGTTGGTATAGCTTTCACCACCCCCGAAGTTGTAAAGTTTGGGTAATAAGTTTCCGGATTTACCACCATGGTTTTCAACTTTCCGGATAAGGACGATTTATCGGATACGGTGATTGTATCCCCCTGCACCGCAAAGTCACGGTCCGATTTAGCGTCTTCTTTTTTGCTACAAGAAGACACAGCTATTGCTAGGAGCAATAGATAATTATATTGTTTCATAAAATTATTGCATTAAATAGTTGAATTCATCGCACTATATTACAAAGTACTGCATTACGGCGTATTGCATTACAGTATAAGCGATTGTATGTTTCAAGAATTAAGCAATAGCAGGAGGCGCCCGGAGTGGGTTAGCCGCTGTAATAAGATGAAAGAAATAGAAGTTCCTCGTCCACGGAAGAACTTTATAGAATGCAATTCGAAGATAAATTAAAACAGCTGCTGCGCACAATACTACCGAGAAAGTGGAAAGTAGATAGATGGCCTGAAACTGAGCCTCTGAGTGAGTATGTGCTGCTTTATAAGGGTGAGAGTGAGTGACTAAGCCATTCGGAGTTCTGTGAGTATGCAAAAACAAAGTCGTTTCTCCATAATAGCTTATAAAAAGGAGAAGCAGTAGAATTTTTGATATAAAGAGCAGTTTCTGTTTCACAAATGCCTCTAATTTGCTGCAAAGGTATATCTTTTTGCGATACCTTCCTCTTTTTTTATGAACAATTTTGTTGTAAAGTAAATAAGGAGCTTGCTAATTAAAATAGAACGGGTTGTAGCTTATAGTTCAGAAAGACTTTTGTTAATCTCATCGGGGTTAAATCCAAGTTCTTTAATATCGAGTGTTTCACCGCGTTTAAGTCCCATCCATTCGCGCGACCATTTATAGTCTTCACTCTTCGGATTGCTGAGCCTTTGCAATAAATCCATATATCCGTATATACCTCCGCAATCTTCCGGTGGACAGGCATTCTTGCCGGTTACATATTCTGCCCGAATGCCTTTATCGGAAGGTGGTAAAATCTTTTCTACTACTACCGCATGTCTCCAACTGTCGCCAAAATCATATTCATAGATCATTTTATCTTTCTCTCCGAGGAGCAAATCTGAAATCGTCATATTTGTGCTGTCTACCGTCTCAAAACCTCCGAGAAAATCTCCCCATGGGCTATTTTCATCGTCCTCTTCGGGAATGCTAAAAATTATTTCGCCTTTTATGAATTGATGAAGGTGACTATTCGTCCACGGCATCACTATTTGTATCACCTGATGCAAATCCTCAAGTAGCAGATTGGCATCTACAATGACTCTTCTCCAGATAAGTGGTTTTGAGTCTTTTAAGCTGATTTTGAGTTGAAATCTATTCATAAGGTTCTTGTTTATATGATATACGACGGTTCTAAATCGCGATAGATAGCCATTCTAGATAAGGTTTGTAATTCGTTAGTGGGCAGTACTACTGTTTTATTATATTGAGCAAATTTATCTCTTAGTGCATCTAATTGAGCCCCTAGCTCAGCAATTTTTACATCTTTCTGGTTTACTTCTGATTGCAGAGCCGTGATTTGATCTTTCAACTTTTTGTTTTCCGATACGGCAGCGTTGTATTTATTCTCCTTTACGCATGAAGAAAGTGAAATACAAGCTATTATGATAATAAATAGAGGTTTCATATTGATTTTTATTTAGAACTTACTAGAATTTTTTATAGTGATGATCGCAGCCAAAAAGAATTCAGTTTTTTCCAGTTGGGTATTGTTTCCTCTAAATAGTCCCAATTTATATTTCCGGAAAGAGCAGAGTATTTTATGCCCGTAATCTTCTTTACATAAATCTTATTCTGAAAAGTCAGGAGGGTAGTAGATTCATTATCCACGGTATACCCTATAAAAGTGGAAAATTTAAAAGGGCTTTTCTCTTCATTATACTCTATCGACTTGCCTTCCTCTATTTCCTTATGTCCGGCAGTGATATACAATCCTTTGTTCTCTTGAGTGCATGAAATTCCATTCTTTGAAAAAGTCTCGTTTCCCGGAATGAATAAAGACATCGTCTTCAAAACTACCGCCGAAGAGGGTGGAATAGCTATAATTCGTTGACTATAAGTTGTGGTGGTGGTTGATGAAGAGCCACTCCCTATATTTACTCCGTTTAGAATCGTTCCAACCGCACCGGCTACGCCAAGAGCTCCTGCAATTGATCCCGTATTTACCAAAAGGCCTCCCGCCTTTCCACTCTCCGTAGAAGTAGAGCTCTGCACATAAAAAGGTTCAGCTTCATCGCCTCGTACAAAAAAGCTTTTCTCTAAATCGAGGTATATTATCTTTTGCGTCTTATTCTTTATTTTTACTTTTAAATTCGGACACGGACAATAGTTCCACACATCGGTATAGCCCGTAATGTCGAAGGTATAGGTTACCGACAAACACTTGTCTTCCGCTACAAAACCTTTTGTAGCCTTGCAGGAATAAAAAAAAGCTCCTGCAGACTTTGCAGAAAGTGGCTGCCCCAACAAGAATAAAAACAGAATTAAACCTATTTTAAAAACCAACTTTCTCAGATACACTAAATTCATGACTTGATTAATATTCGGCTGCAAAGTTAGATAAAAAAAATCGGAATTAGGATCTACTTATGGAATTAAAATCCGGTTTCATTTGTTTTTTATCAATAAGAACCGAATTGTAGATTGTTCTTCGCAACCTTATATAGTTGTATATATTAATTTATCTAATTTTAATTTATGGAACTTGTTTATGCAATAATAATTATATAGTTAACAATTTATAAATAGTACCTCGCCTCAGTATTGTAAAGTAAACAGGCCCCTTTGTATTAATTTATTAACTTCATATAATCCTTATAATTTTCCGTAGAATAACTTATATTAACATCGTTTTGTGAGCTATTTGAATTTATCTATTTATATTTGCACTCGACTTACTATACATCTCTTCTATTTAGTCACAGATAGATTAAATTTCAATGATACGCATTTCTGGTAAAAAAGGAAATGCGTGGTGTTGTTTTAATATATTTTGAATGATAAAAAATGGAAAGAAATAAATTAACTTGGCCCGAAGTCGAGACATTATTAAAGGCAGTAGAGCAGAAATACGGAAAGAAAATGGTTTCCTTTTCGGATGTAAAAAACTTTTCAATAGAGTTTGATCAAACTTTAAAGAAAAAAGGGCATCGTGAATCTTTATCAGAATCCACCTTAAAACGTTTGTGGGGTTGTGTCAGCGATCAACATCTTCCTTATCGAAGTACGCTCGACTTTTTAAGTATTTATCTTGATTGTAATAGCTTTTCTGATTTTTGTGACTCCTTAAAATCCGAAGAAAATTCGAGTTCCGGATTTCTGCATACCTTTGTTTTACACAGTAAAGATTTACTGAAGGATGAATTTGTAGAAATCGGATGGGGAAGCAACCGTTATCTTTTATTGAATTATGAGGGAAATAATCAGTATGCCGTGGTTGATTCTCGTAACTCAAAACTATTAATAGGGGACCGTTTTGAAGTGGTTTGTTTTCAAAAAGAGGTCCCTCTTCAATTACCATATATCTTACGTAATGGAGTAAAAAGCGAAGAGTCTTTTGTGGCTGGATTGAGTTCCGGTTTAACTTGGATAAAACGTTTGGGGAATGGAAAATGAGTCGTTGGATAAGCAAGACTCAGGGTTTTTTAATAAAGATTTTCTCAATGGAAAGGATTTAATGAATGAATCCTTTTTTTCTCGTTTTGAAGATTTTTATTATTCAAAGGAAAGTCCTTTTCGGTTAATAAAGGCTCGAAAGAATGGTCGGGTTTTCATCTTAAAAACACTCAAGGAAGAAGAAAAAGAGAATGAACTATATCGAAAAATATTGTATAAGGAATTTGAAATACCTTATCGGTTAGGCGATCATCCTTATATCCGTAAAACCCTGACTTGGGAGTATATAAATCCTTATGGTGCTTGTATTGTGATGGAATGTGTAAATGGCATTACACTTTCCGATTTTCTAAAGAAAAAGTCTTTTTCTCTTACGCTTGATAATGTGTATCGTATTTTGGATGAGTTATGCGATGTTTTGGCATTTCTGCACAGTAATCAGGTAATACATTGTGATTTAAAGCCGCAAAACATACTCTTAACTCGCTATGGATATCATGTAAAGTTAATCGATTTTGGTTATGCGGATCGTGAAGATTACATTGCTTTTAAAAACTTAGGTGGAACCAAATGCTATAGCGCTCCGGAACAATCTAATCCGAGCGTAGAATTGGATTGTAGAGTAGATATTTATTCTTTAGGCTTTATTATTCTTGAATTAAATAAAACTTTTGCAAATAA
>Ga0302210_10000825_pt1 | contig 13640 bp, 11 predicted proteins | sample II_Fen_E3_2_FD_198793 | JGI IMG/M metagenome (GOLD analysis project Ga0302210, IMG submission 198793) | Peat permafrost microbial communities from Stordalen Mire near Abisko, Sweden - II_Fen_E3_2 | ecosystem: Environmental > Terrestrial > Soil > Wetlands > Permafrost | place: Sweden: Abisko... | reverse complement strand
GTAAGAAGAGGTCCTGGATTCATGATATAATACTATGCATATTGATTCAAATAAGAGTTTTACGAAATCCTAAAAAGCAGCAGATTAAAAAATAATGAAAGAGGCAGCACTATGAAACGTATGGATAAAATTTATCAATATATACAAGAACGATCCAAGTCTTATTCAAGCGAAGAGATCCACGGCAGGATTGGTGTTGAAGCTGCTGAAATTTCGCAAGCATTGCAGATTATGCGAAGTAATGTCAGTCGTGAACTTAATAACTTATATCGAGATGGGAAAATTCTTAAATTTTCTGGTCGACCTGTTTTATATTTTGATCGGGAAATATTTGAACAGACCAAGGGGGTGACATTACCGCCCGAAATCGAAGAATTAGCTACAGTTGAAAGTGGTGTAACCTCTGCTAAACAACTCACCATACAAAAAAGTGGCTTTGATTGCTTAATTGGTTCCGATGGCAGCTTGAAAAAACAAATCGAACAGGCTAAGGCAGCTATATTGTATCCGCCTCACGGTTTACATACGCTGATTGTTGGACAGACGGGCGTGGGGAAAACATTGTTCGCTCATATGATGTATGAATACGGTAAAACGATCGGTAAATTCAGTGAGCAATCGCCATTTATTATTTTTAATTGTGCGGATTATTATAATAACCCACAGTTGTTAATTTCACATATATTTGGTCATATAAAAGGAGCTTTTACCGGTGCGGATAGTGCAAAACCCGGTTTGGTGGAATCCGCGGATAAAGGAATATTATTTCTTGATGAAATTCACCGATTACCTCCTGAAGGGCAGGAAATGTTGTTTTATTTTATGGATACAGGAACATTTAATCGCTTGGGAGAAACTACGCGTAGCCGTCAGGCAACAGTGCTCATTATCGGAGCGACAACAGAAAATCCTGACTCTGCGCTTACCAAAACATTTATTCGTCGTATCCCCAGCATCATAAAAATCCAACCTTTAGCAGATCGATCGATGGAGGAAAAACTTGATATCATTAAATTGCTGCTGGCAAATGAAGTTCATTCGATTCAAAAAACGGTAAAGATTAGTGTTGAAGCATTAAAAGCGCTGATTGGTAGCATAGGCGTTGGTAATGTCGGACAGATGAAGTCCAATATCAAATTGTTATGTGCGCAAGCTTTTTTGAATGGCATTGATAATCCGAATTATATAGAAATTGACTTTAAACTTCTGCCGGCTTCTATAAAATCCGGCTTATTGGCACTTAGCTCGAATCGGCGAGAATTGGCTCTTGTAAGTCAATATATTAACGAAGCCTTGTTTATCTCGCCAAATGACCAAAAACTGCCGATGGAAGAAACAGAAGATACATCGTTTAATTTATACCATCTCGTCGATAAAAAAATCAAGGCACTTAAAAGTGAAAATATTCAAAGTGCAGTCATTAAACAGATTATTGCCGCAGATGTTAATGCGTATATAAAATCATTTTGCAATCAACAAGAGGATTTTAATATGTCCGTGCAAGACCGTCTGCTGAAAATCATTGATTATGATTTAATCGATTTTACCGAAGAGATTGCCACGATTGTTCAAAAGCACTTAAAAATAAGTTCACTGGATCGTTTCTTATATGCTTTTAGTCTCCACTTAAGCGTGTTTTTTAAGCGAATCAAATCGCAGCAGCCGCTTTCGAGTCATGCAATTGAAGGTACCGTAGGTAAGGATACAGAAGAATTTCATTTGGCTATGGAGATCAAACAAAAAATTGAAGAATACTATCATATAATGGTCCCTCCGGCCGAAATTGAATACTTTGCAATGTTGCTTAATTCCTTAAAAGAAGAAGATGATGATGAAAAAATCATTATCATTGTGGTTATGCATGGGGTTCATACGGCTACTTCTATGACGGATGTGGCACAGAAACTTTTGAATGTGCAGTTGAAAAATTTAATTGTTTTTGATATGCCAATCGAGGTACAGCCACAGGTGATATTTAGTAAAATAATGGAACGTCTCCAAACTATGAATTGCCATAAAGGAATTTTATTATTAGCTGATATGGGATCAATTATTAATTTTGGTCCGATGATCACAGAACAACTTAAAATTCCCGTTAAGATGCTGGATATGGTTTCTACACCGTTGGTATTAGAAGCTATACGTAAAGCTGATGTAGCGGGTATTAGTTTGAATGCGGTTTATGACTCGCTCAACAATTTCAAAGGCTATGAAAGCAGTGCTGATGATTTGCCCGCAGAACACGTTAAACAGCCAGAGGTTATTGTTACGATTTGTGCATCAGGTAAAGGAACAGCCGAAAAACTGCAAAAAATTCTAGAAAATATCTTGCCGACTATTACGCCGCGACCAATCAAGGTACTACCAGTGGGACTTTATAAAGTACAGGAATCTATAGAGGAAATCTCCAAAGAATATCGTATCATCGCAATTGTAGGTGCGGCAAATCCAAAATGTGATATTCCATTTATACCATTAGAACAGGTAATTGATGGTGAAGTTGAAAATATTTTACGAACGTTGATAGGTATTGGTGGTTCACGCCAGGCACCTCCTAATAAACACTTGGTTTTACGTAGCTTTTGTGAAGAAAGTTTAGTAGAAATGCTTACCTATCTAAATCCGGCTAAGATTCTTGACACACTATTGAAGTTTGACAGCTTATTAGAATCTCACTTGGGGTATCCATTGACAAATCCGCAACGCATTCGTCTTTTGGTACATTGCGGGTGTGCATTAGAAAGAATGATCATGAAAACAGGGCTATCTTACGATGAAGAAGAATATCCACCGATTAACACGCAAAAATTACAGTGTGTCAATATGGCTGCAGAGGTATTCGAGAAAACGATTAAGATTGTTTTAACCAGAGATGAAAAGGCATTTATTGCTTCCATGATATAAAAATATTATTTTTTATAGCGATAAGTCAAGAGTATTTGTTTAGGCTATTTTTAGTATGTTGTAATCTCGTATGTAGAATGTCACGATTGCATTTAGTGTGTCATTTTATAAACAGAGTATTAAAACAACATGCTGAAAATAGCCTTTTTTATTCTGACACACAAATTGGCATGGTACTTGCATTAATAAATAGTGTACGTTATTTTAAATCTTTTATAACAAATTGAAGTTTGTTTTGAAAGATATATAGGAGGCTGCTTTATGCTAGCAATCATTATCGGAACACATGGCTATTTTGCTGAAGAACTTTTGAAAACGGCTGAAATGATTTTTGGTCCAACAAGTAATGTAAAGGCCATTCATCTCATTCCAGGGAAAGGGGTGGAAGATTTAGTTAAAGAATACAAACAGGCTATTGTTGAAATGGATACGACAGATGGAGTCATTTTTTTAAATGATCTGTTTGGCGGCAGTCCGTATAATGCAGCTTGTCGTGTTGCAATGGAGTCGGATGATTATGGTATTGCTGCGGGTGTGAATCTTCCTATGCTGATTGATATGTTGAGTTTGCAACCCATGGCTGAAAAAACATCAATAGTGGAAGTCACAAATAGGGCGATCGCTGCCGGACATTCCGGTTTGAATTCTTTTCATCGTACATTACTAGCTGAGCAAGTTGAAGATGAACTATAAATTAAGATAATCAAAAAGCAGTCCCCAAATTTCATGTGGAATTTTAAGTAAGATTTTTAAGCGGAGGTCAAAAAAATGAAAATCAGTTTTGTTAGAATCGATGATCGTTTGATTCATGGACAAGTGGCTACGGTATGGGTAAAAGCGTATGACTGTAATCGTATTATGTGCTGTAGTGATGAAGTAGCTAAAGATGAACTAAGAAAGCAGCTTGTATTACAAGTAACGCCGCCTGGGCTTAAGGCATATATTCTGCCTATTCAAAAAGCGATTGAAGCGTTTAACAATCCCAAATATGATAGCTTCAATACATTTTTTCTGTTTACGAATCCCACCGATGTATTGCGTATGGTAGAAGCTGGTATTCCTTTTGAGAGCGTAAATCTTGGTGGTATGCGGTATGTTGATGGAAAAACACAGATATCTCAAGCAGTTTCTGTTAATGAACAGGATATCGAAGCTTTGAAAAAGCTTGACGAAAGAGGAGTTAAACTCGAACTGCGTCAACTCGCTAAAGATCCTAAAGTAAATGTCATAGAAAAACTAAAATCTATGAATTTATGATACTTAAACAAAAAAAGAAGGAGCGATTTTCATGACAACTGGAACTCTTATTTTATTAATTATCGTTGCTGCAATTTCCGGTATGGGAAGCGTGCTGGATGAGGCACAGACACATCGCCCGCTCATATCTTGCACCTTAGTCGGATTAGTTTTAGGTGATATAACAACTGGTATTATTTTAGGTGGTACGCTGGAAATGTTAGCTCTTGGCTGGATGAATGTTGGTGCCGCCATGGCTCCTGATGCAGCATTAGCTAGTGTTATATCGGCTATTCTTGTCATTGTTGGTCATCAATCTATTGGTGCCGGTATTGCTGTTGCTATACCACTCGCGGCAGCTGGTCAGGTATTGACTATTTTTGTTCGAACTATTACCGTATTTTTTCAACATCTTGCTGATAAATATGCAGCGGAAGGCAGTACTCGTGGCATTGAAATGTGTCATTTTCTGGGACTTTTACTGCAGGGTATCCGGGTTGCTGTACCAGCTGCACTTGTTGGTATGGTAGCGGGAACAGATACAGTAAATGCACTGTTAGCATCAATTCCAGAAGTAATCACGCGTGGACTCCAAGTATCCGGTGGGTTCATCGTTGTAGTCGGATATGCAATGGTTATTAATATGATGAACGCTAAATCGTTGATGCCATTTTTCTTTTTAGGATTCTTACTAGCTGTTTTTACAAACATCAATTTAATTGGATTTGGAGCCGTTGGTTTAATTTGTGCTTATTTCCATGTAAAGTCACTTGCTCGTGAGCTAAACTCGAGTGCAGGCGGCGACAATACAATCGATGACTCAGATTTAATGTAATTATTTAAGGAGGATGTATCATGGCTGAAAAAAAATTAACGAAAAGTGATTTAGTTTCTATATTTATTCGTTCCAACTTTTTATTGGGTTCTTTCAATTTTGAAAGAATGCAGGCTATCGGATTTTGTGTTTCAATGATCCCAGCACTGAAAAAACTTTATAAAGGTCAAGAATTAAAAGATGCATTAAAACGTCATCTTGAATTTTTTAATACACAGCCGTTTCTGGCAACGCCAATTATGGGAATTATCGCTGCGATGGAAGAGCAAAAAGCAAATGGTGCCGATATCAGTGAAGGTGCTATTAGCGGCGTGAAAATCGGTTTAATCGGTCCGCTTGCGGGTGTTGGTGATCCGATTTTTTGGGGCACACTGCGGCCGGTACTGGCAGCGCTTGGAGCCGGTATTGCTTTAACTGGCAGCATAATGGGTCCATTGATTTTCTTTATTGCCTTTAATGTAATTCGTTTGGCAACGAATTGGTATGGCGTTATGTATGGTTATTCAAAAGGAACACAGCTTGTTACAGATATGGGTGGTAATAAGCTCCGGTATTTAACAGAAGGATCTTCGGTTCTCGGACTTTTGGTCATGGGAGCACTTGTTGCCAAATGGACGACCGTAAACATGCCTTTTGTTTTATCAACCTATGTTGCCAGTGATGGAAAACAGGTTGTGACTACGATTCAAACGGTACTTGACAGCTTAATGCCTAGTATTGTTCCATTACTAATGACATTTATCTGTATGTACCTTCTTAAAAAAGGTCTGAATCCGCTTGTAATTATTTTAGGATTATTTGTTATCGGTATTGCCGGTTATGCTGTTGGTCTATTCGCATAATTGATTACTGCTTACTAAAAAATGCATCTTTACCTTATTGGTAAAGATGCATTTTTTGTAAGAACTTTTAAAAATTTTATATTGTAAATTTTTGTTTTAAGTCTTTAGTTTGCCATTTCACTACGGATGCGAGCGAATTCTTTACCTGCTTTTTTTCCGTATAAAACATAGTATAGAACAATACAAGCTAAAGCAATAATGGCGGTTAACATATATATTCCTGGAAAGCCGATTATCGGTCTTAAAAATCCCAAGAGAAATGGACCTACACCCAAGCCAAAATCAAGCGCCACAAAATAAGTTGATGTAGCAATACCCATGCGATGGGCTGGTGATAACTTGACACAGACGGCTTGTCCGTTGGACATGAATGTACCATACCCTAAGCCAACAAAAGCACCGGAGAGCAACATTAAAAAACTACTTTGTGCTTGACTTAACATATATAAACCAATCGCTAAAAAAATATAACATGGATACAAAACGAAATTTTCACCTTTTCTATCGAATAAAATACCGGTAAATGGTCGTGAAACCGTAATGACGAGAGCATAAACAACAAAATAAAATGTACCGGCTCCCACCAAATTTATTTCTTGAGAATATGCCGCTAAAAAACTCAAAACGCTGGAATAACAAAGTCCCATAAATACACCGACACTAGCAATAGACAAAACATTTAATTCGATAAAATTGCTGATTTTATATTCGTGCATTTGTGCTGCTTGCTGTGGTGTGAGTTTAATTTCGGTAATATCCAGAAAGAAGCATACCAAAACGCAAAGACCCAATAAAACAGCGCAAAAAATAAAAATAGATGTAAAGTCAAAATGCTGATTGAGGAACATTCCTAAAAACGGTCCCATCGCGGCGGCTATACTTGTACTTAAACCATAATAGTTAATTCCTTCACCACGGCGTTCTGTAGGAATAATATTCGCTATAATTGTACTTGTTGCCGTGGAAGCAATACCATAACCGATTCCGCTGAAAAAACGAATAACATATAAAATCAGTAAGCTGTTGGCACCAAAATAAAAAAGTGTAGTCAGAAAATAAAAAAACATGCCAGCATAAAGCATTTTTTTTCGACCAACGGTTTCAATCGACCGTCCGGCTAATAAACGAGCTAAAAGAGTTCCTAGGATAAAAATACCCGAAGCTAATCCAGCTTCACTTAGGGAAGCATGCAAATTATTCGTTGCAAATACGGTTATAATAACCATCAATAAATAATATACCAAATAAATGAAAAAATTAACAATCGTATCAATCAGAAAATTTTTTGTCCACAAAGTTGCTTTGTCCATTTTTAAAATCACCCTTATATAAATTTTATACAATATGCTTGAATGGGTTCGCTTTTATTCGAACCTTATCGGGCACTAGAGAATCCAGATAATGTGGTGCTCTATAGGCATTTACTATATACTCAATTCATGCCTTTGTATAACAAAATAAATAGATAACTGTTATAAGTAAAACTAATCTATCCACACTTATAGCAGTTATCTATTTATAGTATTTTCTATGCCGAAACATAGGTATAGAGTTTTTATTAAAAAATCAACAAAAGTCGCGATTTAAATCAATAATGTAATCAATGAATATTTGCATCATTTTATTTTTTGGATTTTCTTTTTTATATAAAAGATAAGCCTTTAACTGTAAGGGGGATTCCAGTTCATAATACCCATCCTTAATTTGCAAAGCTCGTAAAAGTCTTTCTGGCAGTAAAGCACCGGCGGGGTTTTGTTGACAGTAATGTACAATAGCATATGGTGTAGCCAATCGTGCAGCAGCCGGTAATATTTTATGGCTGTGCTGAAAATATTTTTCAATAATCCCACTCATAAAAGATTGTGATGGATATTGAACCAGTGGTAGACCTTTCATTTGATCTAAGGATACGGGTTTTTTTATTTCTGGAATGTTTGGTGCATAATAAACGACGTCATCGAGGCGAAATAAAACTTTTTCATAATTTTTTACCGTAAGATCTGTTCGCAAAAAAGTAGAAACAATATCAATATGATCATCGTTTAAAGAATTTAGTAGATCGTCTTCTTCCATGTTATAAACTGTAATTAAGATATTTGAATTATTTTCATGAAAATATGAAATATGTTGATTCATAAGTACATCACCGAGTGATGTTAATACGCCAATTTTTAAATCCAAGGCTTTTACGCCATTTAAGTGCTGGACATCATAAATAGCTTCTGTCAGCATCGGCATGATTTGGTTGAGCTTTTTAAAAAAAAATTCACCTTCGGGGGTTAATTGGCTGCCACGATTGGAACGGCTGATCAAATTTACGTTAAGCATAGTCTCTAAATTTTTCATCTGAAAACTAAATGCTGATTGCGTAATATTCGCTTGTTTAGCCGCTAGTGTGAAATTACCCACGCGAGCATAAATCATAAAATTTTCTAATTGTTGACTACTTGGAATATTACTCATTTTTAAATCTCCATTATCTATATAAATCTATTGGAAAAGGCAGGACAATTGTATTTTGGCAAAAACGAATCGTATTGCGTAATGACAATATTTTTTTGCAAACGGATAGCGGTATACAATAATACTTTATCATACCTATTATAAAATGAAAAGATTGATACATTGGGGGCGCGGAGTTGTTATTGATAAAATTAATGTAACTTATATATTTATTTTGTTATACATTTTTTTTGCGTCTTGTTATACTAGAGTTACATTGTCGATCAAAAATACTGAAAAAAGTCTTGGCGGTGTTTAGTATGGAGGATGTTGGTTTTATCAAGAATCAGTTTGGGAATGAAGAAAGAAGTGGACTAGTATGTTTAAAAAAGCAACATTAAAAACTCTTTTTAAATTGTGGGACAAAGGTAGTTTCTCTGTCGTATTCTGGGATGGAGAAGAAGTGGCTTATGGTAGTGGAAAATCGGCATTTAAAATAATTTTTCATCAAGAGCCAAAATTAAATGATGTGAAAAAAAATCTTGTTCTTACACTGGGTGAGGCCTTTATGGATGGAATTATTGATTTTGAAGGATCATTGGATGATGTTATAGCAACACTGTTTAAAAATAATGGGAATGAAGCAAAAATCGATTTTCATCTAAAAGATTTGGCACATCAGTTAAAAGAAATTGACGAAGTAATAGAAAGCAAAAATATACATAAGCATTATGATTTAGGCAATGATTTTTTTGCCTTGTGGCTGGATAAGACGATGTCTTATTCTTGTGCTTATTTTAAAACACAAGCGGATACGCTCGAGCAAGCACAACTGCAAAAGATTGACCATAGCTTAAAAAAACTAAATCTAAACAAAAATGAACATCTTTTAGACATTGGCTGTGGCTGGGGCTGGCTGGCGATTCGTGCGGCTCAACAATATAAAGTTCATGCAACTGGGATTACGCTCAGTAAAGAACAATACGAAGGTGCTCGATCTCGTGTGCATGAATTTGGTTTAGATGAGCTGGTTGATATTCGTTTGGCAAATTACATGGATATGGATCCAAAACAAGAAAAGTTTGATAAAATCGTCAGCATTGGCATGTTTGAGCACGTAGGGAAAAAATATTTACCGCTTTATTTTTCTAAAGTTAATGCATTGCTCAAAGAAAATGGAACATTCCTGTTGCATTCAATTATGGCTAATTTTGAATCACCGACAAATTCGTGGATCAAAACATATATTTTTCCCGGTGGCTACGTGCCAACCTTACGTGAAACCATGCAGCTTTTACCAGAATTTGATTTTCATGTGCTACACACGGAAAGTTTGCGTCTTCATTACGCAAAAACATTAGATTGTTGGAATAGTAATTTTCAGCAAAAACTTCCCGAAGTGCGGAAACTACTATATGATGAACGTTTTATTCGGATGTGGGGCCTTTATTTAAGCGGTTGTGCCTCAGCCTTCCGTACCGGGGGCATCGATATTTATCAATGTCTTTTAACAAAAGGTATTGATAATAATATTCCCATGACGGCTGACTATATGTATAAATAAATTTTTAGGGAAACGATAATGACGAATGAAGATATAATGAACGAAAATTTTAACTACATTTAGCAATTTGTCACAAAGAGGACTATATATAAGGGCAGCATTTTGTTTTTACGTAATGTTGCTCAAATATATAGTCTTTTTTAGTTGTATTATAACATTCTTAAGGCATGTTAATTCATAAGGAAAGGCGGATGATTTAAATAAAATTTCATTAAAAAGGGGCTGTATTAAATGGAGCGTTTAGGAGCTTTGAGTGCGAAATATGAAAGTAATGGTAATCCGGCGGTGGTGTCGCAGTCAAGTGGAGATGGTGGTGGCTGGTCTTATGGAATATATCAGTTTGCTAGTAGCTTAGGCGTTGTGCAGAATTTTGTAAATTGGTTATGTCAGCATGCAGTACCATATGACGAATATGGCAGGCAACTCGCTTCAGCTGGAGATCCTTGTAGTGATCCATCTTTTGTGGATAAATGGGAAGATATTGGCAATACTGATGCAGATGGTTTTGCGATGCTGCAGGATGAATATGTAAAACCGCAGTATTATGATGCTGGTGCAGAAAAATTAACTGAATGGTATAGCTTTTATATTAGCCAGCATAGTAATGCGCTGCAACAAGTTTTATTTAGTAATTGCATCCAGCATGGTAGTTACTATGGGGCTCAAGTATTTGGCGATGCTGCAAAATTCGTTGAGCAGGATTTAAATCGTATGAATGAAGCGGATATTATCAACTTTATTTATGAAGTGAAATTAACAGATATGTCTTGGTCCAGTGGCAGTCCGCAACTGCGTCCAGCCTTGTTTGCTCGTTGGAAAAATGAACGAGAAGATGCGTTAGCTTTACTACACAACGAGGAATTATGTTTTTCAGATTAGGCTGTAAACAGTTGTGCGAGAAAATATGCTGCGCCTGCTGCTATGCCGCCAATTAAGGTTGTTTGTAGAGCACTGCGCCAAGGTTTATCTCCGATAAACTGTCCTTTACAATATCCGAAGAAAAACAATGCCAATAAGGTAATGACAACAGAAAAACGGAGTGCATCATGACTACTGGAAACAATCATGTAAGGCAATAACGGAACAATGCCGCTTGCGGCATAAGCACAAGCAATTGTTGCTGCGCTTTTTAAAGCTCGTTTGGGATCGGGTTCTTCTAATCCTAATTCAAATTTCATCATAAAATCAACCATAACTTCGGGGTTTTTCTTCAAAGCCTCAACAACAGGGCGACTTGTTTCTTGAGAAATATGATAGGAATTAAAAATATCAATAATTTCTTGTTCTTCATCAGCAAGGCGAGTTTTTAGTTCACACTGTTCTCGTTTTCGTTCGCTAATGTAATGTTCAACTTCACTGCGGGCTGCCAAAAAACCGCCGAGTCCCATAGAAATAGAACCAGCTGCAATTTCAGCAAGTCCGGCTGTGACGACAATGTCTGTTCCAGCAACTGCACCGGATAGCCCTGCTGCAAGGGCAAATGGGACTGTTAAGCCATCAGACATACCGATGACAATATCTTTGACGATGTCAGAAGCTGTAAAATGATTCTCTTTATGAATCGTTTGCAATCCTAGTCACTTCTTTCCAAAAGCAGAGGGACTTTTTCTTTCCCTATGGTCTTAATCATACACTTTTTTTCATAAGGTTGACAGATGCTGTATCAGAAATAAAATAATAAATGAAAGTTGACAATAAAATAAATTCTATGATATCTTAATATAGTATTAAAAATAGATGAATTGTATGTAATCAAATTTTTGGATTCATATTTTAGAAAGCAGGTAAGCATTATTATGGAACAACGATCCTTAACTTATACAAAACAGTTAGTTTATGCAGCACTGGGCATCGCTCTTGTTTTTGTTTGTACCGTATTTTTAAATCTTCGTCTTCCCATTGCCGCTAACGGTGGGTTAGTTCATTTGGGAAATGTGCCTCTCTTTGTAATTGCTATTTTTTATGGTCGACGTTTTGGTGCATTGGCTGGAGGAATCGGCATGGCTCTTTTTGATCTCGTTGGTGGCTGGTTTATATGGGCTCCCTTTACGTTCATCATTGTTGGGCTCATTGGTTATACGGTCGGCACTATCTGTGAAAAGCGTGATACAATGACAGCTTATATTCTTGCTATGGTGGTTGCCTGTATCATTAAAGTGCTTGGCTATTACGGTGCGGAAGGCCTTCTTTATGGCAATTGGATCAGTCCAGCAGCATCAATTCCTGGCAATATTATTCAGATCGGCATCGCTGCTGTTATCGCATTACCGATTGTTGTTAAGCTGAGAAAACAGGCAAAATTTAAGCGGTAGAAACTTAGAAATTTTACTTTAAAATTTGTGCATATAAAAAATATTGCAGTGCAAAAGCGATAGAAATCTCTACAAAAACAGATTTCTATCGCTTTTTTCGTCCCATTTATTTGCTGTTATTAAAGTGACGGTCTTGAACCATGGACTCCATGGAAAAATATTTTACATACAATTAACAATTCATTAATAATTATTAGAATATAGCATGATATACTCTTAAGAGTTTACAATAATAAAGCTTTATAAGAAGTCTTAATTTAAAGGTTTTATTTAGGTTCTACAAAAAAGCGGAGGTGTGATATTCATGTTTAGATTTCCCAAGACTTTATTGCTCGTAATGGTAATGTTTGTTATAGTGATGTTTACAAACAGCCTGGCAAGTGCTGCTGGACAAGTACTGACACAAGGAAAATGGGCGCCTGCTACACGTATAGCAATGCAGAAATTCATTGATACGTATGGTACGAAGAGTGCAAATTATAACGCAGCAAAGAAACCGTATGTAGTATTTGACTGGGATAATACTTCTATTATGAACGATACAGAAGAGGCATTATTTATGTATCAGATTCAAAATTTGGCATTTAAATTAAGTCCAGAAGAATTTGGCAAGATTGTTACAAAAGATGTTCCGCAAGGTTCATTTAATAAAGAGTACAATAATGTAGCTGGGCAAGCTGTAACGCTCGAGGCAGTTAATAATGATTTAGTGAGTGATTACGCGTTTATCTATAATAATTATGCTGGCATGAAGGGAAAAATGAGTTTGGAAGACATTCAAAAGACGGATCAATTTATGGATTTCCGTGCTAAAATGTGGTATGTCTATCAAGCCATTGATGATAAATATAGCAGTAAAATAAGTTATACATGGGTGCTCTATTTCTTTAAAAATATGACAACGGAGGAAGTAACCGCTCTCGCTGAAAAATCAAATGATTATAATTTAGGACAGGCCATTCGCAAGGAAACTTGGCTGAGTCCTGATACTTTACCTGGCGAAGCTGGTGTTGTTGGCGTTTCTCATACAACGGGTCTTCGTGTGACCGAAGAAATTGGCGATTTAATGAGTACATTGCGTTCGAATGGTTTTGACGTTTATGTATGTACTGCATCTTTGGAAGATGTTGTAGCTGTGTTTGCCACGAATCCGAAATATGGTTATAATGTGGCTCGGGAAAACGTGATTGGTATGCAGCTTGAAAAGATCAATAATATATATCAAGATTCCTATAAAAAAGGTTTGGTACCAACTGGCGAACATGGAAAGACGCTTGGTATTCAGCGTGTAGTAGCTGATAAACGTGGTTATGGACCAATCATGGTTGCCGGTGATAGCTCCGGAGACTATAATATGATGACTGAATTCCCTAATACCAAACGCGTATTGTTGGTGAATCGTCTAAAAAGCGGCAGCTTTGGCAAACTTTGTGCTGAAGCAGCTGCTGCAATAGGGAATCCCGATGCTAAATTTGTTCTGCAGGGGCGCAATGAAAATTTAGGAC
>Ga0302210_10000815_pt1 | contig 13744 bp, 8 predicted proteins | sample II_Fen_E3_2_FD_198793 | JGI IMG/M metagenome (GOLD analysis project Ga0302210, IMG submission 198793) | Peat permafrost microbial communities from Stordalen Mire near Abisko, Sweden - II_Fen_E3_2 | ecosystem: Environmental > Terrestrial > Soil > Wetlands > Permafrost | place: Sweden: Abisko... | reverse complement strand
TTCCAGTGGGGCTACATTGATTGGTTGATTGAGTTAAATGAGCTGAATAGATAGGTAGATTATTCTAAAATCCGTATTGTCTTTCTTGTAAAAACATACTTCAATCATTCAACCCCTTAACACGGAACACGGAACGTAAAAACGCTTTTTCAAACTCTTCAAACCCGGAACGGGGTTCTTCTACCCCAGTTCATTCAAATTCTCCATTTTCTTTTTCTCCAGGAATTCATAGATACCACCCAGGTGTTCCCGGATCTTTTTATTGCCGATTTCATAGACCTTAGTCACCAGGCCATCCAGGAATTCACGGTCATGCGATACAATGATGGCAGTTCCGTCATAAGCCTTGATAGCCTCTTTCAGTACTTCTTTTGAAGGAATGTCCAGGTGATTGGTAGGCTCATCCAGTATCAGCAGGCTGACAGGCTCCAGTAGCAGGCGGATCATTGCCAACCGGCTACGTTCTCCTCCCGAAAGCACCTTTACCTTTTTATCCGAAGCATCTCCCCCAAACATAAACGCACCTAGGATATCCCGTAACCGGGTACGGACGTCACCTACGGCAACATAATCCACCGTCTCAAAGACTGTCAGGTTCTCATCCAGCAGGGATGGCTGGTTTTGGGCAAAATAGCCGATTTTTGTATTGAATCCCAGTTTAAGAATACCCGTGTACTCTATTTCGTCCAGGATACATTTGATAAGTGTACTTTTTCCTTCGCCGTTTTTACCTACAAAAGCCACTTTCTCGCCCCTGTTGATAATCAGTCCGATATGGTCAAGCACGACATGGTCATCGTATGCTTTGGATAAGTTTTCTATTTCCACAGGAATGGCCCCGGATCGTGGTGCAGGGGGGAATTTAAGCTTAAGCTTTGAAGTATCTTCAATATCCACTTCCAGGCGTTCCACTTTATTCAGCGCTTTTATGCGTGACTGTACCTGTACGGCTTTGGTGGCTTTACTACGGAAACGGTCAATAAAATCCTCCGTATCCTGTATCATCTTTTGTTGGTTCTCGAAAGCACGAACCTGTTGATCATGCCTTTCCAGGCGGAGTTGCAGGTATTTCGAATAATTCACATCATAATCGTAAATATGACCCAGTGATATTTCAATTGTCCTGTTGGTCACCCCATCCATAAAAGCCTTATCATGCGAAACCAGGAGTATAGCACTCGTGGTATTGGACAGAAAAGTTTCAAGCCATTGGATAGATTCTATGTCCAAGTGGTTGGTAGGTTCATCCAGCAGCAGGATATCGGGAGTCTGGAGCAGGATTTTAGCCAACTCAATACGCATACGCCATCCACCACTAAATTCGGAACATTGTCTGTCAAAATCACTCCTGAGGAATCCAAGTCCAAGCAGGTTCTTTTCAATTTCAGCATAGAAATTCCCGCTGTTAATGATTTGCATGTGTTCGTAGGCATTGCTCAGCTTATCAATAACCTCGGCATATTCCTCGCTTTCATAATCCAGCCGTTCGGTGAGTTGCAGGGTGAGCTGGTCAATTTCTTCCTGGAGTTTAGTGATATGGTAAAATGCTTTTTCAGTCTCCTGCATCACAGTGGTGCCTTCATTGTGAATCATGTGCTGAGGCAAATAACCGATGGTCAGATCGGGAGAAGCAATGATACTCCCCCGGGTGGGTTGTTCACTTCCGGCTATTAATTTGATCAGGGTAGATTTACCGGCGCCATTGCGGCCTACTAATGCAATCTTATCTTTGGGGTTTATAAGAAATCCGATACTATCTAACAATCGCCTTCCGTCAAATTCTACTGTAAGTTGTTCTATTGAAATCATTCTTGCTTTTTTTGAGCAACATCATGCTCTTTATCTATATCTTTTTTCCGTTGTACTGCTATCCATTCTTATCAACCAAAGTACAACGTAGTTTCGTCAATCCTTCACAGGGTAAGTTTTCAAATGTAACCGGATTCTGGCGGTCAACTAACCGGCCGGATCCTGTATTTTACAAAAAAACTTCTGTTATCTTTCGATGACAGAAGTCCTTTATTGTTTTTTCAGAAAAACTGAATTTAGTTTTTTGGAAGTGCTTCTTTAACTACCATTGGACGACCATCAAATTCTGCACCGTTCAATTCAGCAATTACTTTTTTAGCTGCTTCGTCATCAGACATTTCAACAAATGCAAAACCTTTTGATCTGCGTGTTTCGCGATCGATGATCAGCTTGCATGAATCAACCTGACCATACTCTGCAATTGCTTCTTGAAGGTCGTTTTCTCTGACATTGTAACTTAAGTTACCTACGTAAATGTTCATATATATTTATTATTAATTGTGACAAAAGAGAAGTAGAGTAACGAAGGTATAACAAATTCTAATCGAAAATAGGAGTTGAAAATAAACAAACGAAAAAATACAATTCTTTTCGGGCACAAAGATACGCTTTTTATTTGAATTCTGCAATATTCTCTGCTTATTGAGTTAATTAAGTGAATTTATTGAGTGAGTAAGGCGAGTGGGTGAGTGAATTCGGTTGAGTGAGTTCCTATTCCAATGACAAAAAGCTTCATTTCCAACAACGCAGAACCCTGAACCTTTCAAACTTCAAACGCTTCAAACTTGAAACGCTTCTATTTATTAACCTCTTATTTAACTGTTATACAACTACATAATGAAGTAATAAGAAGAGAGTTGAGAAGTGCGCTTTTATCGACCCGCTCGCTGCTGCCAAGAATGCGGGTACAAGCGAGCGGGTCGTTCATATAAACCCCAAACTCTTCACAGAAGAACACGGAACACGAAACTTTTCAAACTTCAAACCTCAAACCTTTCAAACCTTTCAAACCTTTCAAACCCCAGACTCTTCAAACACGGAACACAGAACTTTTCAAACCTTTCAAACTTCAAACGCATTCCTCTCACCACTTATTCTTCACAATGTCAACACCATAACACTAAAAAACCATAAATAATAAATTCATGATCCAATAATTTTCCATAGATATTCCATATCTATATAATATTGGAATATATATGGATCATATATGGAACATATATGGAATATATATGGAAAATCACCGATAGGGTATCGATAGGATGGTGGAACCAACAGACCGATGTATCAGCTAAAAAGACCCGAATAAACCTTTCGTCGTCCGCCGGTTGACAGACACGAAAGAGTTTTCTGGTGTTAAGTTAGAAGATGCTCAAAAGGACTGCGTACGGTTTGGAGTTTGAGGTTTGGGGTTTGAGGTTTGAGGTTTGAGGTTTAAAGAGAACGTTTTGAGGTTTCGTGCTGGGTGCAGATTCCGGAAGGATTGGAGGTCATGCGTTTGCAACGATTGCCGGAGTGGGTGATGGCAGAACATTGGGACCTCACGCCCGACTGCTCTCCCTTGTGAGAGGGGCGTAGTGTGGTTGCAGGAAGTTTGCCGGACTGACGGGTGGAAGTGGAAGACCATGACCAGCAATCTTTGCAGATGGTTTTTTCAAGGGCCAGTTCCTGTTTATCGGGAAGGCGGGGAAAGAAGTCGATGCCGGTAACATGCTCCACGCTGTCAATGGGAACGGCGAATGATTGAAGAGGTAAGGTGGACGATGCATTGGGCAGAATAAACGCGATGCCTTTTAGCTCCGGAAGCGTGTAATCCACTATCACCTTGTAATAGTAGCGCGGCACCGACACGTTATCCGGACCAATGACGGACAGATGATTCGTGAGTATGGGGCCGGTTACCACATAAATATCGGCATTCTCTACCGCCCATTGCCTGACACGTTCTTCCAGCTTCTTCCAGATACCCCGGTTAAATCCCGGAATCTGAGGGGACATGTTGCTGTAAAAGAACGATTCCTCCATGGCCTGCACACTCCAGCTCATATCAGCTGCCGGAGCCATATGCCCACGATCATACCCCGAGCCCTGATAATCATCATTGGTAGCAGAACCTGTCTTCACCGCATTATCACTCCGAAAATCATTGCTCCGGGAGACTCCTTTCCGTGTTTCTTCTGCCGTCAGTTCATAGGCTACCCAATTGGCCTGCTCGTGCTTTTCGTTGTAGGAAAGGGTGTAGCCGAGATGCCTGATAATGATATCCTTGGAGGTAATGGCTGGGAGTTCAAATCCTGTATGCGATTGAGCTAAAACATTCAGAATTAGACAAGAGATAAGAGCTATCAGGATGAATGACTTTTTCATTGGAATGGGAATTTCTAATTGAACGTAAATATAGTTGATTTATTTAGAGGGAATACAGATGATTGAGAATAATATTATTAACAAGTATCTCTGAAATTAAAATAATTATGAGTAGTTTTGTGGTTTAAGATAAAAATATAATCACAAAAATATGTCAGTAGATTTTTCACATACTTTGGTAATAGGAGTTTCTTCAAGGGCATTATTTAATCTGGAAGAAGAAAATTGCATCTTTATAAAGGAGGGAATTGAAGGATATCGAAAATATCAGCAAGAACATGAAAATGAAGTTTTAAAACAGGGTACTGCTTTTCATTTAGTTCAAAGTTTACTTGAGTTAAACAACCAGGCGAACCAAAGAATTGTGGAAGTAATAGTCATGTCTAAAAACAGTCCGGAAACGGGTGTAAGAATGCTTAATTCAATAACCGAATATAAATTAGATATAACCCGATTGGCACTATCCGGAGGTGAACCTTTGGCACCTTATATAGATGCATTTAATATAGATTTATTTTTATCAAAAGATGAGAAAGACGTTCAATGGGTTATTGACGCAGCAAAATGTGCAGCAGCATTGATTTATGCACCTCCAAAAACATTTAATCCGTCTGATAATCGAGTAAAAATTGCATTTGATGCTGACGCAGTACTTTTCTCCGAAGACTCAGAGGTAAGGTATAAAACAGAAGGATTAGAGGCATTTAGAAATTATGAAGCTGTACATGCAAATGATCCTTTAAAAGAAGGTCCATTTGCAAAATTATTGATAAAACTCTCCAAAATTCAGGAATATCTACCTACCAGCATAGAATTATCACCATTAAGACTGGCAATTGTTACTGCCCGGAATGCACCTTCTCACATGCGGGTAATTAAGACTCTTCGGGATTGGGGTGTTTATGTAGATGAAGCTTATTTTTTAGGTAATCTGGACAAATACAAAGTTCTAGATGCATTTGGAGCTCATATTTTCTTTGATGATCAGGATGTTCATTTAGAAAAAGCAAGTGAAGTTGTACCATCAGGCAGAGTGCCTTACAAAACAGATTCTCAATTAAAGAAAATGACGAAGAAATGATGATTACCTAAATAAACAGAAACCATAATTTGGCACAGAACTTTCAAAGCAATTCTTACGCTTTGATATTCACTGCAACAAAATATATAATGTTAAATTATTTGGGTTCTTAATTTATTTGATTAATTTTAGCGCCGAATCTATTAACAAAAAGACTTACCATAAAAAGAAATAGATCAGCCCAGTAGAAATTTCAGTATTCATTTTACTAACCATTAATTTCAGTATCATTTATGGATTCTTACATTGCAGAAAAAATTGAAGTAAGCCAGACCCTGCTCATTCGCAAGGTGTATGTCTGGATGTGTGCAGCACTGCTTATTACAGCTGTCACTGCCTATCGGGTGTCAAATTCCGAAGAACTACTAAAGCTTATCTTTTCAAGTAAAATGAGCTTTTTTGGACTTATCATTGCCCAGTTCGCCATTGTCTGGTTCCTGTCGGCAAGGATTAAAACACTTACATTTTCGACTGCCACCATCCTGTTTGCCTTGTATTCGGTGCTTATGGGAGTAACCATGTCGTGCATTTTCCTGGCCTATACACAATCGTCCATTGCTTCCACCTTTTTTATAACGGCGGGTACCTTTGCCGTGATGAGCATTTACGGATTCACCACGAAGAGGGATTTAACCTCGATAGGTGGCTTGCTGATCATGGCCCTGGTGGGATTAATCATAGCTTCGATAGTCAATTATTTCCTGAAAAGCTCCATGTTCGACCTGATCATATCCTGCATCGGGGTGCTGATCTTTGTCGGATTAACAGCCTACGATACTCAAAAGATCAAGGCGTTACTGAATCAGGAGAATACGGAAGAAAACCAGAAAATGGCCATCATTGGATCGTTAATGCTTTACCTGGATTTTATCAATTTATTCCTGTTCCTGTTGAGAATTTTTGGTAGAAGGAGATAAAGGAATCACAAAAAGAAATAGAAACTCCCTGATGCAGAAATGTGTCAGGGAGTTTTTTGTTAATATACTTTGAAGTAAAATTAGTATCGGAGCTATAAGTAAAGAGACTATAAGTTAGAGTTTATATCAAATAATAGATATTTGTCAAAGTTTAAAAGTCTCATATTGAAATTGATTTATCTCATTAAAAACACGAAATTAGTACACACATGTATTCATTTCTGATAATCATATTGAAAAAGGTAATAATGTGTCCTGTAAAAACAAAACAATCCCCTGAAATATATTTCAGGGAATGTACCCTAAATGTACCCTTTAGGAAACTTGGGACTTTCTATTAAAGAAGTAATTTTACGAACAATTTCGTACCGGAGTAGAATGTTGAAAAAAAAAAGAACATACTCGTTCAAAGGCTTCAAACGATTGTTTAAATGATTAGTTTCGAAGCTTAGACCTATTTATTTAAATCCTGAATATTGGTTATTTACATTTCAGATAAAAACCAAAGGAGCTCATGAAGCATTTTTAACCAGTCAGAACCTAATTGCCGTTGTATTCCAGAAGCTTAAAAGGCCTTCTCTGTACATATTCACCCTTGGCATCATTCCATTGAATGACAGCCACAAGAACACCAAACATAGTACAAAAATAACAAACAGAAACAAGAGTGTTAGTGCAAAACAATTATCGATTAATTACGAATAAAAATGGTTTTAATAGGTCAAGATTAAGAATCTAAGAAAAAATAAATAAATAAATACTAAAAAATTGAAGACCAGGAATCAATAAAAAAAACGGAGCGTTTTCTGAAAAGCTTTATGAGTAAGAATAAAAAATAAAAAATAAAAAAATGAGAACAATCTTGAAATTTTTAGGTGTATGTTTGATCATGTCGTTCCTTGGGACAGTTACTTCCTGCGAAAGAACAGAGCCAACCGGTCAGGAAATAAATCCATTTAGCAATGGAGGCAATGACCGAAATATGATAGTCGTAATCAGTGACCTTCATCTGGGGGCAAACCTTAATTACGCGGAGTGCAAAAACAACCTTGGTGCTTTAAAAAACTTCCTGAACCGGGTAAAAACAGCTCCAAATGTAAAAGAACTGGTGATAGCAGGTGACCTTGTAGACGAATGGTTCGTACCTGCCGGGATAAATACTTACGATGGAAAAGATCAGGCTGATTTTGTTAAGCGTGTTGCCTCAGCCAACAAAGACGTATTTGCTGTAATGAACAGTATAATTCAAGAAAAGAAAATATTAGTCACCTACGTTCCTGGCAACCACGATTTAACAATCACTTCCACGAGTATTGAAAGTATACTTCCAGGCATAAACCAGGCACGCGACAACAAATTGGGTTTAGGAACTTATACTCCTGCCAGCAATTCTTATATAGCCATTGAGCATGGTCACCGTTATAATTTTTTCTGTGCACCCGATCCCATCTCAAATCAGGACATTGCACCCGGCACCATATTGCCTCCCGGATATTTCTTCACAAGAATAGCAGCACAATACGTCATCCAGGGTCGCCCAACATCAAGCAACATCGTACCCACTGTCACCCCACCTACTTCGGGGATTGAAAGTCAAGATTTATTATATCGTTATTGGAAAAATTGGGTATATACGTTGAGCCTATTCCCGATAACGAATAAATTTGATGAGAATTTTATCATAACAAATGTCAATGGGTTTACCGGAAATTATTCTGTAAACAGCTTACTGCCGTCTCAATCAAGTACAGACGGATCATTAAGTGTAAATCTTTACAAAGGAATTCAAGACAATTGGGAAACAAGACAAACTATGAATAATGTATCGGTACATACTACTGCTGCTCATGCAATAGATTCAGTTGCGTCAGAAACAGAAACTGATCAACAAGCAAATTTACAGTATTTTCAGAACCCAAAATCAGGTAAAAGAATTGTTATATTTGGTCATACTCATGTACCTGTAATGCGTACATATACAAGTTCTGATAATAAAAAATGCATCTATGCCAATTCAGGAACCTGGATCGACCATAATCCAGGCAGGACCACAATGAATTTTGTCGTGATAACACCTCAAAGCAGCGATGCAGCTTCGCAAACTCTCGTAAAACTTTATAATTATCAAAATGAAGTTGTTACGAAAATGGCCGAAGACGCACTGCGCTATTAAAATAAATAAATAAATAAATGCATCCTGCTTTGAGAAAGGCAGGATGCATTTATTCTTAAAATACTCATTACTACTCTAGTTTTCATTTAAAATCAGGCATCTCTAAATCTTCATATAACACATATTAAAAAAGAGATTGAGATAGAGGATGTCTGATGATTTGGAACATAGACAAAGGTCAAAGGACCAGAAACTCCCGGATGAAGAAATTCATCCGGGAGTTTCTGGTTTACAGAGAACATACTAAATTCAGGGACAGTATTTTATGAACAAATATTCAAAAAGGTATTTATTTTATATTCATTAAATTTCTCCACCATTTAAGCAAATAAATCCACCTGATTATCCCGGAACCTAAATTATATTTGCATCGAAAAAATAAGTTGAATATGAAAGCGTTTACTGAACAGTTTGGACATTACTATTTTAACTACATCTAATAACCTAAAAAAGCACTATGAAATTACGGACAGCAGGAATAATTATGTTCTTCACGGTTTTTTGTATCAAAGGATCATGCCGGAATAACGAACAGAAAGCATGGGGCGTAGCAGATTCGATCAGTAAGGTAATTACGGAGCCTACTTTCCGGGATAAAGTCTATAATATTGCTGATTTCGGAGCCGTTGCCAATGGCAAGTCCCTGTGCACAACTGCCATAAATACAGCCATAGACCAATGCAGCCGGGAAGGTGGTGGCAGGGTACTGATCACTCATGGCGTATTCCTGACGGGTGCTATCCATTTAAAAAGTAATGTGGAGCTTCATATTGACAGCAGTGCCGTGCTAAAGTTCTCCACAGATCCCAATGATTACCTGCCGGTGGTAAGAACCCGCTGGGAAGGTGACGATTGTTACAACTATTCCCCGCTGATCTATGCCGATGGTCAGGTCAATATTGCAGTGACAGGCAATGGTACGTTGGATGGACAAGCCAGTACGGAAGACTGGTGGCCATGGAAAGGTGGAGCGGGCAATGGCTGGATTAAAGGAACACCCAGCCAGTTGGACAGGAACTGCCGTCCGCAGTTGAAGAAATACAACGATATGCAGGTACCTGTTGAGAAACGGCAGCTGGGGAAAGGGTTTTATCTCCGACCACAGTTTATCAGCTTCATCAACTGCAAAAATATCAAATTAGAGGGCTTTACAGTAAAAAAATCACCGTTCTGGGTACTTCATCCATTAATGTCGGAAAACGTCGTTATACGAAACGTGACGGTGAACAGCGAGGGTCCTAACAATGATGGGTGTGATCCGGAGTCGTGCAAGAACGTATTGATTGAAAATTGCACCTTCAATACCGGGGATGATTGCATTGCGCTGAAATCAGGGCGTGACTATGACGGCAGGCGTGCCAATGCACCCATTGAAAATGTGATTATCCGGAATTGCTTTATGCGGAAAGGGCATGGCGGGGTATCCATGGGAAGTGAGATATCGGGAGGTTGCAGGAATATATTCATTGAGAATTGCCAGATGAGCAGCCCGGAACTGGACAGGGCCATCCTGATAAAGACGAACAACAGCCGGGGGGGTATCACCGATGGGGTATATGTCCGGAATGTAGTGGTGGGTGAAGTAAAAGACGCCATTTTATCCATCAATTGCAGTTATCATATCAGCACGGAAGGGGAAGGCAAATTCGTACCACAAATCAAAAATGTTTACCTCCGGAATATCACATCAAGTAAATCGACTTTTGCCATTTGGCTGGATGGTATTAAGGGTGAACAATGTGTGGATAATATCAACCTTGAAAATTGCACTTTCACGGGAGTTAAACAAACTAACCAGATTAAAAACACGGGGAAAGTGACCCTGAAAAATGTATTGATTAACGGAGAAATACAAAATAGCATTGAGCATTGAGCAAAAAGCTTAGAGTGTGATGATTCAATGCTGTATTTTGAACGAATAAAGGAACTGCCATTTTAGTCCTGTTTGAACTTAGGTTTCACTATCAAAGCGATATTGAAACCTATTTTTTATGTTGTGTCCCCGGAGAGTTTTTGCAGGGGATTATTGTTTTTACAGAAATCAGGTTATCCGTGTTATTTTATTTGAGAATTTGCTGCTTCTGCATTAAACCTTTTATGTTATAATTCGTCCAACATGCATATAAAATATAATTATAGCTTTATTGTAAGTAAGAATCATCTATTCTTGCCTTTTTTTATGCTTACTGTCTAAATTCAGTAGTATTTTAGACAGTAAAATTGAGCTATTAACCATACTTTTGCAAAATACTATATCAGCGATTAAACCCTATGAAACATTTATTTCTTTTAGTCAGTCTCTTCCTGGCAGTCAGTTCATCCTCTTTTGCACAACATAGCATTCAGGCTATGGTTTTCGATGGTAAAAACAGTCTACCAATTGAAATGGGAGCTGTAAAGCTTTTACATTTGCCGGATTCTACTTTTATACAGGGATGCCTGACCGATTTACACGGGAATTTCATGCTGAGTAAAGTAAAACCGGGATCTTACACCATAGTGGTGAGTATGGTCGGATATTTAGACTTTCGCCAAAAGGTTACCATGGAGAACCGGGATATAATTTTAAAAAGCATCCATCTAAAGGAGAATGCACACCTGCTGGGCGAAGTAGAAATAACCGGTACCGCAGCACAAATGGTTGTGAAAGGCGATACTACCGAGTTTAATGCCACAGCTTTTAAAACGGCTCAGAATGCAGTAGTAGAAGATCTATTAAAACGATTACCGGGCGTGGAAGTATCCACAGATGGGAAAATAACAGTGAACGGACAGGCTATCACTAAAATCCGGGTGAACGGTAAGAAATTCTTCAATGATGATATCGAAATGGCTACCAAGAATATCCCGGCCGAAGTAATTGATAAAATTCAAGTGTTGGATCAAAAATCGGATATGGCACAGTTAACTGGCTTTGAAGATAATGACACGGAGCATATCATTAACCTGACCTTCAAACCGAATCGGAAGAAAGGAACTTTTGGAAATATCACAGGTGGTGCCGGATTGGATTTAGATGGAAAAATCCGGTATGATGGGAATATATTTTTAAATACCATGGATGGCGACACACAATCGACCCTTACTGCCGGTGGTAATAATGCCAACACAACCCGTAGTAACCGTGGACGTGGTTCCTTCGGGAATAACAGCGGAATAACCACCATGCAGAACATGGGATATAATGACAATGTGGTGGTAAATCCGAATTTGAAAGCCGGTGGGGATGCCTCATTTAACCATACCCTGAATGAAACCACCAATACGACCAATAAACAAAGTTATCTGATTGATTCAACCTACATTAAAAATTCAAACTCAGCGTCTCAAAATGAAAACTATTCTGCCAATCTAAATGCAGAAATAGAATGGAAACCTGACACGTTAAATACTATTGTGTTTCAGCCTTCTATCGGTTATAACCGATCATTTACCAATAGTGAGAACAGTTATGCAAATCTGACCAACAATGACAGTACCAATATAGGGAATACGTCAAATAGTGGAAATGGGACTTCGTTGAATGGAACCTTAGGGATCATTTACAGTCATAAATTTAATTCTAAAAAGGGAAGAACTTTTACTGCAAATCTTCAGGCATCAGTATCGCAAAATGATAATGAAAGTACCAATTACTCTAAAAACAGAATCATACATTCCGATTCAACTACGATCATTAATCAACATACTGTAAATAACGGCCAGGGAAGTAGTGAAAGTGTAAGATTGTCGTATGTTGAACCACTCTGGAATTTAAAAAACTTTTTGGAAGCTTCGGTAAGTTTCAACAACTCATACAACACCTCCGACAAGAATCAATATAATTACAACGGTATTACAAACAGTTATGACCAAAAGGATACTATATACAGTAACAATTTCAACAACAGGTTTTACAGTGAAACAGTCGAATTAAACTACCGGTATATTACGAAGACTTTTAATTTTATGCTGGGTATGAAAGGAAATCCTTCCCAGACTTACAGTACGACAGACTATGTCAGTGGGAACGATCGTACGATAAGCAACGAAGTGTTTAATTATTCCCCGACAGCACGTCTGCAATACAATTTTGGAAGAAAGAAATTCTTACGGATTGATTATCGCGGAAAGACCGACCAACCAAATATCAATCAATTACAACCGGTAAAAAACAATTCTGACCCCATGAATGAGACTATTGGAAATCCGGCATTGAATCCTGACTTTAATAACAGTTTAAGGGTAATGTTCACTACGTTCAATGATAGTACCTTTGCATCCATTAACGCATTCCTGAATGCACAACGAACCAGTAATGCATTAGTCGCCAACAGTCTTTATGATACAAACGGCAAGCAATACAGCCAGACCGTAAATTCGGCAGAAGCACCTTACAGCATTAATGCAAATGTCATGTTAAGCATTCCGCTTATTCAGAAGCGGCTACATTTCAGCACGAACACTTCCGGGGGACTTAATCAGGTATATGGTTATTCAGCCCGTGGATTAAATGCCGAGACTATGAAATCCGACAGCATTCTGCCCCTGGGAGAATTAAGCAGTACCCGGCGATATAATATCGGGGAATCAATCTCCTTGACATTCACCAACGATGTAATTGAAATTGGGCTGAGGGGAGCTTTCAAGTATTCCAACACGTTGAACAACCTGAATCCTGTTGTCGCCATCACAAAAGACTGGAGCGGAGGTGGAAACCTTGTATTGCACTTGCCTTACAATGTCAGTATCGGAAGTGATATAAACTACACAACCCAGCTGGGCTATTTAACGAGTGCTCAGAACCAGCTAATCTGGAATGCCTCGATTGATAAAACGATCTTCAACAATTCAGGTGTTGTGGCATTAAAAGTAATGGACTTGTTACACCAGCAATTAAATATCCGTCAGACTATTGGCGATAATTACATTCAGTATAATACCTTTAATACCCTTCCTACCTACTTTTTATTGAGTTTTACCTACAAAATAAACCAATTTAAAGGAGCTAAAAATTCTGCAGGTGAAAGACATGATGATCGTTTCGGTCCTCCTGACGGCGATCGTCCACATCGTGACCGTGGTGACAGAGGTGGTTTTCACGGACCTTCAAATTAATTAAAAAGCCCCAAATTCAATATGAATTTGGGGCTTTTTCTTTTCGCTTACTCAAAGCATTTCAGATTGAAAGAATGGAGTTGCTCAATGATTCAGCTTCAGGTTATATTCGATTACCAAAACCCCTAACTTATTGTTCAGCCCCATAACCGGAGTTACAATACTTAATGCTGAGTCATTTCTATAATTTATAGTTTCAGTAGTGCTTACTGCAACCTGATTTGGGAAAACGGTTCCTTCATCTTTTTTGTTGGTCGACAGCGTCACTTTCCCATCGGGATAATTTACAAATTCGACTTT
>Ga0302210_10000813_pt1 | contig 13768 bp, 6 predicted proteins | sample II_Fen_E3_2_FD_198793 | JGI IMG/M metagenome (GOLD analysis project Ga0302210, IMG submission 198793) | Peat permafrost microbial communities from Stordalen Mire near Abisko, Sweden - II_Fen_E3_2 | ecosystem: Environmental > Terrestrial > Soil > Wetlands > Permafrost | place: Sweden: Abisko... | reverse complement strand
TTAACTATCCGGAAAGTTTGATAATGTTGTTTTAAGTACTGGCTGCAACATCAATTCTGTTTTCTTCGTGTGAAAATTTTCCTGACATGAAAGTCCTTATTCCTAAAAACATTTGAATTTACAACAGATTTATTTTTTTTATGCATTAAAAGTCGGGGGTGCTTATAATGTTTTGAATGAGTAATTTGAAACTACATTTAAAGGATATTTCCAATCTAAAAGAGAAATCCTTTATGCTCTAGTTGCATAAGATGGTAGGTTGGAATAAAATTTGAAAAATAGGAAAGGCTGGCGGTGGACTTGTTTTATAATAAATGAATACGGATTTGTTTAGATATATAGGTATTGTATATCAGAGAGTTTTATGTTCCAATAGTTCGATTGAATCGACGGACAACGTAAAAGGTATTACTTCCGATGCTAATTTAAAATTCTGTTTCTAAGAATAATTTAATTTTTAATGATTCAAAATCTTAATAATATTAATTAAATTTAAACCTGAATATGATTATTAAAGTTTGTTTATTCTTTCATACACAATGAAATAAATCAAAAATATTACATAAATATACTAAATAGAATAATTAAAAACAAAGTTGTATTTTTTTCTTATGTAGGTCTATAATTCATTATGCGAATTTTAATATTTATTCTTAACCCGTCGATATCTTTCTTTTTGATGTAGAAAAAGTATCATATATAGCTAAAATAATATAGTTTTATTCGTGAATGTTAGTCTATTTTTGCATAGTCGGAATGTGTCATTTCGTACAACAATTAACCTTCTAATATTAAATTTAATTCCATGAAAAGAAAAATCACTTTTCTAACAGTATTACTCCTGTTTGGAGTATACTTAGTTTCTGCACAGCAGAATCTTTCTGTTTCGGGAGTTGTGACCGATGCAAGTGATGGTTCTCCATTAGTAGGAGTAACCGTACTTGTGAAAGGGACAACCAATGGGACTTCCACAGATTCGAACGGGAAGTATAATTTAAATGCTTCTCCGAATTCCACGCTTGTTTTCTCATACATTGGGATGGAAAGGCAAGAAATCACGGCCAAAAACAGGATCATTAATGTCAGGCTTCAATCTGATGCACATGTGTTGAATGAAGTTGTGGCAATTGGGTATGGTACCATGAAAAAGAGTGATCTTTCAGGAGCTTCCGCATCAATAGGCGAAGAGAAACTGAGAGGTTCCATCATTACCAACCTTGACCAGGCTTTACAGGGTCGGGTAGCGGGTGTTACCGCAGTTGAAACTTCCGGAGCACCCGGTTCTTCCATTTCCATTCGGGTTCGTGGACAAAGTACCATAAACTCTAATGCAGAACCACTTTATGTTATCGACGGTGTACCTATTCAGGTTCATGGACATTCAGGTGCTGATTTCGGATTGGGTGATGCCCTTGGTAATGGGGCAACATCAACCATATCCCCTTTATCTACGATCAATCCTTCGGATATTGTTTCGATGGAAATACTGAAAGATGCTTCAGCAACCGCTATTTATGGCTCTTCCGGCTCAAACGGGGTAGTTCTGATCACAACCAAACATGGAAAAGCTGGAGAAGCAAAATTTACCTACGAAGGAATGTATGGTGTACAACGTCAGGCAAAACGTCTGGATGTGATGAATCTAAAACAGTTTGCACAGTTTAGCAATGATATGGCTAATGAGACTTCAGCCCGCGATGTACGGATGGAGTTCCGGGATCCTTCCATATTAGGTGTTGGCACAAACTGGCAGGATGCCATTTTTCAGTCAGCCCCCATGCAAAGTCACGCAGTGAGTGCAGCAGGTGGAACTGAAGCAGTAAAATATTTTGTATCCGGATCCTATATGGGACAGGATGGAACGATTGTAGGAACAAAATTCGAACGTTTTTCATTCAGGACGAATCTGGATGCCCAATTAAAGAAATGGTTAAAAATGGGCGTGAACCTGAACTATTCGAATACAGATGAACGGTTAGGATTAGCCGACAGCGATGAAGGAATTGTGAATATTGGCTTATTATCAACTCCGGACGTTCCCATTTATGATATCAACGGGAAGTATACCAGTATTACACGTGAAGGGGTTGCTTCCAGAGTCAATCCGATTGCAAAAGCTTTGCAGGAAGATAATTTATTGCAACGTTATTCTTTAAACGGCAATATATTCATGGATATTTCCTTTTTTAAGGAGTTGACTCTTCACAGTGAATTTGCATTTGAAAAGGGAGGATCTGATGCCGAGCGCTGGTTACCTCAGGCAACTTACGGAAGTTGGACACGTGCTAAAAATAGCGATACCAAACAACACAACGACAACATGTTCTGGCAGGTAAAGAATTACCTGACTTTTGCCAAAGATTTCGGACTTCACAAAGTAACAGCCATGTTAGGTCAGGAAACTACCGAAACAAGTTATAAATTTTTGTCTATTGCAAACAGTGGTTTACCTGACAACACAATTCACAATCCTGTATTAGGTTCAGGTACCCCTTCTATTGGTGGAGGATTTGGAAGTTACGCCAGTATTTCAGCATTTGGACGTGCCTCTTACAATTATTCCGACAAATATTATGCGACGTATACGTTCCGTGAAGATGCCTCTTCTAATTTCGGACCACTTAACCGTTGGGCACCGTTCCATTCAGTAGCTGCTTCCTGGAGGGCGTCGAATGAGAGTTTTATGGAATCCATTAAACCGGCCATCAATAATTTGAAAATACGGGTAGGTTGGGGACAAACCGGTAACCAGAATATCGGAGGTTATAAATGGGGATCCGCCATTTCGATCATGGAGACAGGTTTAGGATTGGGGTATCGACAAAGTAACATTGCCAATCCATACATACAGTGGGAAACACAGGAACAAGCCAATCTTGGGTTAGATATTGCCTTATTGGACAACCGGATTGAATTGACCGTGGATGCCTATGATAAAGTGTCGAAAAACATGTTGATGCCAATGCAACTTCCTTCGTATATGGGTACCCGTGGCAATGTGTCAAGTGCATTAGCTGCACCCTATGGTAATTATGGCACTATCGACAATAAGGGTCTGGAATTTTCAATCACCACACATAATTTTAAAGGGCAATTTCAATGGGATACTGATCTTCAACTGACGATTAATAAAAACAAACTGGTGGCTCTGGATGGAACTCCCAATGCTGCTATTGAAGGTTATGGACAATGGAGTGATCCTGTAACAAGAACTGAAATAGGTCAATCTCTGTACAATTTCTACGGCTATAAAGTTATCGGCGTTTTCCAGGATAAGGCTGATATTTTGAACAGTCCGTCTCAGGAAAAAAATCCTGCCGATGGTAAATCGTTTAGCCGTACAAATACCGTATTCCCCGGTGATTTGAAATTCGCAGATATAAGCGGTCCCAAGGGTGTTCCGGATGGTAAGATTGATACGTATGACAGAACAAATATCGGCTCACCTATGCCATTATTTACCTTTGGTTTTAATAATACACTGCATTATAAGAATTTTGACTTCACTGTATTCATCAATGGATCGGTTGGTAACAAAGTGTTGAATTATTCGGCCATCAATCTGTCAAATATGAAATCGTCCTGGAATAACCAGTTGGCACTTGTTACGAACCGTGCCCGGTTAACTGAGATAAATACAGCGATTACCTATCCATACGTTAATTCTACCGGTGTAGCAGTTAATAACTGGTTTGACGACATTGACAATGTAAAAGTGGCCAATCCGGGCACCATGGTTCCCCGTGCGATTCAAAATGACCCGAACAACAACTCACGTACTTCCGATCGTTATATTGAGGATGGATCGTATTTACGTATCAAAAACATTTCTTTGGGATATAATTTTGACAAAAAAGCACTAAAGAGTCTTCACCTGACTTCGTTGCGTATTTATACCAATATTCAGAATCTGTATACCTTGACTAACTATACCGGTTTTGATCCGGAAATCGGAGCAAGCACGGCCAGTTCTTCCGGTGGAGTTTATGGGTTGGATAACGGCCGTTACCCTTCACCTCAGGTGTACTCTGTTGGATTAAATTTATCATTTTAACTATTTGAAAGGAAAAAAAATGAAAATACTAAATATTAAGAAACTGGCAGTGGCCACAGTATTACTTGTCGGAATGACATCCTGTGATACTTTCTTAAATCGTCCGGTGGAAGATAGCTTCACCATTGACGGATTCTACCAGAATGATGCACAATGTTATCAGGCTGTTAATCCAATCTATAACTCACCGTGGTATGATTTTCAACGTGGTTGGGTAAAGATAGGGGATGCCCTGGCAGGAAATATCTATTACGGTACTTCCGATCCTTATCAGACCTTTGTGCTTTCATCAAGCGATCAGCCATTAAAGGATGCTTCTGCTTCATTGTGGTCGGTAAATGCATATTGTAATGGCATCGTTGAAAATATAGATATGAAATCTGGACCTGAAGTAACGCAGACAGCAAAAAACACAGTAAAAGGTGAAGCCATGACCTGGAAAGCAATGTCTTATTTCTTCCTGGTTCGATGCTATGGTGCAGTTCCAATTATTCATAACAACAGTCAGGTGATATCCTCCAAAACTTCAAATTCCTTAAAGAGAAATAATATTGGAGACGTGTATACTTACATAGTAAAAACACTGGAAAAAGCCATTGAAATACTTCCGGCTCATAATCTGCCCGGTCGTATTGATAAATACAGTGCCTATGGATTGCTGGCAAAAGTATACCTGGCAAAATCGGGTTATGGTTCAACTGATGGTACCCGTAATGCAGATGATCTGTCTAAGTCAGCTTTATATGCCAAAAAGGTAATTGATGAAAGTGGACGTACATTGATGCCTGTTTATTCAGATATCTTCAGGGAAGCCAATAACGGCACTCAGGCTTTTGTAGGTGAGGATCTAATCTCTTGGCAATGGACGGTAGGAACACACTGGACTTGCCAGAACACAGAACAATCCGATCTGGCATTAGCCGGTTTTGATGAATACGCTGATACCTGGGGTACTTATACCAGCCCGACTATTGATCTTCAGCGAGCTTTTGATGAAGATGCCACCAATAAAACGGCAGGCTTACGAAATAACAATGATGCCCGCCGCAAATCTACCATGATGATGATGGGCGACCATTATGATTATTTCTGGGCAGATAAGAAAACATCGGATGGTGTAGTCGGATTTACCTACGATTGGGATGGTACTAAAAAAACATGGGCCGATGGTTCTGTAACTCAATTAACATACGGATCAGCAACAGGAGCAAACCTTGTAAAGCATATTGTAGGAGATAACTACGATAACGTTATTGGTTCAGGTATGGCCATGCAGCGGATGCAAACCTCCCTGAGCACCCATCTGCTAAGGTTGGCAGATGTGTATCTGATCTATGCAGAAGCTGTTTTAGGAAATGGTTCATCCACTTCTGATGCAGGAGCTTTAAAAGCATTCAATGCTGTACGCGACCGATCCATCAAAAATAATACTCAAAGGACATCGATTACTTTTGATGATATTTTCAAAGAAAGAAGACTGGAATTAGCATGTGAAGGTGACAACTGGTATGATTTTGTCAGGTTAAGCTATTATAATAAAGATGATGCTGAAAACAGGTTAGCTTCCCAGGAACGAGGATACTGGAATAATCTGGATGGCTATTATAAAGGAACTTTAACGGATCTTACCACACTGGTAGTAACCAGCTCAAAAGTTCCTAAGGCTAATATAGATCAGTATTATGACGCAACGCTTAAAACCTTTGCGATTCCTTTCCCGGACACAGATGCAGCAATGAATCCACATCTTGCAGATGCTCCGGTTCCATTTGACTTTAGTACAATTGGTTATTAAAAAAAAAGAATGTATATGAAAAATATTTTTAATTCAACAATAAAGATTGCTACAATGCTGCTGGCAATAATGGCTATTTCTGTTTTACCGGGTTGTAAAGATTACCCGGATGCCTATGTAGCAACAAAGGGAATCCCTGTAGTAAACTATGTCCGAATCCCTGATATTACCAAAAGCGATTCCATCGTGACACATGCTTTTATGGGAACTACCATTGCTTTGATGGGAACAAACCTGACCAGTGTGAAAGAGGTGTGGTTTAATGATCAAATGGCTATTTTAAATACCAGTCTGATCACAGCCACGACCCTTATTGTGCCAGTAACCAGTGTCATTCCAACCAAAGTGACCAATAAAATGTATTTGGTTTCAACATCAGGGGATACTGTAAAAATTGATTTTGTTGTTGATGTTCCGGCACCGATTGTGAGCTCAATGAAATGTGAACAGGTAGTGGTTGGTGGAACTGCAGTAATCCGTGGAGATTTCTTCCTGAATGATCCGAATATCCCGTTGCAGGTTATTTTCCCCGGGAATATTCCGGCTACCAACATCATTAGTATTGCAAAAACGGAGATTAAGGTACAGGTTCCTGTTGGAGCTACCATTCCGGGACAAATTAATGTGAAATCGCTCTATGGTAACGGACGTTCAGGTTTTTGGTTCCTGGATAACCGGGGCATCATTCTTGATTTCGATAATACCAATGCAAATGGTGGTTGGAGATCGGGAAAACTGGCAAGTACCAATCCGGCAGGGATAAGCGGAAATTATGTTCGTTTCTCAGGGACTATGCTGGCAGCTCCAGGTGCTACCTGGGATGAAGACAGTTTCTCATTTAATCTTTGGGGAAAAGCAAACGGTCGTCCACAGGGAGATTTATTTACTGTTGATCCGACAAAAGCCTCCATTAAGTTTGAGGTGAATGTCGACAAAGACTGGGCATCGGGCGCATTGCAGATGATATTTACTCCATGGTCTTTATCAGGAACAAACAGTTATATTGCTGATGGTGTAACTCCAAGAGGGCTGTGGATTCCATGGAAAGATGCAGGGACCTATAAAACAGATGGTTGGGAAACAGTGACAATCCCGTTAACTAACTTTAAATATGATCAGGTTGGAAAAGTGCTTTCAATGCCTACGCCGGGTAACTATGGAGGATTAACTTTCTTTGTCTTCAATGGTGGTATAGCCGGTAAGGATTGTACTCCAGATATTTGTATCGATAATATACGTGTTGTTCCAAACGAATAATCTTAAACAAAACCTGTCCACTCTTATAAAAAAGAGTGGACAAAATAAAAAGATACTATTATGAGAATTAAAATAAATAAATTTATAACAGCGAGTCTATTAGCTTGTCTGGTAATAGGTGGTTTTGTCTTCAACGCCTGTACGTCTACAGAACCGGTGAACACCATTACACTGAATGCTTTTGGTCCTTCAGCCGCATTACGCGGAGGAGAATTGAAATTCTTAGGTACCAACCTGGATAAAGTCACCGCAATTGATTTACCCGGTACTACAGAAATAACGACTTTTGTTAGCAAAACAGCTACTCAAATCGTAATTTCAATTCCCCAGGATACAAAACCCGGATTAATCGTGTTAAAGACTCCACAGGGCGATATTACGACAAAAACTCCCCTGACATTTACGGAACCGATAACCATCGACACATATACAACCGCCAGTGTGAAACCGGGGGATGTATTTACCATCAATGGTGATTATCTGAACCTGATTGCTCAGGTTATATTTTCGGATGGTGCAGCTGTTGACAGTTCTAAATTCATCAGTCATACACGTAAAATAATTACATTGAAAGTACCTAAATCTGCAAAAACGGGAAAGGTAGCCTTATCAAACGGAGCTACTATCCCTGTATTGGTTTATACGGCCGGAAATGCGATTATTGCAAATCCTATGACGATCAGTTCAATCTCTCCTGTGCCGGTAAAAGCGGGTGCAAATCTTACAATCACCGGTACCAGCATGAATCTGGTCAAATCGGTGATACTCCCCGATGGAAACAAGATTGACAGTGCTGCCATTACCTTAAATCCCACATTTACTCAAATTGTAGTTAAAGTTCCTGCAACTGCCAAACAAGGGAAAGTAAAGGTCATAACTTATTCAGGGATAGAAGTGACCGGAACGGATTCAATGAAATTGATTGTTCCATCGATCACAACAGTTTCTCCATTAGTGGTAAAGAACGGTGCCACCCTGACCATTAAAGGTACAAACCTTGATTTGGTAACCGGAGCTACGTTTACGGATGGTGTAACAGGAACTCTTGGAACGTTATCCTCCGATAATACCAGTTTAGAAATCTCTGTGCCTTTGACCGCAAAAGACGGACCGGTAGTTTTAGGGACAAACTCAGGTCTGATTGCTACCAGTGCTGCCGTTACTCTGGTTAAACCTGCATTTACATCGATTAGTCCTTTGTCTTTAACAGCAGGTGAAACTGTGACAATTTCGGGTACTGACTTGGATTTAGTACGTAAAGTGATATTTATTGGAGATTTAACTGTTGCTGTAACCCCCGCTGCCGGTGCAGCCTCAATCACGGTTGTTGTTCCGCCAACGGGAGTAGGAACCGGTTTTGTTACTTTAGAAACAGTCAATGGCACACAGGTTAAATCAATCGATCAATTAATAATAATTGCTGCGACAACCCCTGCGATTACCAGCGTGACACCGAGCGTGAAACCGGGTGGACTAATGACAATAACAGGTAAAAATCTGAATTTTGTTGAGTCAATCTATTTCCCGGATAATGTGAAAGCCGTACTTTATGGTGTTCGTTCCGAAAATTCAATAGAAGTATATGTCCCTGAAACGGCTAAAAAAGGTTCTACCACTTTAACCATGAATTCTTTTGATGGAAAACAGATTGTTTCCCCAGTATTTACAATTAGTGGAACAGATCCAATAACCGATCCGTCTTTAGTCTTATATAATTTTGATAGTGGTCTTACTGCTGATGGAGGATTATGGAATAATGTCGGTGGACTTGGAAACCCTGCTGATGCTTTGTCGGGTGCCTATTACGAAATTAAGGCCTCTAATTGGGGTACGGGATACTGGTGGTTTGCAGAAAACTATATAAGCCACCCTTCTGTTCCAAAAACAGGTTATGTGCTGAAAGCAGATATCCGCTTACGGAATGACATACCGGCTTTAAATGATGAGGTTCGTATCATGCTTGGTGGAAAAGTTGTAAATATACTTCCTTATCTTAAAGTCGGAAATGTCTGGACGACAGGAGGAGACTGGAAAACGATTACTATTCCATTGACAGAATGGACAGATCTTGCTGATCCAACCCCGGTAAAAGGTGGAGAGTGGGGAATTGCAACATATATAAACACATCAAACTTTACAGGTTTCTGTATTGATAATATCCGTTACGAAAAGATTTCAAACGGATCGGGGGCTTCACAATTCAAATTGATAGGGATGTGAAATCAATAAGTGAATTAGTTTTTTTATAGATATTAGTTTTGTGTAAGGGGAGTTACTCTCTGTGGTAATTCCCCTTTTTTTATTTCTGCAAACAGAATAAAAAATTGTTTGTTAGACTAATAAATGTCAGTTATTTAAGTTTGTATTTGCGGAACATACAAGTTTTTTGTTTGCGAATAGATTAAATCATTTTTCTTATGTTAAACAGAATATTTGTTTTCCTGATTTCTTTTGTGATTCTCATCATGTTGTTTCCAGCTTGTAAACCGGATGTGAACACTGATGCAGTAGCTCCTTTGCTGATATCCAGCACACCCACCGATGGGGCGACGTCTGTTGATATAAAAACAATAATCTATTTAAACTACAACGAAATAATTGTTTTGGCTTCATCTGCTAAAATTCTCCTGAATAATGCGACCGTCTCTGCTTCGGTTAATTCTCAAACGTTGAAGATAACTACAACTCTTGAACCTGGAACAATTTATACTTTAATTATTCCGGCTAATGCCATCAGTGATGCCTCGGGAAATTATTCTAAAGAAATAAAAATTACATTTACAACCAAGGGTAATCCGGTAGATGGAGTTTTTGAAGCCGAAAATGCAACCCTAAATGGCGATGCTACTATCGGTACGACTCTCAGCGGTTATTCGGGAAACGGATATGTGAATACAAATAATGGCAATGTTACTTTTACCATTCAAGCTGCCACGGCAGGATATTACGACATAAGCTTCCGGTATTCTACATCGGGAAGTGAAAAAATAAATGATATATACCTCGATGGGAATAAACTGACTTCGTTGACTTTTAATGCTGTTAACGTATGGACAACCCTTACTGGTAATAAGGTGAGACTAACAGTTGGTGAGCATACTCTTGCTATCATTAAAAACTGGGGCTATATCGAGTTGGATTATATGAAGGCTGTTTACAATCCAAACGGAATCGGTGTGTTTAATATAGCAGATTCACCGGTAACTCCCAATTCCACTGTTCAGGCTGTGAATTTGTACAACTTCCTGAAATCTAATTTTGGAACCAATATTCTCTCGGGCACAATGGCCAATTACAGTACCAATATTACAGAGGCAACCTGGGTGCACACACAAACTGGTAAATGGCCGGCAATTACCGCTTTTGACCTGATTGATCATACTATTCTGAACCAAAGTTGGATAAATTATTCAGCCCCTTTTACCTTAGGACAGGATTGGTGGAATAATAATGGAATTGTAGCCATGACCTGGCATTGGCGGGATCCATTGACTAAATCCGGAAGCTTTTATGTGCCTTCGGCAGCTACTGCTCCTGATGCCGGAACTACATTTGATATATCGAAAGTCTCTGATCCTACTTCGGCCGAATATAAAGCCATGATTGTTGATATTGATGTAATAGCCGGATATCTGAAGCAATTTAAAGATGCAAATATCCCCGTTATCTGGCGCCCTCTTCATGAAGCTGCCGGTGGATGGTTTTGGTGGGGAGCAAAAGGTGCCGAACCTTATAAAACCTTGTGGAGACTCCTGTTCGACCGACTGGTGAATTACCATGGGCTTACAAACCTGATTTGGGTATGGACCACCAATGCCGACGATGATGCAGTAAATTGGTATCCCGGCGATGCTTATGTGGATGTGCTGGGTATGGATATTTATCCGGGACCCAATCAACATGGTTCACAATATATCTCATTCATGAAAGTGAAAGAAATGTTCGGAGGGAGAAAACTGATTACACTGAGTGAATGCGGCTCAGTTCCGGACCCTGCCTTAATGAAAGAATATGGTGATACATGGTCGTGGTTTATGCCGTGGAATGGAGATTATACAGAATCAGACTCACACAACGGAGCTACCTGGTGGAAGAAATTCTTTAGTTACGATTATGTGATAACGAGAGATAAAATGCCAAGTCTGAAATAAAGCAATTAAATCAAGATATTTGTTTTAATAAAAACGATATAAAATGAAAAAGCTACTTATACCCATTTTTTTATTTCTGGCACTAAACGCAACCGCTCAATGGGCTTTTCGGTTACCTGCAATTATCAGTAACCACGCCGTATTTCAACAGTCAACCGATGTGAAGCTTTGGGGATGGGCTCAAAGTGGAAGTACTGTAAAGATTAGTTGTAGCTGGAATCCAACCGATACGGTAAAAGCAGAACCCCGCAAAGACTGGACATGGGATGCCGTTGTAAAAACACCTAAAGCTGGCGGACCTTATACCATCAAATTTATCAGTAACACACAAAAAGTGATAATCTCTGATATTCTAATCGGCGAAGTGTGGTTATGTTCAGGTCAGTCGAATATGGAATATGCTTTCAACTGGCAGGCGGGTGTGCTCGATGCAGATGATGCAGTTGCTAAATCGGATAATAACCAATTGCGTTACTTTCAGCTTTCGCACACCTACAGCATTTTTCCAAGAGATAACTCGGATGGAGAATGGAAGATAAGTTCGCCCGAAACCACTCCATCGATGAGTGTGATTGGTTATTTTTTCGGTAAAACGATTCATGAAAAACTAAATGTTCCGGTGGGATTGATAGCTTCCTACTGGGGAGGAACTTGCGTGCAGTCGTGGACTCCGAAGGAGGTTTATGAACAAAATGCTGAACTTAAAAGACTTGCCAATGATACTAAGCCTGTAAACTGGGCTCCGGTAGAACCTTCTGTTATTTACAACTCTATGTTGTATCCCCTGGTAAATTACAAAATAGCAGGAGCTATATGGTACCAGGGTGAAGCTAATACCGGCGAACCACAAAATTACGGCAAACTATTCGATGGGCTTATTACCGGTTGGAGGAAAGCATTTAATAATGACTTCCCCTTTTATTTTGTGCAAATTGCACCCTGGAGTGGATACTGGAAAAACAGTTCGGCTTATCTGCGCGAACAGCAGGAGTCCGTGTTGCATTTGCCTAAAACGGGGATGATAATCGTGGGCGATTTGGTCGACAACATCAAAGATATTCACCCACGAATAAAGAAGAAAGTAGCAGGGAGACTGGTAAACCTGGCATTAAAAGAACATTACGGAATGGATACCACAAATCCGTACTCGCCTCATTTTTTGAATTTTGGAATCAGGAAGGATAAAATAAGTGTTACGATTAAATCAGTAGGAAAGCTTATAAATAAAACTAAAAGTATTGTTGGTTTCCAGGTTGCAGGAGCTGATAATCAGTTTTATCAGGCAATAGCAAAAGTAGAGAAAGACGGCTCAATAACTGTGTCGAGTAAGGATGTGAAATCTCCTGTGAATGTCCGTTACTGCTTCACCAATGATGCTATACCGGATTTGTTTGATATAAATGGATTGCCATTGGTTCCGTTCAGAACGGATAGTGTTCCATACAAACCGTAATGACAAATTCAATCCCCTAATGGGAATAAGATTATAACTGACTTTATAAATGATATTAAATGAATACCAACGACAAGATACAGAACAAAACTAACTTCTATTCCCTTTTATGGGTTAAGAATATAATAGTTCTACTTATTACACTTACATGTTTTAGTAACACGCTTTTTTCTAACAGCTCATTACTCTCCTCTCCTCAAGGGTCGGGGTCGGAAGTGAAGTCTTTTGTACATATGCAAAACGGACATTTCGTTTTGGGAGGTAAACCCTATTACTATATAGGAACAAACTTTTGGTACGGTACCATTCTCGGATCAAAAGGCAGGGGTGGTGACAGGGAAAGGTTATTGAAAGAACTGGATTTTTTAAAAGAAAACGGTCTTATTAATTTGAGAGTACTTATCGGATCAGATGGTGAAAATGGTGTTCCATCTAAAGTTGAACCTACATTACAAATAAAACCGGGTGTCTATAACGATACTATTTTTGACGGGCTGGATTATTTAATGTCAGAATTAGGAAAGCGGAACATGAAGGCAGTACTTTTTTTTACAAATTCATGGGAATGGTCAGGTGGATACAGTCAATACCTGAACTGGGCAGGAAAAGGTAAAAATCCTGTACCATCGGTAGATGGTTGGCCGGCTTACATGGAATATGTCAAGCAATATGCGGGATGTGTTGAGTGTAGGCAATTATTGAAAAATAATATCAAACATATTATTGGACGTACGAACCGATATACGATGAAAAAATATATTGAAGATCCTGCCATTTTCTCGTGGCAAATTGGCAACGAACCACGCGCATTTTCGGAAGCCAATAAACCACTTTTTGTTTCATGGTTAAAAGATATCTCAGGATATATCAAATCACAGGATAAGAATCACATGGTTTCAATTGGTTCTGAAGGTCAATGGGGATGCGAAAACGATATGGCATTGTTTGAGCAAATTCATGCCGATAAAAATATTGATTACCTGACGATGCATATATGGCCTAAAAACTGGAGTTGGCTGGATGTGAAAGATATGCCGGGAACATTACAAAAATCGATT
>Ga0302210_10000812_pt1 | contig 13786 bp, 10 predicted proteins | sample II_Fen_E3_2_FD_198793 | JGI IMG/M metagenome (GOLD analysis project Ga0302210, IMG submission 198793) | Peat permafrost microbial communities from Stordalen Mire near Abisko, Sweden - II_Fen_E3_2 | ecosystem: Environmental > Terrestrial > Soil > Wetlands > Permafrost | place: Sweden: Abisko... | reverse complement strand
TTTCCTTAAATTTAGCTGCATCAACCGGACAAGAAGATTTAAATTCAACCCCCATATCCACGATGCGCTGCAATTCAGTTTGTAATAACTCTTGTGATAGACGACCGCGCGGAATAACCTGTTCCAACTTCCCGCCCATTTTCGCAGCATCATCATAGACAGTAACAAGATGCCCCTTACGAGCTAGCTGCCAAGCTGCGGATAGACCAGCAACCCCGCCACCGATAACCGCAATTTTTTTACCAGTTTTTATTGTTGGCGGATCAATTTTTGCATATACAGAGCTAAAACCAAGTTCACCGATTTGTACGGCTTCATCAATCGTTGCTCTGGTACAGCCTTCCATACAAAGATTCGGACAAACCGAACCACAGACCGATCCCGGAAATGGTGTATAATCTAAAACCAGTTTATATGCTTCTTCAAGCTTACCTTCACGAATTAGGTCATAACGGCGTTGTGACGGAATTCCTGCCGGACAGTTAAATTCACAAGGAGCCGCATATTTAGCATTGTCCCAAGACGGAACCCTTTGCCGATAAAGCCCTGTTACCACGGTACTTTTTACATCAAAATCGTCCATCGCCACATCACTGAAAATACCATCTTTTACCCACTCATTTAGGCGAAAATCCTTAAAATCAGGTTTTGCTTTAGGTTGATGTTCTTCAAATGACAACGGTCTTAATTTATGCCATTGACTCCAATCCGTTAAAGTATCCCGAAGGTCAGGACGCTCAATGGATGCCAAAAACGGATCTAATCCACTTTCTAAAAAAGCAATATCAGCCGCTTCTAATTCCAGCAACTTTATATCCGAAGCATACCCATTGGCTTTGCCACGAAAATATACAAGCCCGCCAACCATACCAACACAGGCACGATCACCTAAAACAGAGGCAAACTCTTCGCAGTCCACGCCACAAACAACGGCACGACCACCACCCATGAATTCAAAGGAAAAACTACCTACATTTTTTAAAATCCAAAGTTCTGGTTCATCATAAAGCGGATCATGTTTCATCAAAGACCCAGAACGAGTCCCGGCCCGGCCGCCAATATAAATTTTACCACCAGCTGAACAATGTCCAGCCGTATCACCAGCATCGCCTTTTATTGTTATCTTACCACCAGCATTTAGCCAACCAACATCAGCCGAAGCCGATTCATCAACAATAATTTCTGTATTATCCAAACACATTGACCCAACGCGCTGTCCAGCATTTGTTACATGGAATTTCAGTTTTTTTCCTTCCGGATGCCATAATGGTCCCCCAATATCATGCTGACCGGAAGCTACGATATCAAAATCGGTTTCACCATTGGCGACAGCTTCCCCGATTGCCAATAACAAGTCTTGTGTAGACATACGTTCATGTCCCTGTAATGTATCTATTTTAAACATGATTCACGCTTCCTCCTTAGCATACATATTGAATACCGAGTTTATCGGCTATTGCTTTATCGGTTGATACCAATGCATCACTCCGACCAACAGGTAAAGAGCTATTGCCGATAGGTGCCATTAATTTACGCAATTCTTGATCGAATGCCAATACATAATCAACAATTTTTTGTGCACCACGATCAACATCCAAACGTTTTACAAGACGAGGATCCTGCGTACAAATACCCGTTGGACATTTCCCAGTATTACAAGAATTACAACGCCCCTGTTCATTTCCCACACAACCAAGCAGCTGAATGAGCAATTTACCACAAAATACACCGTTAGCTCCCAAACAAATCATCTTAAACGCATCGGCTGCGGCATTTCCCGTCATCCCGATACCACCACCAGCATAAAGCGGTATTTGACCTTGCAGTCCCTGTTTTACCGCTGCCAGATAACATTCGCGCAGCTTCGAAACGACCGGATGACCTGTATGATCCAAGGAAATTTCATTAGCCGCACCGGTACCACCTTGAATACCATCCAAAAAGAATCCACCACATATTTTGTACGGGTCACGCAAAAGGTTGTTGTATACCGATACCGATGTAGCCGAAGCTGCACATTTAATAGCCACTGGTACACGAAAACCAAAGGCTGCATTTAACGATAAATGCATCTTCTGAACAGATTCTTCAATGGAATACAAACCCTGATGATTCGGTGGTGAAGACAAGGTTGCTTTTGGCACACCACGAATAGCTTGTACATGTTCCGCCACTTTTGCCGCTGGTAAAAGTCCACCATCCCCTGGTTTAGCACCCTGCCCAATTTTAATGAGTACACCGGCTGGATCAACTTTCATTTTAGGCATTGCCTGAATGATACGGTTCCAGCCAAAATGCCCCGAAGCAATCTGTAAAATCATATATTGAAGCGACTCTGATTCCATGAGTTTAACTGGCATCCCGCCTTCACCTGAACTCATGCGAACTGGCAAGCCGCATTTTTCATTTAAATAAGCTGTCGCCATCGCCACAGACTCCCAAGCCCTAGTTGATAATGCACCAATTGACATATCTGAAAAAATCAACGGATAAATCCAATTAACTGGTGGTGTTTTTTTCGCTAAGCTGAGTTTCCCGTTTTTTAAATTAAATGGTAATTCATGCGGCGATAAAACACGACCAAATGGGGCACGAATATCGAACGTATGACGCTGTGAATCAAGCGATGGGTCGGTCATCTGACTGATTCGTCCCACTATAATGCTATCAAACGTTCTCTGTGCGTTAAGATTTGTCCGGCCCCCACGTTTTATCGGTCCATTATCGCGAGATAGCAGTGTTTTACGGGTATCGCCATTCCGAACTGGACGAATGGCATTATTAGGACAGACTTTTTCACACATTCCACAACCGACGCAAGCTTCCGTTAAAGATGCTTTTTGTTTAATCACAGGAATCGTAATTTGTTTATGTTTCGGATCTGGCTGCGCCCCTTTGGACACGGTAATCGAACGGCGTGACATCGTTGGCTCAATTGCATTAAATGTACATGATGCTACGCAGCTGCCACACATCGTACAGCGTTCCTGATTATATTCAATCTTCCAATTAAGATCATTGATGCCAATATCTTGTGTTCTTACTGTTTCCATCTTTGTACCTCCAAATCGTTGTTGATAACAACAACTTCACGTTCATTCGGATAAATGTCTTTTGACATATCACGATTTGGTAAAATTTCATTAAGTCCGCAAACTTCGGAAGAAATTGCGATAACCGTATCATCACCGCCCACAACTACCGGACGCAATTTTTTAGAATCACAACACGTAATCATTTCACCGCTTGGCAAAACAGCAATAATTGTATTTGGTCCATTGATTTCCAAATGTGCCAGCGATTGACGAATTGCCTGCAATACTTCTTTATCTTCACGGGCTTCAATTTCCGCAAAAGGCAATGGCGTAATAACATGTTTGTAATATTCGATTGGCCATTTGAGTTCATGTAATACATAATGAAGTGTATATAAAAAATTCTGTGAATCCGATTCAAAGCCGATATAACCATGATGCAATGATTTCTGAAATTCTTTATTTTTCGTATAAAACGTATTTTCACCATTTGCACATAATGTATATCCTTGTAAAAAGAAAGGATGCGCTGCGTAACGAACAATATCATAATTTGTATTTTGACGGCACTGCGCCACAATGCTTTTAGCTACCAGGCAGCCATTGTCATCCCATAGTCTAAAGTAAGTAGCAATATCACGCGGATCACCAATTTCTTTAAGCGTTAACACATCCGGCCAAAAAGAATACACAAAACCTTCGCCTTGATCTTCTAGTAATTTACGAAGTGCTAAGCGAATGTCTAGCAATAACGTTTCGCGTTCAGTCTGCGTTTTTTCATTATAATGCTCAGGGTAATCATAATTGCGGAAAATATAATATGGCATAGCCTGAATATCCAGTCCAGGCTGTTTATTCGGCACTGGAATCCATTCAGCCAGCTGTACAAAATTATGACTATCCATAAAATCTTCCACGAGTTCAGCGCCACGCTGGGTACAAGCTAAGGACAATAATGGTTTATCTTTATAATTTGAAAAAATCCCATATAAATCCTGCATAACCATCGCAAAGCCTGAATTATCATGACCTTCCTGCTGCGGAAGCATCAAATGCAAAGCTTTTGACGGATGAACAGGAACTTTACTCTTGATTGAACCAATTCTACACATACTTTTCTCCTCCATAAATATACAAAATTCAAATGCTTATCTTAATTAAAATATCCAGCGTCTAAAAAAGTACAATGACATGTCTCCATTCATAAATAGTCAATAAAAGATCACATACCAACTACAATGTATCGTGTATGGTACATGATCTTTATCAGCACCATTGCCGGTAATCAAAATCTATCTCTTTAATTAGATGAAAGAAGACGATATACACATATCGCCTTCTTTTTACAAAAACGAACAATTCCGTGTGATGAGTACATTTGTTTTTTTACATTGCATCTAAATGTAACGTAATTATAATTATAAGAATGTAATCTTATACTGTCAATATGCATATAGCGTTGCAATTTTCTGAAAATTATTCAGATATAGTCCTATTTTCCAAAAACCATCTTTTCTATGCTGTATATATATACATACTATGTTTCAATATGCATAGGAATGACTTTACATATATTTAGCTATATACTCTACTGCATGCGATATACAAGCTCTATGAATGTATTTACTTAAAAAAACAATTATTTTGTACTGTATTGTTTTGCGGTATACACGAATACAATAACTTTTTTTTATGATAAAGTATCTCTATAATGTATTTTGTATATTTTTGTACTTAAAAGCATGAATCATTCGTTTTACTGCATCGTATATAAAAAACCGAGGTAGATAATATTCATCCACCTCGGTTTTCACTTATTTCACCAGCACTAAAATATGTATATTATGCTTTTTTAGATTGTGCTAGATTAACGACATCTGCATCTTTTCGTTTGGCTTCCATATCACTATGGCCTTTAAATTTTGCCCCTTCATCAATGCTTAAGATTGCCGCTTTCACATCACCAATTAATTGGCCGGATTTAAAAATTTCAAGTTTATTAGAAATATTCACATTCCCGGTAACCATACCAGAGATAAGCATATTGTCAGCTTTTACATTCCCGGTAACCTTACCAAATTCACCAACGATAACATCCCCAGAAATAGCAATATCCCCTTCTAAATTGCCATCAAGACGAATATTCCCACTGCCCTGAATTTCGCCTTTAATCTGTGTATTTTTGCCAATTATTGTTTCAATTTCACTATTTACCGTCATACCTGCTGTTTTTTTTGTATTGCCAAACATTCCACCACATCCTCGTCCGCTTAAACAAAATACAGTTCAAACTATATAACTAATTTACTTTTATTTAAAAACAATCCTATAAATAACTTGAAGGATTCACCGGTTTACCATTCACTCGTACTTCATAATGTACATGCGGACCTGTACTAAAACCAGTACTCCCCATATAAGCAATCACTTGTCCACGTTTTACTTGCTGTCCCGTGGTTACTACGACGCGCTGTGCATGTCCATAACGAGTCATCATTCCATTACCATGATCAATATCGACCATATTTCCATAACCACCAGAATTCCAGCCAGCAGTGGTAACAATGCCATCCGCCGTTGCCACAATTGGTGTCCCAGCATCATTTGCAATATCAATACCGGGATGAAAATCTGTTCCACCCCATCTAAGACCATATGGTGAACTTACATCACCGGTAGCGGGCCAAATCGAAGGCGTAACCGCTATGACCTCTTGCTGCACTGAAATTTTTTCTTTAAGGTCTTCCAGACTTTGCTTACGAATTGCAATGTTTTTTTCAATGGCATCTAATGTGTCACTTAAATTTTGAATATTAGGCTGAATCAACGGCCCCCCCTGACCATCATGAGTGCCCCCTGCCCCTGGATTTGCATCATCTCCATCATTAATAGAAGAAATACGCCGAATTTCAGCTTCCATCTGATTGAGTTTATCAATATCATCCTGCAATGTACTCGCTTTTTTAGCTAATTGCAAAATCTGTGACTGTTGAATACTATTTACCTGACGAAGTTCCGTAATCTCCGCCTGATCACTACCAGCTAAATGCAAACTATATGTAGAATACCCAAACGCTCCGATAAATAAAACAATCCCGATCGTAATCGACATAATACCATATTTAATCATACGAATCGGTAAGCGAATGCTGCGTACAGTTTCACCTTGATGCGGAATAATTTTGATGGTATATTCCCGCTGGTCCGGCTTTTGAACTTGCTTATCCAAACAAAATCCTCCAAACTATAAATTATTGAAAATTATCTATATATCTCCCTGATTTTTATAAAAAAAACCTTGCGCTATAATATTATAGCACAAGGTTTTCATCTTTTAAAGGTAATTTACCGCAAATTTAATATGTGAGGGACAATTCTTATCGATCTTTATTCCCGTGCTTTTGCCAACGCTTGCAATTCTTCATCAGTCAAAGTATACGAAGATGCACCATTTACAATTGGTTTCGCATAAGTTCTTGACTCTTCGCGCCCAAATAAACTAGATAAAATAATACCATTATTATTATCGTCAAGCAATGCTACAGCATAGCTCAAATCACTGCCAATTCCATCAAAAGCACTAAAACGTACAACACCTACTTTATGCAATGATTTTTTGACCATAACATCGAGCCGTTTATTCTCTTGTTCGATTTGATTCGATTTTTGCACGGCATCGCGAACTTCATCAATATGTCCCATCAGGATATGTTCGATATTAGCTCCGTCTGTCCCATGCATCATTTTTTTATAACGTTTTTGCATATGTGATACATTTAAATAAATATTAATGATAACAATATACATTATTAACACTAGGATTCCTAATCCCCCAATGATGTAAAACATATTCCCCATCATAAAGTTCATAAAAACTGCATTATCTATTGCCATTTCCAAGTCTCCTTATTTCATTTATAACCAACCCAGCCAAACCAAAAAAACAGATAATGGTATCGCTGGTAATAAATTCGCTGTTTTAATATTTACAATTTCAAGCATCGATAAGCTAATGGCTACAATCAAAATTCCACCAACACCACTGAGTTCATGAATCATCCCCGCTGATACTACATCGCCAAAAAATCCAGCTCCGATTGTGATAGCACCCTGATAAAGCAAAACGGGAAAAGCCGAAAAAGCCACACCAATTCCCATTGTAGCTGCAAAAATCAACGCCGCAATCCCATCAATCAAAGCTTTTGCATAAATAATCGAAGCATCGCCCGTAAGACCAGCTTGAATACTTCCCACAATAGCCATAGCTCCAATACAAAAAACCAAAGATGCTGTAATTAAACCTTTACCAACATCACCATACTGACTTCCAAATTTTTCTGTTACTTTTGCACCAAATCGGTTGAGGATATTATCTATATTAATATATTCTCCTATAAAAGCTCCCAAAGCCAAACTCAAAATCACAATAATGATATTTTCACTCACCAATGCCATTTTAATACCAATCAAAAAAACGGCTAAGCCTAATGCCTGCATAATCGTTTTTTTGTAACGACTGGGGATACCCTGCTTCATTAACAATCCTAAAAAAGCCCCGACAATGATTGCCAAAAAATTTACAAATACGCCTTTCATGCACTCTCCTTATTTCTCACTATATGATTTTCCACCAAATTATTTTATCACAAATCATCTGCATTACCTAAGAAAAAACAAAAACTTATCTTCAAACAATAAATTGACCTTGCTTTAAACTATTCGGAATAACTGCTGACTTCGTTAGTGTCTCTAAAATACGTTCCAAATCTTCCTCTGAATAAAATTCAATTTCAATTTTACTTTTGATTTTACCGGAACGAATTTTTACTTTTGTTCCTAAAATGGATTGTAAATGATCTTCCGCTTCCACAACAAATACTTCTTTTGGTTTTGGTATATTCTCCTCGTGTTCTTCGCGATCTTTCAAGTAAGTAGGTGTTTTTATGAGTTTTTTCACAAGATCTTCCACTGCGCGCGCTGATAGATTTTCCGCAATAATAAAATCAGCCGCTTCTACCTGTAAATCGACCTCTGTCAAACTGAGTAGTGGCTTTGCCTGCCCCATAGTTAACGATCCATTCGCAATATAAGACTGAAGCTGTTCGGATAAATTCAAAAGGCGGAGGAAATTCGCAATATGGGACCGACTCCGTCCTACTTTTTGCGCAAGCAATTCCTGCGTAAACCCAAATTCTACCAGCAATCGTTCATACGCCCTTGCTTCTTCAATCGAATTTAGATCTTCGCGCTGCAAATTCTCAATCAATGCAATTTCTGTCATTTCAGCATCACTATATTCTCGAACAATTGCTGGAATCGTCTTACACCCTGCCAGTTTCGATGCACGCAAGCGTCTTTCGCCAGCAATCAGTTCGTACCCCAAGCCTTTTTTACGGACAAGAATCGGCTGCAGAACCCCATATTGAAGAATTGACTGCATCAATTCTTCTAATGATTCATCATTAAATTCGGTTCTGGGTTGAAATTGATTAGGAACGATCTCCTCCACACGTAAAGCTTTGACTTTATCTTTGGTTTCGGCATCATTTCCCGTCGCATCCTGAATTAATGCACCAAGCCCTTTGCCCAGACCACTATGTGCTATTTTACTCATTTGCAATCACCTCTTTCGCTAAGGATTGGTATACTTCTGCCCCTTTTGATTTTGGATCATATTCAATAATCGGTTGTCCGTAAGAAGGCGCTTCACTAAGCCTTACATTCCTTGGAATAACCGTTTGATATACACGTTCTTGAAAATGATTTTTTACTTCTTCCGCAACTTGCACCGATAATTTCGTCCGAGAATCATACATCGTCAAAAGCACGCCTTCTAACACTAAAGCCGAATTCAAATTTTGCTGAACCAACTTAACGGTATTCATCAGTTGTGAAACTCCTTCCAATGCATAAAACTCACATTGTATTGGCATTAAAACTGAATCAGCCGCGGTTAAGGAATTTAATGTAAGTAATCCTAAAGATGGCGGACAATCAATAATCACGTAATCATAATTTTCTTTAATCTGATCAATCGCCCGTTTTAATTTTGTTTCGCGCGAAATAGCGGATACCAACTCGACTTCCGCCCCTGCCAACTCAATCGTGGCTGGTAATATATGTAAATTTTCAAAAGTTGTTTTTTGAATAGATTCTTTAATGGGTAATCCTTCTACTAAAACATTATAAATTGATTGTTCAATTTTAGATTTATCTATCCCATAACCACTCGTTGCATTACCTTGGGGGTCAACATCAACCAGTAAAACTTTTTTTCCCTCAGCTGCCAGACAAGCACTTAAATTAACAGACGTTGTTGTTTTACCGACGCCACCTTTTTGATTAGCAATCGCAATCGTTTTTGCCACAACTGTCACCTTCTTTCTCTAATATATATAACGTTTAAGAATACACTCTTTAAATTTATTGAATTCCACAACTTTTAGACTTTATCCTGCTATTAAACAAGGAAAAACTATAATTTAGACAAATTTAATTTTGTTATATATTTTTCCTATACGTTTTTATGCAATAAAAAGTATAGAGCGAAGCATAAAAATACGCAACGGAGCGAATCATTTTATGTTAAAATAAGACTACTTAAACTTACAATATTACACAAATTATGCTACAAATTTAAAATGTTTCACGTGAAACATTTTCCTGAAGGAGGAATCGACTTGCCAATTTATAATTCTGTATTAAAACAAATTGACCCAATTGAAACAAAACGGTACGCTGGTTTAGGCAAAGTTGATTTCAATGAAACCCTTATTCAAAAAGCTTGTTTAGAAGCACAACTTTTAGCAGAACCTAAAGGAATCTGGCAAATATACAGTTACAATGCTTGCAATTACAAAGTAGAATCAACTCCCGAATTTTTAATCTGCGGTGAGAAAATCCGTAAACATCTGGCACCGGCTGAAAAAGTAATCATATTAGCTGTGACAATTGGTGAAGCTATTGAAAAACAGATTACAGCTTATTTTAAAGAAGGCGAATATTCATATTCTTTATTACTAGATGCTGCTGCAACAACAGCAGTAGAACAAGCTGCCGATGAGGTGGAAAAAACCATTAAACAATATATAACAGGCAAAGGCTATCAAACGATTTGGCGATTTAGTCCGGGTTATGGGGACTGGGATATTCGCTTTCAGCCTGAAATGCTGCGCTTATCCGGCGCCAAAGACATTGGCCTAAACCTTACAGAGTCCATGATGCTAATGCCCCGAAAATCCATTACTGCTATTATCGGTTTAGTTCCGAATTCCAACGAAAAATTTGAGATTAAAAAATCTTGTTCAACTTGCAATAAACAAGATTGTCTGGCCCGCCGCAGTAATTAATATTTCACTTTACTTGAAAATGAATGAATAAAAGGAGCTTTTTATGATATATGTTTTTGATGGTGCTATGGGCACTATGTTACAATCCGCTAATTTAAAACCAGGGGACTGCCCTGAACTCTTAAACCTTGATCAACCCGATTTAATAAAAAAAATCCACTTGGAGTATATTTCCAGTGGTGCTGATATCATTGAAACGAATACATTTGGTGGAAATCGAATTAAATTGGAACATTATGGTTTAGGTAATCGCACAAAAGAAATTAATATAGCAGCCGCAAAAATTGCCAAAGCGGCTGCTGGTGAAAAAATAAAAGTAGCCGGATCAATGGGTCCTACTGGAAAATTCATTGAACCCTTAGGCAATCTTAGTTTTGATGAAGCCTATACTGTCTTTTTTGAACAAGCCCGTTATCTTGCCGAAGCAGGTGTTGATTACATACTAATTGAGACTAGTATTGATATTCAAGAAATGCGTGCTGCACTCCTTGCAGCAAAAACAGCTACGAGCTTACCAGTAATTTGTCAAATGTCCTATAGTGACGATGGACGTACCGTTACTGGAACCGATCCACAGACGGCTGCCATTACACTTGAAGCAATGGGTGCTGATATAATCGGTGCCAACTGCTCGTTAGGTCCTGAACAATTATTACCTATAATCCGGACACTGGCACAAAATACCACAAAGCCAATTAGTGTCCAGCCAAATGCAGGTATGCCTCACTTGGTGGACGGAAAAACCATCTTTCCCATGGATTCTACCGAAATGGCAAAATGGACAAAACAACTGATTGAAGCTGGTGCCAGTTTTATTGGTGGCTGCTGTGGGACCACGCCTGAACATATTGCTGCGATAAAAAAAGCTGTTACGGGGCTAAAAACTCCAATACGAAAACAGACTCTGCCAAGACTCGCGCTTACAAGTCGCAGTAAAACAGTTTTTATTGATAAAGACTTGCCCACAACGCTAATTGGTGAACGAATCAATCCAACCGGACGAAAAAAACTTGCCGCAGAAATAAAATCCGGCTCCTTTTTATCGGCAAAAAAAGAAGCCTTAGAGCAAGTCCAGGCTGGCGCTCATATTCTGGACATCAATATGGGAGTAGGTGGAATTGATCAAACAGCTGCCATGAAAAAAGCCATTACTGAAATTTCTCAGCTTGTTGATGTCCCCTTAGCTATTGATACAAGTGATGCCGCCGCACTCGAAGCTGGACTCAAAGCCTATCCCGGTCGAGCACTTATAAATTCAGTCAGTGCTGAACCAGAACGGCTAGAAACTTTTTTACCGTTAGCAAAAAAATATGGAGCAGCTATATTGTGTCTGCCAATTTCAGCTAACGGTGTACCACAGACGGCTGAAGCGCGTCTTCAAGTGATGGAAACAATCATTAATGAAGCATTCGAATTTGGACTCAAGGCCGGTGACTTTTTACTAGATGGCCTGGTAATGACCGTTGCTGCAGACCCTAAAGCTTGCCAAGAAACATTAAGCACCTTACGTTTGTATCGCGAAAAATTTGGTTATCCCAGTACAATGGGACTTAGTAATATTTCTTATGGGTTACCCAATCGTCCACTCATCAATTCTACTTTTTTTGCCATGTGCTTAGCAGCTGGACTGGATGCCCCGATTATGAACCCTTATGATAAACCTATGCAAGAAACACTGCTCGCCAGTGCGGCTTTGATTGGACACGATCAAAACGGTCGTGCTTATAGCTTGATTGCTTCTAATCAAACTGCCCCCAAAGCAGCAGCAACTGCACCAGAAATAGATGTCGATATACTGACAGCAATTAAAACTGCCGTTATGAATGGGGAAAAAGAATCCGTAGCTGCTTTAGTAGAAAAAGCGTTAGCCGAAAAATATCCGGCAACAGAAATAACCGAAAAATCCTTAACCGCCGCAATGAACGAAATCGGTATTGGTTTTGGTAACGGGAAATTGTTTTTGCCGCAAGTTTTACTTTCAGCTGAGGCAATGCGTGCCGCTTTTTTAAAAATAAAAGAAATCTTACCTGCCCAAAATTTACAAAGCAATGGCACTGTTGTCATTGCTACGGTAAAAGGAGATATTCACGATTTAGGAAAAAACATTGTAGCTGCCTTATTAGAAAACAATGGTTTCAAATTAATTGATTTAGGAAAAGATGTCGATGTGGAAACCATTGTCAATAAAGCTCTTGAACATGATGCAGATATTGTTGGTTTATGTGCTTTAATGACAACGACCATGACGCAAATTGACATTGTAATTCAAGCACTCAAAAAAGCTGGCAGTCAAGCAAAAGTAATGGTTGGGGGTGCCGTCCTTACCCAAGAATATGCGGATCAAGCCGGTGCCGATTGTTATGCCCATGATGGTGTAGTAGCTGTCAATTTAGCAAAAAATCTTTTACAATAATGTTTCACGTGAAACATGTGTAAAAAAGCAGCAAACAAAATTGTTTGCTGCTTTTTCTAATTGTATAACAAAAAAGAAAATGTTTCACGTGAAACATTTTCTTTTTGCGATTAAGCTAATATCTTAGCTAACCGCAAATAATCCGGATCTAATTCTTTTATATTGGTCACAGCATCATGTAAATCAATGCTAACAATTTTACCTTTTTGAAAACCAAAAACGATATTTGATAAACCTGAAATCAAAGCTAATGCCGCTTTTTCACCAAGCCGACTTGCTTTCAAACGATCTTCAACCGAAGGAGACCCACCACGCTGAATATGACCTAAAACCGATATACGTGTATCAATACCTGTTTTATCACCAATAATTTTACCAATCGCCGTACCACTACCAACACCTTCCGCAACAACGATAATACTAGAACGTTTGCCACGGGCATATGTTGTCTTCAAATTTTCACAAATAGCCTCCAGATCATATTTTTCTTCTGGAACAAGAATATATTCTGCGCCACCCGAAATACCAGCAACCATTGCTAGCCAGCCTGATTTTCGTCCCATAACTTCAATAACAATAATGCGGCTATGAGCTGAAGCGGTATCACGCAGCTTATTAATTGCTTCGACAATCGTATTCGCAGCAGTATCTGAACCAATCGTGTAATCCGTACCCCAAACATCATTATCAATCGTTCCCGGTAGACCAACAATCGGAATACCTTGCTCTGAACTTAACTTTTGAGCACCGCGCAGACTGCCATCACCACCAATAATAAGCAAACCCTGAATGCCTTTTTTGACTAAAATATCATATGCTTTTTTACGACCTTCTGGTGTTTCAAATTCCGGGCAACGAGCTGTTCCTAAAAAGGTTCCGCCACGCTGAATAATATCACTTACCGATTTAGATTTCATTTCAAACATATTTTCTTCTAATAAACCTTTATATCCATCATTGATACCCCATACTTTGACCCCTTCATATAA
>Ga0302210_10000811_pt1 | contig 13786 bp, 11 predicted proteins | sample II_Fen_E3_2_FD_198793 | JGI IMG/M metagenome (GOLD analysis project Ga0302210, IMG submission 198793) | Peat permafrost microbial communities from Stordalen Mire near Abisko, Sweden - II_Fen_E3_2 | ecosystem: Environmental > Terrestrial > Soil > Wetlands > Permafrost | place: Sweden: Abisko... | reverse complement strand
TCACCTGTACTCCGTCCGGCATTGCAATAAGTGCATCTGTCAGCTTCTGAAGCGTTTTCTGATCCACACATTCCTGTTGCATAACACCCTGATATATTGTTTCAATTTGGATTTCCGGATCCCTTTTCTGATACTCTGACTGTATCATTTTTTCAAATTTCCGGATAGTCTGCTCTGTTTTTTCCTGTTCCTGCTCTGCAACCAGAAAGGATATCTGTGTTTCTCTGGGTATTGCATTGTCCGCTAAGCCCCCGTCTAATGCAAATACAGCTGGTTTTATCGATGCCTGCAGTACTCTTAGAAGACGACCTGTCAGAACATTGGAGTTGGCACGGCCTTTTTGTATTTCTGTTCCGGAATGTCCTCCAGTCAATCCCGTGATTTTGCACAAAACAGCTATTCCTTCCGTAAAAACTCTGTCTGCCTGAAAAATATGGTCTACTCTGGCACCGCCTGCACATCCAATCAGAAAATGTCCTTCTTCTTCTGTATCCAGATTCAGCATTCTGCTTCCCTTCAAAGAGGAAAGGTCAATTACACGTGCCCCATCCATTCCGACCTCTTCGTCCGTAGTCAGAATGACCTCCAGATAGGGATGTAAAATAGTATCATCTTCCAAAATTGCAAGCGCATAAGCAACTGCAATTCCATCATCTCCTCCCAGACTGGTTCCTTCCGCACGTATGACATCTCCATCTATCACCGGCCTGACCGGATCTGTTTCCATATTGATCTGAAGCTCCGGCTTATGCACTGCTACCATATCTATATGTCCTTGCAGAATAATCCCTTTTTCGCTTCCATATCCTTCAGAAGCTTCTTTAGAAATAATAAGATTGCCGGCACCATCCTGTAGATATGCTAAATGATGTGATGCTGCAAAATCTGCCAGATAGTTACTTATTTCTTTTAAATGATGTGATCCATGCGGAATTTTACAAATTTCCGAAAAATAAAAAAATACACGTCCGGGTTCCAGATCATTCCATGTTCTCATGTATGCACCTCCTGCATTTCTGTTATCCGGGCAGAAACTACTTTTTCAGCCGGAAAATAAAATAAAGTTCAAAAGAGATTCTCTTCTGAACTTCATCAACTCCCCGAGTAGGGCTCGAACCTACAACATCACGGTTAACAGCCGTGCGCTCTACCATTGAGCTATCGAGGATCATCTTATGACGGATCGCTAAAATCCTTCAATAATCTCTATTATAAAACGCCGATTTATAAAGTCAATATCAAAATGAAAAAAGGTGATACCTCACGGTTTCCCGTTTCAGTATCACCTCTTTTCTATTACTTAATTCCCGGCTGCCTGCTTCCACCAGATTCAGCCAGTCTCATTTGCATTAAACCAATTTTGTTTTAGCCAGTTCTGCAAGAGTTTTAAATCCTTCTGCATCATTTACAGCCATCTCAGAAAGCATTTTTCTGTTCATGTCAATGCCTGCCTGTGTAAGACCGTACATCAGTTTACTATAGGAAAGACCATTCAGTCTTGCTGCTGCATTGATACGTACAATCCAAAGCGCTCTATACTGACGTTTTTTCTCTTTTCTTCCTCTATAAGCACTTGTCAGTGCTCTCATAACAGCCTGTTTTGCTACTCTGTATTGTTTTGATCTTGCTCCGCGATAACCCTTTGCAAGCTTCAGTACTCTATTATGTTTCTTCTTTGCGTTCACGCCGCCTTTAATTCTTGCCATGTTTTCTTCCTCCTAACCAATCAAATTATAAGTATGGTAAAATCTTCTTCATTACTTTTGCATTCGTCGAATCCGTCATTACTGCATGTCTGAGATTTCTCTTCATTTTTGTCGTTTTCTTGGTTAAGATATGACGTTTGTATGCTTTGTTTCTCTTTAATTTACCTGTTCCTGTAGCTGTAAAACGTTTTGCAGCAGCTCTGCTTGTTTTCATTTTTGGCATAGTTCGAATCCTCCTGTGTTCTTTATTCCTATAGCTTGTCAATGCTTATGATGCATAACCCTGTTTTCAGCGTTTTCTCCCCAAATACATAGTCATGCTACGACCTTCCACTTTTGGTGCTTTATCAACAACCGCAATATCAGCAAGCGCTTCCGCAAAATCCTCAAGAATATGTCTGCTGTTTGACATATGTGCCATTTCACGTCCACGGAAACGCAGGGTGATTTTCACCTTGTCTCCTTTGGTAATGAATTTTCTTGCAGCATTGGTCTTTGTATTCAGATCATTCGTATCAATATTCGGAGAAAGTCGAATCTCTTTATTCTCCGTGATCTTCTGCTTCTTTTTTGCTTCTTTTTCTTTTCTGATCTGTTCATATTTGAACTTACTATAATCAACAATCCGACAAACCGGCGGTTTTGCAGTTGGTGCAATCTTTACCAGATCCACTCCGGCATCCTCAGCAAGCTTCAATGCATCTACTGATGCCATAACTCCGAGCTGTTCCCCGTCTTCACCGATAACACGTACTTCCTTGTCCCTGATCTGCTCATTAATGAAATATTCGCTAATTGTTGTACCCTCCATACAAAACAAAAAAAGTGGACAGCCAAGCTATCCACTTCAAATTCCGTTCAGCAGAACACTGCCATTCGGAAACCAAAACCTTCTGGTTGATAACACCTGCTAAGCTGCGCCGCAGGGTGAGAGTGGATACTCTACTTATAATGTGCAATACATTTTGCACACTCAGATACTATATCATTAGGAGTGTGTTTTGTCAAGTATCGTTTCTGGCATTTCTGTACGGATTTCTTTTGTACGGATTTCCCTGCAAATCTGATCTATGAATTCCTGAAGAGGCTTTGTTCCTTCATCACCGGCAAACCGGCTTCTGACAGATACCCTGTTCTCTTCTTCCTCTTTCTGTCCGACTACCAGCATATAAGGCAGCTTGTCATTGTGTGCTTCTCTGATCTTAAATCCAATTTTTTCAGAACGGGTATCCACAGTCACATCCACGTCATTTGCTGCAAGCTCTTTCCTGATCTTTTCAGCGTAATCCAGATATTTATCTGAAATCGGAAGGATACGCACCTGTTCTGCACAAAGCCAGGTTGGGAACTTTCCTGCATATTTTTCAATCAGCCATGCCAATGTTCTTTCATAGCAACCCAGTGATGTTCTGTGGATAATATAAGGGCGTTTGTGTTCTCCGCGTTCATCAATGTAATACATATCAAAATTTTCAGCAATTGCGCAGTCCAACTGTATCGTGATCATGGTATCTTCCTTGCCATACACGTTCTTTGCCTGAATATCAATCTTGGGTCCGTAAAATGCTGCTTCTCCGTCTGCTTCTGTAAAAGGCAGCTTCTTATCTTCCAGTATTTTGCGGAGAGCTGCCTGGGATTTTTCCCAGTATTCTTCATCACCCAGATATTTTTTCTTATTTGCTGCATCCCACTTGGATAATCTGTAAGTAACATCTTCGTGTAGTCCCAGCACAGTAAGAATATAATTTGCCAGATTCAGACAGTTTCCAAGTTCTTCTTCTGTCTGGTCCGGTCTGATGACATTATGTCCTTCCGAAATGGTAAACTGCCGAACACGGGTTAAACCATGCATTTCACCTGAATCTTCATTACGAAACAGAGTTGATGTTTCTCCCATACGGTAAGGAAGATCCCTGTAGGATTTCTGTGTGTTTTTATATACATAATACTGGAATGGGCAGGTCATGGGGCGAAGTGCAAAGACTTCTTTATCACTCTGTGGATCCCCCAGTACAAACATACCATCCAGATAATGATCCCAGTGTCCTGAAATCTTGTACAGGTCACTTTTAGCCATAAGCGGAGTCTTGGTGCGGACATATCCCCACTCTTTATCTTCCAGATCCTCTATCCAGCGCTGAAGCTTCATCACCATTCTGGTACCCTTTGGCAGCAGAAGCGGAAGACCCTGCCCGATCACGTCAACCGTTGTGAAAAGCTGCATATCCCGTCCGAGCTTATTATGATCCCGCAGTTTGATATCTTCAATATGCTTCAGATATGTTTCCAGCTCTTCTTTTTTGGCAAATACGGTACCATATATTCTCTGCAGACGTGCTTTATCAGAATTACCTCTCCAGTATGCCATGGATGAAGAAACGAGTTTAAATGCCTTGATATTTTTAGTACTCATTAAGTGAGGACCTGCACAAAGATCCACAAATCCATCCTGATCATAAAAAGAAATTTCAGCATCCTCAGGCAAATCTTCGATGAGCTCTACTTTATAAGGTTCTTCTTTTTCCTTCATTTTCTCGATGGCTTCGGCTCTTGGCAACGTAAATCTGGTCAGTTCATGACCTTCCTTGATAATCTTTTTCATCTCCGCTTCGAGTTTATCCAGATCATCTCTTGAAAATGGCTGTGAATCAAAGTCATAATAAAAGCCTTCGTCGATTGCTGGTCCGATTGCACACTTTGCTTCCGGGAACACTCTTTTCACTGCTTCGGCCAGAATATGAGATGTTGTATGGCGAACAACCCTGAGTCCTTCCGGATCAGACATTGTCAGAATATTTAAAGTGCAATCCTGATCTACTACGGTTCTTAAATCTTCTACTTTTCCATTCACTTCTCCGGCACAGGCTACTCTTGCCAGTCCTTCACTGATGTCAGCAGCAATATCAATAATCCGCATCCCGCTGGCATATTCTTTTGTACTTCCGTCTTTTAATGTAATCTTCATTTTTAACCTCCGTCTTAATCTGAATCAAAAAATCCCTTACACTGCTCTTGCAATGTAAGGGACGTAAGATACGCGGTTCCACCCAAATTATTCTAAAGCAACACCTTTGTAGTGCTTTAAAATCACCTCATTGACTATAACGCAAGTCAGCGGACCGGATTGGGGCCACTCCGAGTTAGTTTTCCAATTTCTCATGCCAGGATATTCTCAGCACCTGATTTTTTCAGGATATCCTTCTCTTAGACATTTGCAAAATTGTACTCTTCTCATCAACGTGTTTTCAAAATATTGACTCTATCGTATTCTCTTTTGCTTCATTTGTAAAGAGAAAGATCAATGATCAAGCTGATCTTTCTGATCCTCTTCAAGAGTTTCCCCAAATTCAATCCTTTTTCTTGGAATTTCCGTCTGTTCTCCGCTTACCTCTTCTTTATGCACATCCGCAATTCCATTCTGATATCTTCCTTCCTTCAGTGCTTTTAAAGAAGTTGCTATAAAAGTAAGACCTCCTATCACGAACAAAGCTGCAAACACCACAAAGATAATATATTCCTTCTGGCTCACATGACTGAGGTCTTTTACAATTGCATAAGCAAGATATATCACATATCCACCTGCAATTGCCCGAAAGACCAATCCTGTTCTGGACGGAAGACGGCTTTCTTTTGTATTCACTTTTTTTTCTTTTTTTTCTTTTTTATCTGTCTGTCCGTTATTCTCATTCATCGATTCTTTCTTCTCCTCATTCATTTTTGCAGTTTCTTCCTTCCGTGCATTTCTAACTTTCCTGATTATCCTGTGAAAGTCTGAATTTTGCCAGCATCTCATTCAGTTTTTCTGCAAGACCGGTCAGTCTGGATGCCGTATTTCCAATTTCATCAAGATTTGCATTCTGCTCAGAAACAGTTGCTGCAATATCTATCATGAAGTTCTTGTTCTTTTCAACACTTCCGTCAATATGCTTCATATTTCCAGAGACTTTTTCCACAAGGCTGGACATATCCTGAATTTCTTTCTGTATCTCTTCAATATTTACACTGACAACTTCTGTTCCGCCTGCGATCTGTGAAAAGCTCTCTTTGGTCTGTTCTGCCATGCTGTTGCTCTTTTTCAGCTGTTCCAGACTAACCTTCATGCGGGAAGTCATATTTGTTACATCCTTCTGAACTGTATCAATGATATCTGTGATTTTAGAGGTCGATTCCTGTGTATCATTGGCAAGATTGCCAATCTCAGAAGCAACCACCGCAAATCCCCGGCCTGCTTCTCCGGCGCGTGCCGCTTCTATGGAAGCATTTAGTGAAAGTAATCGGGTCTGACTGGAAATTTCTGTAATGGAACTCAGAATTTCGTTCATCTCCTTCGTGCTGTCATTAAGTTTTTCTGTCATAGATGCCACTTCTGCCATAACATCATTTACTTCTGCAAGCTGCTGGGTATACTGTGCAATCTGTTCAGTCCCCAGAGAAGCCTGTTTCATAGATGTTACTGCATTTTCATTGATCTGATCGATACCACCGCTTATTTTAGCGGATACTGCACCCATTGCCTGCATTTGCTGCAGTGTTGTTGCAGATTCCAGATTTTGATCACTGATCAGACCTGTCATCTGATCCAGTGCTCCGGCAACGCCTTCTGCTCCCTGCTCATTTTCAGCAATGCTTTTAGATACAACCTGAGAAGAATGATTAATTTCTTCAGTCACCGAACTTACTTCATTTAAAATGCTGCGGATATTGTTGCTCATTTCATTAAATGCTTCTGCAACAGCCTGTATTTCATCCTGTGAATCTACGTGGAGATCTTCCCTTGAAAGATCACCTTTGGCTACAATCATGATCTCTTTTTTCAATTTTCCAACAGGTGTTGTAATGCTTTTAGTTAAAATAACACACATCAGAATGCTAATCAGTAGTGCTGCAAGGAATATGCTGATGCAGATAATGATCATCAGCTTAAAATTAGCTGCAATCGTTGCCTGTACTACTGCACTTCTGTCAAGTTCCATTGTCATCAGACTCAGAGCATCATCCTCCAGCCCTGTATTAAATTTTTGCATATTACGGATTTTGTCAGATATCTTTGTGGTCAATGAAGGAAATTTTTTCCCATCTCCTGCATTTATAACATCCTGCGTTGCAGTTGTATAAGAGCTCAGGACATTCCGTACTGTCGTCACCATGCCCTGATTACCGGCATAGTCATTACTATTTCCAATATTAGCAGAAATTTCATCCAGATTGGTTGCCATTTTCTTCAGCACATCCGCTTCTCCGGAAGTTGCTATATCATCTTCTCCAACACAATGGGACATAAACCGATTAGGCTGTTCCATTGCCTCTGTCTTAATATAATTTATTTTAGTCAGGTTGTCCAGTACTGCCTCATAGGACTTGTTATAGGAATAGGCACGTACAGCAAAGATAACCATACTGACTGTCATTAAAAATACTGCTATACCAAATGCAACAATAATCTTTGCTGCAATGCTCTTCAAATGAATTTTACTCCATGGTCCATTCAGCTTCTTCTTTGCTGAGTTTCCTCTTTTTTCTCTTCTGCCCCGTTTGATCTGCATTTCCACACCCTGATTCTTTGTCTTTTTTTTAAAAATAAACTTTTTATCTTTTTCTGATACACCTTTCACTTCCATGTCCTCCGCAGCTGTTTCCTTCTTGTCTTCCATGAATGCATTACCTCCTTGATGTAAAATAGTGTACTCCCCTTTCTAATATCATATCATTATTCACTATTATGCACAACTTTTTTTGCATAATAATGCATTTTTTATAAATATGTACCTAAAAACCCTGACTTATTATTCATAAGCCAGGGTCTAATTCATTCAGGAATATACAGTCCAAATACAAACTGCAGATTAGTCATACAGATTCTGTGAAATAGTAGGATCAGCGATGTTTTTGCTGTTGTACCACTGGCAACCTGTATCAACGTTTGAAGCTTTTCCTGTCTTTGCAGAATTGATCAGCTGATCAATCAGGTTCTTACCAATAGAAACAGGAGCCTGTGTAACAGCGCCTAAGAATTCACCGCTCTTTACAGCACCTTTAATAACTGTACCGGAGTCAAATGCAACACCAACGATCTTGCCGCTGCCTGTTCCGAATTTGCTGAGGTTCTCATCAGCTGTAACCATTGCTTCACCGGAATGCTGATTGGAACCGAAGATAGCAATTGTATCTGCCTTGTTCTCAAGTGTCTGGCAGTCTGTAGCAGACAGCGCAGAGTCAACCTGTGCAGGAACAAGAACTTCAATGATGATATTAGCTTTGCTCTTATCAACTTTTGTGCACTTGGAATCACTTACGAACTTGTCATTTCCAGTTACAGCAACAGTCTTACCATCTTTTGCTGCCAGTGTTCCGATTTCATCGATGAAACCAAGACCACGGTTGCAAACTGATTCAGATGTAGCATCCTGGCTCAGAACACCAATTCTTACAGCCTTTGTTGCGCCTGTAATCTGATCTTTGATTGCTGTGTAGGTATTGTCAGCTGCAAGAGCACCTGCTTTATAGTTATCAGTAGAGCAGTTTGCAAGTACAGCGCCTGCTGGAGCGTTCGGAACGCCAGAGTCAAAACCGATGATCGGAAGCTTAGCAGCCTGTGCCTGCTTAATGCTGTCAAGCAGTGCATTTGTATCAAGTGCTGCAAGACCAATTGCATTAGGTTTTGCGTTAATAGCATTGTTCATCATCTGAACCTGCTGTGAAATATCGGATTCTGAATCAGGTCCAACGAAATTGATATTTGCTTTGCCTACGCCTGTAGCTTCAGCTTCATCATTTGCACCCTTCAGAACTGCCTGCCAGTATTGATGCTGGAAACCTTTTGATACGATTTCAAACTTCAGACCTTTTCCATTAGGTGTTGCTGTCGATGCTGTTGTTGCCGCTGCTGCTGTAGATGCTGCTGTTGTTGCTGCTGCTGTAGATGCTGTTGTTGCCGCTGCTGCTGTAGATGCTGCTGCTGATGATGCTGCCGCTGCCGGTGCTGCGGATGATGCTGCTGTTGTGCTGGAAGAGCTGCCGCAGCCAACCATCATGGTCGCTACCATAGCAACGCTAAGCACACTTGCCAGTACTTTCTTTTTCATTTTTTCCTATCCTCCTATTTTTGTTTCTATGTAATCCGCTTCCGCGGTACATATACAAACTTTCTTATCTGCCGTAACCCGCGGCAGATAAGTTCCTTCTCTTTCTTTTCAGGTTGTTTTTCATCTCCTGATCATGTAATGATTGTATCTTATTTCCAGATCAAAGTAAGTAAAATATATTACTTAGAATAGGGAATATTTTCCGGTATTAATTATGCAATCTTGCGGTTTTTCATCACATCCAGAAGAACAGCGATAATCAGTACAATACCGATAATAACCTGCTGCCAGTTTGCCTGAAGACCAACATAAGGAAGTCCTGTTTTCAGCACTGACATAATAAATACACCAATGATTGTTCCTGTGATCGTACCTGATCCTCCGGTCATTGCAGTGCCGCCGATGATGGCTCCGCCAATGGCATCAAGTTCCATTCCGGCTCCGGTTCCGGGAGCAAGTGCCTGAAAAGTTGCAGCATAGGCAATTGTTGCAAATCCGGTACAGATGCCTGAAATAATGTAAGCAGCCATTGTATATTTTACAACATTGACTCCTGAAAGCCTTGTTGCCTCTTTATTGGATCCGATTGCAATGATATAACGGCCAATTTTAGTATGATTTAAAATCACTGACATAATAATGATAAGAAGCACAAGCCATAAAATTCCGATCGGAACCTTTACACTGCCTACACTGACTTTAAAGATACTTCTGAACCATCCCCCCGGTGTACCTTTCGCCGGCCATGTCTCTGACAGACCACCCGTTGCAAGAGAACCATACCCTCTTGTAATCATCATGGTGCCAAGTGTTGCAATAAAAGGTGGTAATTCCAGAACTCCTACCAGAACTCCGTTGAATACGCCAAAAAGCACAGCTGCAACAAGTGTTACTAAAATACCAACTCCGACAGGACAGCCCAGCTGATTAATAAAGTGTCCTCCAATCAGTCCATAACAGATCATTCCTGTTCCAAGAGAAAGATCAACACCGCCTGTGATCAGGCAGAACGTAACACCGATTGCCATAAATGTAATATAATAGGTATAATCCAGAATACTTAATACTGTGGAATACTGTCTGAAGGACGGGCTCATGATATAAAAAAACACGCACAGAGCAATCAGAACCAGTAAAATAACCACTTTCTGGGGACCAACCACTTTTACGAAACGACTGTTCATAAAAGCGTTTTCTTTTTTACTATTCTCCATTACCTTATCCTCCTAATTTCTAAGCGTTGCCGCCTGCATGATTTTTTCCTGTGTGGCTTCTTCAATCCCGATTTCACCGGTTTTTTTACCCTCACACATAATCACGACACGGTCACTCATTCTAAGTATTTCAGCCATTTCAGAGGAAATCATAATGATTGACTTTCCTGATGCAGCAAGTTCACTCATCAAGTGATAAATTTCACTTTTTGCTCCAACATCAATGCCTCTTGTCGGCTCATCAAAGATCAGAATATCACAGTTCTTGCAGAGCCATTTTGCTATAACAACCTTCTGCTGATTTCCACCTGAAAGGTTGACTACCTGCTGATCAACACTTGGCGTTTTAGTTGAAAGATCATCCACAAATTTCTGGGAAATCTCATTTTCTTTCTTTTTATCAATAAAAATACCGCTCATATAATCGTCCAGACAGGCAAGTGTAGTATTTTCTGCTACTGACTTTGCTGTAACAATTCCAAAACGCTTCCGGTCTTCTGATAAATATCCGATGCCGTATTTTACAGCATCAATCGGACTCTTAATATCAACTTTTTCGCCATTGACATATACTTCTCCGGCTTCTTTCGGATCTGCTCCAAAAAGTGCTCTTGCAGTTTCTGTTCTTCCTGCTCCCATCAGACCGGAAAATCCGAGGATTTCTCCGCGATGGAGTTCAAAGCTTACATCCTGAACCATTTTTCCGGCTTTCAGATGATCTACTTTCAGAACAACAGGTGCTCCTGGTTTTACCATGCTCTTGGTCTTAGGCTCTTCATAGATAACACGGCCAACCATCATATTGATAATGTCATCCTTGGTGCAGTCTTTTGTAACCAGAGTTCCTACATATCCGCCGTCCCTCATGACTGTAACACGGTCTGTAATAACTTTAATCTCATCCATACGATGAGAGATATAAATAATACCGAGCTGTTTTTCTCTCAGATCCCTGATAATTTTGAACAGCTGGGCAATCTCTTCTTCCGTAAGAGCGGCTGATGGCTCATCAAATACAATTACTTTTGCTTTATGTGAAATTGCCTTGGCTATTTCGCACATCTGCTGTTTTCCAACCGTAAGCTTGCTCATTTTCTCAGTGGGATCAATATCAATGTGAAGCATATCAAAAAGCTTCTTTGCCTCGATATTCATCTGGGCATCATCAATCATTTTGCCTTTCATAATTTCTCGTCCAATGAAAATATTCTGTGCCACTGTCAGATGACCCATCATATTCAATTCCTGATGCACGATAACAATACCTGCTTCCTGTGCATCTTTGGGATTGGAGAACTCTGCTTCCTTACCCTCATAGGTAATGGTTCCCTCATCTTTTATATAAATACCGGTAAGCACTTTCATTAATGTTGATTTTCCGGCACCGTTTTCTCCCATCAGTGCATGTACTTCTCCCTTTTTCAGTTCCAGATTTACATGATCAAGAGCATGTACACCCGGGAAGGATTTATCTATACCCTGCATGGTCAATATAACTTCTCCCATGTTTTCACCTTTTTCCTCTCCAAGACCTTTTCGGTCTTAACACCTGTGATCAGTTCTTTCTTCTTCTGCTTCGAATATCAGCATACACTGCAAACAAAAGAATAATTCCGGTAATAACATATTGGTAATCTTTCTGGAAGCCCATGGCAAGAATGCCTTCCTGTATCAGAGCTATAACCATAGTACCGATAAAAGAACCTAATATCGATGCAAGACCGCCGGACATGGAAGTACCACCCATAACACAGCTTGCAATTGCTTCATTGTTATATGTATCACCAAGTCCAGGCTGTACAGTCGTATATGCGCCAACATAAAAAATAGCTGCAATACCGGCACAGAGACCGCAGATGATATAAGCGATCATTTCATATTTTTTGACATCAACACCGGAAAGTCTGGTTGCTTCTTTATTGGATCCCAGACAGCAGATATAACGGCCGACTTTTGTTTTCGTCAATATTGTAGAAAAAATAACTGCTGCTACAATTAGAATAATCAGACCTACCGGAATTCCGACAGAACCAACATCTACTCTGACAAGGTAGCGGTACCAGCCATTAGCTGCATCGCTCTGAGGCCAGCTGACTGACTGTGTTTTTGTAAATACCGAGCCGAGACCTTTTGCAATCTGCATGCTTGCCATAGATGTAATAAAGGAAGGCAGGCCCCAGTATGCTACCAGATATCCGTTCAGAGCGCCGAACACCAGTCCTACAAGAATACTGATCAAAAAGCACAATACCAGAGGCAGTTTGCTTTGTGTAAGAAGTTGTCCTGAAATCAGGGCAGCAGCAAACATAACCGGTCCTATTGAAAAATCAATACCTCCTGTTGCAATTACGAAAGTTACACCAAATGCCAGAAATCCGAGAAAATACGCATAGTTAAGTGCGCTCAGGATTCTGGAATACTGCAAAAACGTAGGTGCGAGCATTGCAAATACGACATACATAAGGATCAGTACACCGAACAGAACCACTCTGTTGAACCCTACTTTTTTGACAAATGAGCTGTTTTTAAATTTGTCCACCTTTTCATCCTCCTATAATATTTGAAAAACTTCATTGATAAATTCATTATATGTCTCTGCCATTTATAAATTAATAGAAAATCCTATGAAAAAAGGTGAAATTTTTCCTTAAGACATTCTAAAACACACAGAAACAAACTATGGCTGCTTTCCGATGCCTCAGAAAACAACCATAGTTGATGTTGATTTTTATTGTCTTGTTCTCTCATTACTCATTTTCGTGAAAGCGGAACAGGAGCTTTTGATTTTCATCTGTATAGATGGAATCTTTCGTAATCAGTTCTGAACCGGAATCTACATATGCCGGTATATTCGTATCGTTCAGAGCTGCCTGATAAGCCATACTGACCCCAAGGTATCCCATGTTGAGCGGTTTCTGTACTACGATGGCATCAAAGACACCCTCTTCCAGCAGCTGAACCTCCTCTATGGAGCTGTCAAATCCAATCATATGAATCTTGCCAGACAGTCCCAAATCTTTCACTGCTCTGGCAGCTCCTACAGAAGAATACTCATTTAATCCAAAAATGATATTCATATCCGGATGATCTTTGATCATTTGTTTTGTTACCCGGTATGCTTTTTCAAAATTAGAATCGCAGAACACCACATCCACAATCTTTTTAGAATAATCTCCGAGTCCTGCCCTCAGTCCTGCCTCACGCTGTACTGCAGTTGATGTGCCTTTAATATGACCGACTATGCCTATCACAGAATCCGCATTTGCATAGCGCATCATATACTGCCCCATTTTATAACCACCCTCATAGTTATCTGTAGAGACTACACAGCTTCCCATATCCTTATCCATAACAGAGTCCATCAGAACCAGCTTAATCCCTGCTTCTTCTATTTTTTCCGCATAAGGTACTGTTTTATCATAATCTGCAGGTACAAGCGCTATGGCATTTGGCTGCATGGCAATCGCTTTTTCAATCATCTGATTCTGCTTTTGAAATTCTGTCTCTGCATCTGGTCCCATTGTAGTCAGATCAATATTATTTTCCGATGCAGCCAGATTAACTCCTTCTGTAATATCTACCCAGAAATCATTTGTTTTATCAAGTACTTTTGGCAGAAAAACGATCTTTACCCGTCCTGATGTAATAGCCGCTTTGTTATCATGTGTGCTGTAAAAAAACAGGGAAATTGCTGCTGTGATGGTAATAATCAGAAAAAAGAACACAGCATATCGGTTGGAACTTTTTTTCAAAATAATTTCCTCCCTTCAGCAGATTGCCCGTC
>Ga0302210_10000809_pt1 | contig 13795 bp, 11 predicted proteins | sample II_Fen_E3_2_FD_198793 | JGI IMG/M metagenome (GOLD analysis project Ga0302210, IMG submission 198793) | Peat permafrost microbial communities from Stordalen Mire near Abisko, Sweden - II_Fen_E3_2 | ecosystem: Environmental > Terrestrial > Soil > Wetlands > Permafrost | place: Sweden: Abisko... | reverse complement strand
ATACCGATGAAGCGGTGATTTATTTTAGTAATAAAGCTTCTGATGGACTTGATGCTAACGATTCACCAAAAATGAGTAATGACAATCCAGCCATTCCGGAAATTTTCACAAGTATAAATAACGAACAGATGGTGATTAATGGAATGAACAGCATTCCATTAAATCAGGAAATCACATTAGGTTTTAATGCCGGCAATGCGACTTCATTCAGCATTAAAGCCAATGAATTAAGCAATTTGCCCTCGAATGTGAAAGTAATACTAAAAGACAACGTAACGAACGCAGAGACCGATTTGACTGATGGCAAGACTTCTTACCAATTCACCCCGATAGCCACAACTGCCGATCGTTTCAGTATTATTTTCCATACTGCCGGTGTCACCACAGGTTTAGAAAATTCGAACAGTGATGGAATATTGGTGTATAGCAACGCTATGAATAAACTGACAGTATCATGCAAAGCTGCCATCAACGCCCCTACAATTGTATCGGTATTTAATGCAGTAGGCCAACGACTGGTAAGTCAGGCAACAACCGGAAGTATTACGGTTATCGACAAAACGTTTACTCCCGGGATTTATGTGGTGAAAGTGAATAATGTGACAACGAAAGTGGTTGTTAAATAAGACAATCGAATGACTTTCAGCAAATAATCAATTAACAAAAGAAGAAAAATATGAAAACATTAAATACAGGCACAACTAAAATCAGTTATATGCCCCCGACAGTAGAACGGATACAATTGGATAACGAAATATCCTTGGCATTGGAATCGAATCCAGCTACACCGAGCAATGGTGATGAAGTATATAATACCCCAGCCAATTTTAACAACGATCCGTTCAAAACGCATCTTGGCTAATACAGCGCCAATCAGTATTCATATAAAAAAGACTCCGGGCAACCGGGGTCTTTTTTATATGGTTGGTTCAGCACAAATCATCAATCGATACAGCTCCTGTAAACAGCCTTGGCATTATTAAGCAGCAGAAAAAAGAGAATTACGTGAAGTAAGTAATCATTAATAAATATCGATAGGTTTGTTAAACATCTAATATAACTATTTTTGCACCAATTTTATTCCTGACCCCCAACCCCAAAGGGGGAGTAAGAGTACATCTTCAGGAGCAATCTGGTTTTAGTGAAAAATCAAATCCTGAGTCTTTATACCTCCGTCAGATGACTGATTTTGGGGGTTAAAACTCAAAACAGTTCATTAAATTCTTTGTATTACTTAATTCTCTTTTTTTGTACATTATTTTTCAGATCATTGAAACTTTTAGCAAGAGAAAGTGTTGAATGTATAGATAAATTTTATATTTTTTCAAAAAAGGAGATCTCACTCAATTAAAATTGCAGATTATGAAAGTTGTTATTTTTGGAGCTAATGGCAAAACCGGCATACTGTTAGTCGAACAAGCCCTGGCAAAAGGGCATCAGGTTATTGCCTACATCCGAAGGCCGGGATCAATACGGATTGAAAACCCAAAGTTGAAAGTTGTGGTAGGAAACCTGAATGAGACCCTAAAAATGAAAGATATGATTACGGGGGCTGATGCTTGTATTTCGGCATTGGGAGGCGGTTCACTCACAAAACATTCCATTGAAATAATCGACGGGATCAAAAATATAGTTTCCACCATGGAACTAGCCAAAGTGCATCGGTTAATATACTTATCAAGCCTGGGTGCAGGGAATAGTTGCTCTCTTTTTCCGCAGCCAACGAGGTTCTTGCTGACAAAAGTCCTGCTACGGGTTACCCTTGCCGATCATAATGCCAACGAGGGAACCATTATGAACAGCAAACTCCAATGGACAATTGTGCGACCGGGTGGCCTGACAGACGGCAAGTTAAAAGGCGGATTGAAATATGGCATTGAAAAAACAAAAGTGAAAGGAAGTCCATCAATCTCGAGGGCAAATGTAGCTTCGTTCATGTTACAACAATTGAATAACGACACATTTTTAAATAAAGCGGTGTGGCTTTATGAATAATCTTTATTTTTGAAATAGGTTGACACGGAGGATTACTGGCAGTAATTCTCTTTTTTTTATCACAAACCGGTGTTTTTGGAATCAAATGACTATTTTTGCAGTCACTTTAAAGATCTACAAAATTGACTGAGAACAAACTTTTTGAGCGTGTTGATTATACGGTAAATAATCTGCCGAAGGGAGAATATGAATACTGTAAATTCGTGAATTGTAATTTCTACAACGGGGATATCTCGAACATCACTTTTCGGGAGTGTACCTTTGACAGTTGCGATTTCAGCCTTGCCAAGGTAAAGAATACCGCACTGAACGATATTCATTTTGTGGACTGCAAGCTATTGGGAGTACAATTCGAAGAATGCAATCCCTTTTTATTGTCCCTGGACTTTGAGAACTGCCTGTTGAAGCTGGCAGTATTCTACAAGCTTAAACTAAAAAAGACCCGCTTTAAAAACTGCAACGTGCAGGAAACTGATTTCACCGAAGCCGATATGACCTCAGCTACATTCGATAATTGCGACATGCAACGGACGATATTCCAGAAGTCCATACTCGAGAAAGCTGATTTCCGTACTTCCTTTCATTACTCCATTGACCCCGAGCAAAATCGGTTATCAAAAGCCCGTTTCTCCAAAATGGGAGTTGTAGGATTATTGGATAAATACAGGATTGAGATTGAATAGAAATTTGAAAATTAAATAGTGGGTAGTCGGTAGTCATTAGAAAGTCAAGTCGTTAGAAAAAAAATATATTAAACAGCAAGGGCTTCATTGAATATGAAGCCCTTGTTGTTTAACTATCGTGATATTATAGATTCCGGGATAATAGTTTGTAATGGGGTTACAAATAGCATTTTCACGTACTACCAACTACCTACTACTTTCCTATTTCCTCAAATCCTTAGCTCCTCTTATTTCCGTAGATACTTCGTTCAACCAACCTGCCTGTTGCAATACCGCTGTCTGTACTTTAATAAAACGGATATTCGTCAGGGTGACTGTATTTCCTAAAGAATCCACGGCATTTGCAATATCGAATTTATTGGCTCCGACCGTAGCATCATAATCTGTTCCGTATAAGTTCTTGGCATACCCCCAGGTAAAACGGGATTGGGGAACTACCCAATACTCGGTAGTAGCATTTGAATTATTATCGTAGGCATCCGGCAACCGGGTTCCGTGGAAGGTAATGCTATCGGTGGGAGTTGCCGTCCACCACCAAGCGGCAGAATAATCCCCTCCATAATGGGAGATTAATTCACCCCGGGTACCTTCACTGTCTTTCCAGGTAATGTTTGAAGTGGCAGTTGCTGCCTTGTAGTACCGTACCCAATAGTTCTTGTGGCTATTGGCAAACCGGTTTCCTTTCAGTTCATACCATGTTTCATTCGGAAGTCCATCGCCGTTCGTATCGGGCATCACATAGACTATGCCGGGTTCGGGGGAAGCGCCCTGCAGGGCATAGACTTCAAAATCATTACCATCCCCATTTACTACATTGTGATCAAACCCTGCCACAACATATCCTCCAAATCCACCCAGGTACAGCCAACCTTTGTTATCAGTCGGTTCGCCTACGATGTGGGTAGTATCAGCCGGGCTGGCTAATAATGAATGTTGCCCGGGAGCATAGACATAATTAAAAACCCTGGAAAGATAGGCAGATGAAGACTGTATATCGGTGGGTGTATTTCCATCACACGACAACAACACAACAGAAAGGATCAATGACAGGCCGGTGAACAGAAATGAAAAGGATTTATTAGTCTGGAAAAGCATAATTCAAGCATTTATTTTGAGGTGCAAAGTTACAGCTTTTTCATCTATTCTGCCGTATCAGGTGCAATAAGAATATTCTTAGGGAAATGAGATTGGCCTTAAACCCTATTTTTGGATTTAGAAGAATAAACAGAAATTATTTTCAGCAGTGTAAATCCAAAACGACCTGTTGTTTCGTCTAATTATTAAATAACCAAAGATGATGTAATATTATTTCAGGAAAATAGTCTTTAAAAATAGAAGGTTTTGAACGGGATAAAAAATATAATTCGAAACAATTCAATCATTCAAATCCAAAACAGATTATTGAAACGTCTAATGATTAAATAACAATTTTTGATGTAAGAAAATTTCAAAGAATAAGTCATTATAATAAACAGATCAGATTAAGTTCAGATAAATAAACCAAAAACTTAAACAACCAACTAATTACGATTATGAAAACAACTAAGAATTTCCAGATTAAAAGAATGTTAGTATTAACAGGTTTGGCATTCTTTTCTTTTATATCCTATGTAGATGCATCCGGAATTATTAAAGGCCAGGTAATGGACGAAAATAATCAACCAGTCGAATATGCAACAGCTGTGTTGAAAGATTCAAAAACAAATAAGTTTGTCACAGGTGTTGTTTGTAACGCGAAGGGTGAATTTGTAATCAAGGATGTAAAACCAGGTGAGTATAATCTTACCACCCAAATGATTGGTTATGAAAAAAAGAACATTGAAAAGGTAGTTATTGAAAAGAAACAGGTAGTCGAAAAGAAAGTAATCATGAATGAAGCACCTTCAAAAAGCATTGTTGTGGTAGCTAAAAAGACAGCTTCCGGAAGTAACAACCAACTGGTAGAAAGATAATAATAAATACTCATGAATGAAGGCAGGATGACAGAATGACATCCTGCCTTTTATATATCAATATCTTTGAAGAGTTGTTCATCCCGGAAGAAAAACACACAAAAAGCTGTTATAGTTCTATTTAAAAGAAAATCTAAAAATAAACACCAATTCATGGAGCTTCATTGTAGTTTTTTAATTTAATTTGCGGAAGCTACCAATAGAACAACTCCATGAAAAAGATCACCTGTATTTTATGTCTTTTTATCCTCTTACAATCGGGCCTTCTAGCTCAGCAATACGACGATTTCTTTATTAAAAAAGCGTGCCGTGTAGACTTTCATCTTTGTGGTAATGCCCGACAAACCAATGTTTTTCTGGACAATGTGAAACAGGAACCTTTCTGGGGTGGACGTCACTCACATCTGTCAGCTGATTTGAATCTTGGTGATTTTCGTTTCCGGGTATTGGATAGTCTCAGCAACCAACAGATCTTTGTTGATGGGTTTAGCGCCCTGTACCGGGAATGGCAATCAACCCCGGAAGCATCTGTCACCAGTAAAAGCTTTGAGCAAACCATTCAGTTCCCTTTTCCTAAAAAGGCAAGTACCCTGATTATTGAAAAACGGATAGACCTGGGTACCTGGAGTGAGTTATTTCGATATACCATCTCTCCAACCGACATACTGATCCAACGTGCTAACCCGATAGCTGTTCCGGTAAAGATCATTTCAAAGACAACATCTTCCGACAAAGCCATTGATATCGCAGTTGTTGCAGAAGGATATACGGCAAAAGAACAAAAGAAATTCTACCGGGATGCACAACGGCTGGCTGAGAACCTGCTAACCCATGAACCTTTTACCAAATACAAAACCAGGATTAATATTTATGCCATCGCTGCACACTCTGAGGACTCTGGGATTTCCCTTTCAAAAGATTTTGCCTGGAGAAATACTTCGGCGGGCTCCCATTTCTACACATTTTACGAGCCACGATACCTGACAACCACCAACGTGTTTAAAGTACGGGATCTGGCAGCCCTGGTGCCTTATGATGCCATTTATGTACTGGCAAACACTTCTACGTATGGAGGGGGCGGTATCTATAACCATTATGCACTTACAGCTGCTGATAATAATTTATCGACGCAGGTCACCGTACATGAATTCGGACATTCGTTTGCAGGGCTGGCCGATGAATACTTCCAGGATAAGCAGGATGCACTGGATGCCATGTACGATATTAAGAAAGAACCCTGGGAACCGAATATCACTTCTCTTGTTCAATTCGATCGTAAGTGGAAAGCACAAATACCGGAAGGAGCTCCTGTTCCTACACCTGTCACGAAAGAGAATAAAGCAAAATTGGGTGTATTCGAAGGAGGAGGTTACCTCTCCAAAGGCATGTACCGTCCCATGTTCGATTGCCGCATGCGTACCAACAAAGCACCTGAATTCTGTACCGTTTGCCAGGAGGCGGTGGAGAGAATGATTTTGTTTCTGACTGAGTGAATTGGTTGATTAGTTAATTGGTTAATTAGGTGATTGGTTTATTAAGTTGATCGGGCATAAAAGATGAATGGTTAATTGAGTTCAGAAGTTTTTTATCAAACTATCTATAAACCAATTAACCATTTTACTTTATGAACTTACTCAACCAATTAACTTAGTCAACTTAATTAACTAATTAACTAATCAACCAATTACCTAATAGTAACCAGAGTAGCACCGAAACCATATTCGCGAAACGAAGCATCCTGGAAGTAATAAGCTTTATACTGTGTTTTGAGGAGTTTTTCAATTTCATTGCGCAATACTCCTTCGCCTTTTCCATGGATAAAGACTATCTTTTGACCTTTTTTGTTCTTATTTTCCTCCAGTATGGCATGGAATTTATCAAGCTGGCATTGTAACATATCGCCGTTTGTCATACCGGCAGTAGTGTCGATCAATTCGTTGATATGTAAATCGACTTCAATCACTTCGACTGCCTCTTTGCGTTTTACAATCCGGGGGCGACCTGTTTCTTCCTTCTGAAACATGGCTTGCTTGATTTCTTCAGGTGAGACTTCTGTCAATTTCTTGTTTTCTTCTTCCTTTTCCTTTTCAGCAGTAATATCAATCAACATGGCAGGTTCGTCGAAGTAGTCATTCGTTGTAAAACTATGCAGTTTATAGAATTTCACAGCATTAATCTTCAACCGTGCATCAATCACCGCTTGGGGAGTGTAGCTTTTGCCTTGCTTGAAAGGTAATAATTGAACCCGCAACCGTTCCCAGGCACTCAACTGTTCCTTTGTAATTTCGGTAAGCAGTTCCTGGGTATTGGGTTCGATAATTCCATTGGCAACACTCTGGAAGACATCATTTTCACCATTCACGACATTGTAGTACAGGTAATAATTGCTGTCATTCACCAGATAACATTCGTAGGATGTAGTCTGCATTTGCTTGATATCCATTGGAAAAAAGGCAAGCAATGCAATCAGGTTATCACCTTCGGGGGTCTCAACAACCGGCTCCGATCTGACAAGTTCCGGTTTATAGGTTTCAGCAACCTTGCTTCCTTCGGGAGCAGGTGCCGATGTTGTTTTAGTCTTAAAATCCTTAATCGGAAAATTGGTTTCCTTGTTGATAGATTCTATCAACACACATTCACGATCCAATACAGGCATTTCAAAGCCATCTTCATCTTCCACGAACACCATTTTCTTGGCTTCATCCACTCTGACTACCAATCCTCCACCCACTGCATTCAGAAAACGCACGGTATCTCCTTTTTTTATCATTGTTCTATTCTTATTTCGTTACTCTATTCAATATTCGAATTACAAAGATAGAACAAATTTACCTATTCTTCCTGTTTTATGCAGAAACGATACCCTATGCCGGATTCAGTCAGAATAAATTTAGGGTTATTGGGATTAGGCTCTATTTTTTTTCGCAGTTGCCCTACAAATACACGCAAATACTGCGACTGTTCCGTATAACCAGGTCCCCAGATACTACGAAGGATATAATGATGGGTCAATACCTTCCCATCATTTTTTGCCAGCAAGGTAAGCAATGAGTATTCGGTAGCAGTAAGCTTCACCAGTTCATTGTCTACCGTAACTATCCGTGTAGTCAGATCAATGACCAGGTTGTCAAATTCGAGTTTTTGTACAGTCGTAGTGTTGAGTGTCTGGCGGAGGGCTGTCCGGATCCGGGCTAGCAATTCGCCTGTACGGAAAGGCTTGGTCAGGTAATCATTCGCCCCGCTGTCCAGTGCTTTCACAATATCCTCCTCCGAACTCCGTACCGAAAGAATAATGATTGCACCGAGATACCATTCGCGTAATTTACTTAACACTATCTGCCCGTCCTCGTCGGGTAACCCAAGATCCAGTACAATCAGGTCAGGGGGATGAACCACAGCCATGGTAATACCTTCACGGGCTGTTGCAGCTGAGAGGGTATGGTAATCATTGCTATTCAATGTTATTTCAAGTAATTTACGAATCTGGGCTTCGTCGTCGATAATTAAAATATTCATTTTTGAATTCATGACTTAGATGTTGAAAAATTACCCGATCACAGCGTCTGTCTCAGTAGATTTTGGTTTATTATTTTCTTTTGGGATATACACATCTGTCAACGTTTCGTACTGTATATTCTGCTTGATAGTCATTTCAGTAAAATCCATGATATCCTCCAGTTCCAGGGATTCTGCGGGAATTTCGAGGGTGAATTTCGCACCTGTGGGAACATTATTTTCTACTTTCACAGTTCCATTGTGGGCTTCCACAAAACCCTTCACAATGGACAACCCAAGGCCTGTACCTCCAGTGGTCTTAGCCGTAGCCCGATAAAATTTGCTGAACAGCAGTTTCAGCTCTTCATCGCTAAATCCCTTTCCATTGTCCGAGATGATGAGTATCAATTTATCGTTGAGATATTTTGCTTCAATGGTAATGGTCGATCCCAATGGGGTGTACAGGGTTTCGTTGTGAAGCAAATTAAAAAGAGCCTGTTCTATTAATCCAAAATCCAGTTTAATCATTGGAATACCTTCCTGGACAATGATTTGCAAGCTATGAGTTGATAATTCAGTCTTTAAACGGTTTACCGGACTGTTTATCAATTCACTTATTTCACACCAGTCAGGCTTTATTTTCAGGGTACCGGATTCCAGCCGCTGCATATTCAACAAATTATCAATCAAACGGTTCAACCGGAAGGCTGCTATTGAAATTTCATCGATCAGCTTTTCTTTGTCACCTTCGGATACATGCGAGTCCTTTTGCAACAAATTATCCGATGCGCACACAATGGTGGCTATCGGAGTACGCAACTCGTGGGACAGGGAATCAAAAAGCGTTTTGTAAAGCTTTATTGTATTATGCTTTTCTTCTTTTTGCACTTCCATCTTCTCCAGGCTCCTGAATTTCGATGTCAGGACCCCATTTATCAGGGCAATGACAAAATACATGAGCAACAACAAAACATCTTCCGAACTACTGACATGAAATGTAAAATGAGGGGGAATAAAAAAGAAATCCCAGATCAGCGCACTCAACGTAGCCGCCACCAATACCGGATACAGGGAGAAAAAGATAGCCAGTATAGATACCGTAGCCATAAGAAGCAATGCTACCGACCGATAACCTATCAGGTTTGATAGCGAATAGCAAATTAATGACACCAGCAGTGTGGAAACAATACTTATAAAAATTTGACTTTTAGAGTTTTGATTAAAGTATTTAATATTCATCAGACATATTATTTGGTTGAATTGAATAGACTTAGGACAAAATCCCTCAAAATTAGTTCATTTGAGCGGATTCAACACGCTTATCGTTATTTATTTCTCGTTCGATGGATAATGCCACCTGGGTATAGATGGTTTTTAAAATGCGTTGCATATCATACGAGGGTGCTTTTTTATCCAAAAAGTGTACCCCTATGACTCCCCAAACCCCGTAAACTGTAGCCAGTGGAATGAACTGAAGATTCGAATCGCTCAACGTGTCGGTATATGTACCGGCTACTTCATTGCTTGTAAACGACCATACTGCCACAGCATAGTCTTTTATAGAGTTCAATTCCTGGTTTCCAAATGCTCTTCGCTCCAGTTTGTTGCCATCCTTTTCTTTCAGATAAATCAATGCATCGGCATTAAAACTATGATGCAGTTCATTTCGTGTAATGGCTGCAACCTCTTTAATGGAAGTTGCTTTATTCAGGTTTTCCAGTAACGAGTTTAGGATGTCGCTGTGTCGTTGATTAATTGCCAATACAGCATGATATTTTTGTATCCGGGTGATGAGAATACTTACAACCAGTGCAATAATAAAATTAGCAGACAACGTAATGATATCTTCAAGTCTATCAATATGGAAAGTAAACACCGGTGGTATAAAGAAATAATTCCAGGCAAAGGAATTCAACAAGGCTGTAAAGATAACCGCCCCGCGTCCCAAAAACAAGGATAGGATCGTGATAGTCAGCAAATAAATCATCCCGATAGTCTGATAGCCTACATAGTGGGAAAAAGGGAAACATATCAAGGTCAGGATAGAAACTATTCCAAATGCAATCAAATAATCATTCAGGGATGAAGCTACCAGACGGAAACGGATTTTTTGTTTCCTATCCGCATGGACTGATTTATCGGCTTTTATTACATACACGTCAATATTCCCGCTTTCGTTCAATATCCGGTTCGAGATATTTTTACTCCACAAGACTCTGAATCTGTTGCCCTTTAGCGACTTTCCAATAACAATCTGATTCACATTATTTTCGTGTGCCACACGTAACACACCTGCAACGACGTCAGGGTTGATTATATTAATCACGATACCACCTAGCCGCTCGGCTAACTGAATGTTTTTATTCAGGTTTGCTCTTTCACTTTCTGAAAGTGGAATTCCTGTTTCAACCGTTACAGCATACCACTGCGCGCCGAGGTTGAAGGCCATTCGTCGTGTCCACTGGATCAACTTGGCTGAATAGGGGCCCGGTCCAACGGCAACCAGGAGCTTTTCAGCAGTTTTCCAGACATCCCCTATATTTTTATCACGCTTGTAGTTTATCAGTTCTGTATCTACTTTCTCAGCAGTCATCCGTAGTGCCAGCTCCCGCAAGGCATGCAGGTTTCCTTTACGAAAGAAGTTTTGGGTTGCCTGAACCGCTTTGCCCGGAATATATACTTTCCCTTCAGCAAGCCTTTTCAGCAAGTCGTCAGGGGAGATATCCACCACTTCGATATCCGTTGCCTGGTCAATGACCGAGTCAGGCACTTTTTCCTGAATGTCAACCCCGGTAATTTCATTAACTGTAATCGAACGACTTTCAATGTGTTGGATATTAATGGTGGTATACACATCAATCCCATTTTCCAGGATCTCGAGGACATCCTGAAATCTTTTTAAGTGACGGCTTCCGGGGATATTGGTATGAGCCAGTTCATCCACCAGGACAATCGCAGGTTTGCGTTGAAGGATGGCATCTATGTCCATCTCTTTAAAGTTGTTCCCGCGGTATTCTATCACTTTTCGTGGGATAAGCTCCAGCCCAACTATCAGTGATTCAGTTTCTTCACGTTTATGCGTTTCCACATAACCGATTACGACATCTTTCCCATCCTTTTGGACAGCATGCGCAGCCTCCAGCATGGAGTAGGTTTTACCCACACCGGCACACATACCTAAGAAAACCTTGAATTTTCCACGGTGTTTGATGCTTTCATCCTGCTTTATCCTACGAAGAAGATCATCCGGGTCGGGGCGTAGTTCGTCTATCATGCTTATCTGACAACAAATTGTTTATCTAATTCCAGGTTCAGCTTTAAGACATTGATCCGTTCTTCACCTAAGAATCCCAATTGGCGGCCTTCGGTAAATTGAGGGATTATATTCTCCAGTTGTTTTTTCATTTCAGGGTTTAAATGCCGGGCTATACAAATCCGGTCAAGCTGTAAAAGAGCTGCTTCAACCGAAATATGCGGATCAAGCCCACTGGCTGAAGCATAAATCATCTCCGGAGGAATTACCCGGGAAGGCTGAAGTTGATTAACAGAATCAAATCGGGCTGTATTTTGGTTCACTCTCCCCTGTAAATCTTTGCTGGTCGCCGACAAATTACTTCCCCCCGAAGGCATTGGATTGTAATCAATGGCTGAAGGCCGGCTATGAAAATACTTGTTGCTAATGAATTTCTGCCCGATCAGTTCACTTCCCATCACTTTATCATTCACAACCAGCATACTTCCGTTTGATTGCCTGTGATACAGGGTTTGACCGATAACAGTTATAAAAAGCGGATAGATGATGCCTGTCAACAGGGTCATCACCAGAAATATTTTTAAGGATATATATATTGTTTTCATTGTTTATTTATTTTTACAAGCGTATAAACAGGAATTGTTGAAATAAATCTAAAAAGCAATATAAAGCATAAAAGTAATAATTTTTTCTATACTTTAAAGCTTATTCATTTAACAGTTACTAATCCGGTTAGATAAAGTGTAATATAGTAATAATCATATCTATGATTTTAATACCTACAAAGGGTACTATCAGTCCGCCTACTCCATAAATCAGGATATTCCGGCGTAGTATCTGTGTTGCCCCCGAAGGACGGTACGTGATTCCTTTTAAAGCCAACGGTATTAAAGCCACAATAATTAAGGCATTGAATATAATCGAACTCAACACAGCACTTTCCGGACTCTGCAGGTGCATGACATTCAACTTTGAGAGTGGGCCGTTCACTCCTCCAAAACCATATAGCCCGGCAAAGATAGCAGGTATAATGGCAAAGTACTTAGCCACATCATTCGCTATGCTGAAGGTGGTCAATGCTCCACGGGTCATTAACAGCTGTTTCCCGATTTCCACAATCTCAATCAGCTTAGTAGGGTTACTGTCCAGGTCAACCATATTTCCTGCCTCACGTGCAGCCTGTGTGCCGGTATTCATGGCAACACCCACATTCGCCTGTGCCAAAGCAGGGGCATCATTCGTACCATCGCCAATCATGGCTACCAGCTTTCCATCAGCTTGTTCCACCCGTATCAGTTCAAGTTTATCCTCGGGTTTGGCTTCTGCAATAAAATCATCTACTCCAGCTTCTGCAGCGATGGAGGCAGCTGTCAACGGATTATCACCGGTTACCATCACTGTTTTAATACCCATTTTGCGCAGTTGTGCAAAACGTTCCTTGATGCCTCCTTTCACAACATCCTTCAACCGGATTACCCCGATCACTTTTGCATTTTCAATCACGACAAGTGGTGTGGATCCTTCATTAGAAATCTGATACACAGCCTGTTGTATCTCTTCAGGATACACATTCCCGGCAGCTTCCACAAAGCTTTTTATGGAATCGGCAGCTCCTTTTCGGATTGATTTCAACATGGCTCCATCTTTTCCAATGATATCCACCCCACTCATGCGGGTTTGGGCTGTGAACGGAATTGATTCGAACTGAAAGCCTGAGAGGTCACGCCCCCGTAAATTGTATTTTTCCTTGATCAGTGTAACAATGGATCGTCCCTCAGGCGTATCATCCGACAAGGATGACAGTTGCGTTATTTCGGCCAGGTCATGTTCGGTGACGCCCTTTGCTGCAATAATCTCGGTAGCCATACGATTTCCAAAAGTGATGGTACCTGTTTTATCAAGCAGCAAGACGTCAATATCTCCCGCTGCTTCCACTGCACGTCCGCTTTTAGCAATCACATTACGTGCTAACAGCCTGTCCATTCCGCTGATTCCGATAGCACTGAGCAATCCGCCAATCGTGGTAGGGATTAAGCAAACCAGCAACGATATCAGGATGGGCAAGGTCAGGCTTACTTTTGTAGCCGACTGGCTGACGCTATACGAAAAATAAGGATAAAGGGTCACGGTGGCCAGCACAAAAATGATGGTCAGCCCGGACAGTAAAATGGTTAATGCTATTTCATTGGGCGTTTTTTGTCGTTTTGCACCTTCCACCAGGGCAATCATACGGTCAATAAATGAGTCGCCCGGATCACAGGTAACCTGAATCAATACCCGGTCGCTCAATACCATGGTTCCACCCGTTACTGCCGAACGGTCGCCCCCGCTTTCACGGATAACCGGAGCCGACTCACCGGTAATTGCCGATTCGTCCACGGTAGCAATGCCTTCGATAATTTCACCATCCATGGGGA
>Ga0302210_10000807_pt1 | contig 13808 bp, 14 predicted proteins | sample II_Fen_E3_2_FD_198793 | JGI IMG/M metagenome (GOLD analysis project Ga0302210, IMG submission 198793) | Peat permafrost microbial communities from Stordalen Mire near Abisko, Sweden - II_Fen_E3_2 | ecosystem: Environmental > Terrestrial > Soil > Wetlands > Permafrost | place: Sweden: Abisko... | reverse complement strand
GCTTCCTGTTGAAGTATCGGATATACCCTGTGAAATATGTGGTCGTATGTTGATCGTAAAACAAGGCCGTTATGGTAAGTTTTTAGCATGCCCGGGATTTCCCGAATGCCGTAATACGAAACCACTATTAAAGGAAACAGGCGTATCTTGCCCAAAATGTGGTGGGAACATTGTGGAACGTCGGACAAAACGAGGTCGTGTATTTTTTGGCTGCAAAAATTATCCTGATTGTGATTATGTTACTTGGGATACGCCGCTGAAAGAGACTTGTCCAACTTGTATGTCATTTATGTTAAAACATCATTATAAAAATGGTCGAGCGTTGCTGTATTGTAGTAATGAGGCTTGCGAAACCCGAGTGGATCATCCAATTAATAAAGAACTTGAAAAATTACGTGAAAAGGCAGCGGCAAAAGAAGCGGTCAAGACTGAACCCGAGGCTACTAGTGTGTCCGTAAAAACAGCCCCCAAAAAAACGCGAAGCAAAATAAAAAAAACAGTTGCGAAAAAACCAGTGATTAAGAAAGTGGTACTAAAAGAAAAAGTTGAAACAGAAAAATAAAATTTATATTTATGGAGGAAACTGAGTGAAGAAAGTAATTGTGATTGGTGCTGGTTTAGCTGGTAGCGAAGCTGCTTGGCAGATTGCCAATAGTGGTACACAAGTTGATTTATATGAAATGCGTCCTGAAAAATCTACACCGGCTCATAAAACAGCTGGTTTTGCTGAACTTGTGTGTAGTAATTCACTTCGCGGGGCAGGTCTTGAAAATGCAGTGGGTTTGCTCAAGGAAGAAATGCGCCAAATGGGATCTTTGATTATCGAAGCCGCGGATGCTACAAAAGTTCCGGCTGGCGGTGCTTTAGCTGTTGATCGGGAAGGTTTTAGTTCCTATATCACGGATAAATTAAAGAATCATCCATTGGTGAATGTCATTCATCAAGAAGTGAATGACATTCCAGAGACGGAAGAATCAATTGTTTTGATTGCATCAGGTCCACTTACCGCACCAACGCTTTCTGAAAAAATTGCTGCGCTGTTAGGGCAGGAATATCTTTATTTTTATGATGCAGCCGCACCAATTGTTTTGAAGGATTCTTTGAACATGGATAAAGCCTATAAAGCGTCGCGCTATGGCAAAGGTGATGATGATTATATAAACTGTCCAATGAATAAAGAAGAATATGAACATTTTTGGCAAGAACTGGTAAATTCAGAAAAAACACAGACGAAAAACTTTGAAAAAGAAATTTTCTTTGAAGGATGTATGCCGGTAGAAGAAATGGCGAGTCGCGGTGTTGATACTCTTTTATATGGGCCATTGAAGCCAGTTGGTCTTGAACATCCGGTAACTGGTGTGCGGCCTCATGCTGTTGTGCAGCTTCGCCAGGATAATTCCGCGGCCAGTCTTTATAATATTGTTGGTTTCCAGACACATTTGAAATGGCCTGAACAAAAAAGAGTTTTTGGTTTGATACCGGGGCTCGATACAGCAGAGTTTGTCCGTTATGGTGTCATGCATCGCAATACGTTTATAAATTCACCACAAGTCTTATTGCCAACGATGCAAAGTAAAACGAATCCAATGCTTTTTTTTGCAGGGCAGATGACAGGCGTTGAAGGATATGTTGAATCAGCAGCCTCTGGACTGGTAGCTGGATTAAATATCTGTCGGTTGATACAAGGGAAGCCAACGGTTGTTTTCCCGCAAGAAACAGCACATGGAGCTCTTTGCCATTATATTACAAGCGCAGATATGAAGCGTTTTCAACCAATGAATGTCAATTTTGGCTTATTGCCAGAACTAGGCGAGCGAATAAAAGATAAAAAACTTAAAAAACAGGCGATATCTGAACGAGCTTTGCAATCTATCGCTGTCTTTAAAATGCAGTTATAGAGTGGCGTTTATGTTACTTGTGTCTTGAAATAGAAGGGATGATTTTATGTTTCATGCTACAACGATTGTTGCTGTAAAACATAAGGGGAAAACAGCAATAGCTGGTGATGGGCAAGTTACTTTTGGTCAAAACACCATTATGAAAGCCAATGCTAGAAAGGTTCGCCGACTTTATCATGGCACGGTTTTGGCAGGTTTTGCCGGATCGGTGGCCGATGCATTTACCTTGTTTGAAAAGTTTGAAACAAAATTGGAAGAATTTAATGGCAATCTGATGCGTGCTGCAGTTGAACTTGCAAAAGATTGGCGGACCGATCGGGTGCTTCGTAAACTAGAAGCGCTTTTGATTGTTGTGAATAGTGAAACGATGCTCATTTTATCAGGAAATGGTGAAGTAATTGAACCTGATGGGGGCGTGACGGCAATTGGTTCTGGTGGATTTTACGCCTTAGCAGCAGCGAGAGCAATGGTAAAACATTCAGAGCTTTCAGCCGCTGAAATTGCGCAAGAAGCATTAGAAATTGCTGCCGATATCTGTGTGTATACAAATCATAATATCAAGGTTGAAGAATTGGATTAGGGGGTTATTCAGCTTGAACGAACAAACACCAAGAGAAATTGTGCAAGAACTCGATAAGTATATTGTAGGGCAGATGCAGGCGAAACGGGCAGTTGCTGTTGCACTCCGTAATCGCTGGCGTAGTAAACGGTTACCAGAGTCGATGAAGGAAGATGTAATTCCCAAAAACATTTTGATGATTGGTTCGACTGGTGTTGGGAAAACAGAAATTGCCAGGCGCTTGGCTAAATTGGTTAAAGCACCTTTTGTAAAAGTTGAAGCAACCAAATTCACGGAAGTTGGCTATGTTGGACGCGACGTGGAATCTATGGTACGTGATTTAGCCGAAGTGGCAGTTCGCATGCTTAAAAAAGAAAGAATGATCGCCGTGGATGATAAGGCACAAGAATTGGCTGAATTACGAATTTTAGATTACTTTATTCCAGATCAGACGACAAAAAGCAAAAATCCATTGGCTCAGTTATTCAATAAAGAAAATACAGCTTCTCAGATAGCTGAACCACAAGAAGACAAACCCAAATATCAGGCCGGTCGTGATTGGTGTAAAAAACGGTTAGCTGCCGGTGAGCTGGAAAAAGAAATCATCGAAATTGACGTGGAAGATAATGCGCCGATGGTGGGAATGTTTGCCGGATCGGGCATTGAAGACATGGGCAGCAACATTCAAGATATGCTGGGTACAATCTTACCAAAAAAGAAAAAAACGCGTAAGGTGACCGTCGAAAATGCAAGAAAGGTTTTCATTCAAGAAGAAGCGCAGAAGTTGATTGATATGGATGAGATTACAACATCTGCGATTTACATGGCAGAAAACAGCGGGATTATTTTTCTCGATGAAATTGACAAGGTAGCAGGTCGAGGTAACGCTTCGGGCCCAGATGTATCTAGAGAAGGTGTCCAGCGTGACATTTTGCCAATTGTTGAGGGGTCGACCGTTGTTACGAAATATGGTCCGCTTAAAACAGATCATGTATTGTTTATTGCAGCAGGGGCTTTCCATACAAGCAAACCTTCGGACTTGATTCCTGAACTACAAGGGCGTTTTCCGATTCGAGTTGAACTTACTGCTTTGTCGAAAGATGATTTTAAGCGAATTTTGACTGAACCAGCTAATGCATTGCTAAAGCAATATACTGCTTTACTTGAAACAGAAGGGGTGAGTGTTGAGTTTACTGTTGAGGCAATTGATGAATTGGCTAATATAGCCTGCAAGGTCAATGAACAGACAGAAAACATCGGAGCGAGGCGTCTGCATACGATTTTAGAAAAGTTGCTGGAAGATTTAGCGTTTGAGGCACCAGAACTTGAAGAGAAACATATCGAAATTGATGTGGCTTATGTTCAGAGTAAATTGGGTCATATTGTGGTGGATCAAGACTTGAGTCATTTCATTTTATAAAGCGGTGTAAATTGTATGGTTTGCACGAATTTTCAAAAAATTTATAAATAATAATACTACTTATCTATAATTGTATAGAAAAGTATGATAAAATAGAAAATAATAAGTATGAATTGAGCGTATCTATTGACGTTGAAGTTTGAAAGGAAGATTTATTTATGGCAAGTGCATTATTAGAAAGAACAAGAAAAATTAATAAATTATTACAAAAATCCGAGAGTGTGGAGTATGATGGGATTTCTCGTGTGCTCAGTAATGTTATAGGGGCGAATGTCTATATTGCCAGCAAAAAAGGTAAAATTTTTGGCTATGCATTTATTGATGATTTTGAATGTGATCTTATGATCGATAAAGTCATTACACCGGGAGAATTTCCTAAGCATTATGTAAATTGGTTATTGAAGGTGGATGAAACATCACCGAATCTTAGAACTAAAAGTGGTATGTGCGCTTTTAGCGAAGAAACACAATGCATGTTTAACGGAAAAAATACAACGATTGTGCCAATTTATGGTGTTGGTGAACGTATTGGAACATTAATCGTAGCTAAATTCAATGAAGAATTTACGGACGAAGACTTAATTTTAGCTGAATATGGTGCAACTGTCGTCGGTATGGAGATGCTTCGGGATCATACACAGAAAATCGAAGTGGAAGCTAGAAAAAAAGCTACAGTGCAAATTGCTCTAGCAACGTTGTCGTATTCAGAAGTAGAAGCGGCTATTAACATCCTTGGTGAGCTTGATGGGACTGAGGGCCTACTTGTTGCATCGAAAATTGCCGATCGTGTAGGGATTACAAGATCGGTTATTGTAAATGCGCTTAGAAAGTTTGAATCAGCGGGGGTCATTGAATCTAAATCCCTCGGTATGAAAGGTACCTATATAAAAGTTTTGAATGAACATCTCTTGGACGAAGTTCAAAAATTAAAACGATAAAATTTCGAATACCAGAGAGAGAGTACCATGAAATCGATGGTGCTCTCTTTCTGTTTTTCTTAAAAAAGTAGTGTTTTTAGTTGAATCTGGAAAAACTTAGGACGAATTAACTATGGAGTTTTACTCTGAATTTAGGGACAATATAAATGGGAAAGATTTTGTGATTTTTAAAGGTATTTTAACTAAAAATGGGGAAAGTAATAGAAACTTATATAGATAAAATTGTTTTTCGGACTATTATCGCTATGCATTTATAAGTAAGGCTGAATTATTCATGGAAGATTAAATTTGCTATATTGGTGAATAATTTGGCTTAGTGTAATATAGTAAGGCTAAGTTATGTAAATAAATATGTGGGAGATGGAGGGAAAACATGATAAATGAAGTCGTTGGTTCAGCAACTATCAATATATTAGCGCAAGGACTGCATGCAGCCAATACGAGACACCAGGTTATCAGTAATAATATTGCCAATGTCAATACGCCTGGTTTTAAAAAGAGTGAAGTTACTTTTGAAAATTTATTGGCAAAACAACTTGATCCAGGTAGTGGATCTTTAGATGTAGTGCGTACGAATGATAAGCATTTACCGGTGGTTTCGTTGAATGGTGGGATTGCTCCGCAAATTAAAGAAGTAGGGACAACTACGATGCGTACGGATGGGAATAATGTTGATGTTGATATAGAAATGGCCGATCTTGCTAAAAATAATATTTATTATAATGCAATGGTTAGGCAAATTAGCGATTACATGTCTAGTTTGAAGTCCGTCATTGCTGGACAAAAATAAATAAAGAAGGAGGATATTATATATGAGTATGTTTGGAGCAATTGACGCTTCTGCGTCTGGTATGACTGCTGAACGCTTGCGAATGGATGTTATATCGAATAACATTGCGAATGCGAATACAACAAGAACAGCCGAAGGTGGTGCATACCGTCGGAAATTTGTTGTATTTGAACCGCGAACCGGGAATGGGAATTCATTTGCTAATATTCTGTCAAGTACGGCGGATAGTCAAAAGGGTGATGGCGTAAGAGCAGTCGGGATTGAAGCGGATACAACGCCTGGACGTCTCGTTTATGATCCTTCGAATCCAGATGCAAAAGCAAATGGATATGTTGAGATGCCAAATTTGAACATTGTTTCAGAAATGGTAGATATGATTACGGCGTCTAGAGCTTATGAGGCAAATGTTACAGCGGTCAATGCAGCGAAAAGTATGGCAATGAAAGCGCTTGATATTGGGAAATGATGAGGTGTGAAAAATATGCAGATTGAGGCGTTGAAGTTAACACCGGTAGCGATGAGCGCGACAAGTCATCTCGGTGAAAATCAGCAAGTTATACAGAAAAACTTTGGGCAGTTTTTAGGAGATGCACTACAAAAGACAAATGATCTGCAGCATCAAGCTATTGCAGCAGATAAAGCCTTAGCGGCTGGGCAGGTTCAAGATATTTCACAAGTTGTTATAGCTACGGAAAAAGCTAATATTGCTTTACAGCTTACAATGCAGGTACGTAATAAAGCAGTAGAGGCTTATCAAGAAATTATGCGTATGCAGGTTTGATTGATACTTTTTATTGGGCGAAAGGATTGAGACGATGGCAGACTGGAAGGAACAGTATCTGCAACTTTGGAATAAACTAAGTAAACGACAACGTTATACGATTATCGGCGTGGCAGCATTTTTAATGATATCACTCTTGGGATGGAGTTATTGGTATGGCAGCAAGCCAGATATGGTTCCGCTGTTTACTGGTATGGAAACCAAAGATGCAGGTGAAGTGGCAGCTAAACTTAAAGAGTCAAAGGTTGCTTATGAAGTACAAGAAAGTCCAAATGGTACAGCGATTTTAGTTTCGTCAAAAGACGTTCATAATGCTAGGTTGAATTTAGCAACGCAGGGACTGCCTCGAGGCCAAAAAGGTTTTGAGATTTTTGAAGACACGAAGCTGGGGGTTACGGAATTTCAAAATAAAGTAAATTATTTGCAAGCCTTACAGGGTGAATTGACAAGAACGATTGAGCAGCTTGAAGAAGTTGATAAAGTAAGAGTTCATATCGTTTTACCAGAAGACAGTTTATATAAAAAAAATGAAAAACCAGCAACAGCTTCTATTATGCTAAAGCTGAAACCAAATGCACAATTATCAAAAAGTCAAGTAAAGGGGATTGTTAATTTAGTTGCTCATAGTGTTCAAGGGTTGCAGGCAGAAAACATTACAATTGTTGATAATATGGGGAAAATCTTAAATGATCCAGCTGAAAGTGATGAAAAAAATGTAGGCAATACGACATTAACGCAAATTGATATGACCAAAAAAGTTCAAGATCAATTGCAGAAAAATGTACAAACCTTACTGGATCAAGCTTTGGGTGAAGGAAAAGCGGTTGTTCGTTTGAATGTAGAACTGGATTTCGATCAAAAGACAACGGATAAACAGACGTTTACGCCAGTTGTAGATGATTCAGGCATTATCCGCAGTTCCCAAGAAACAGCAGAAACCTATAATGGTACATCAGGTGCGCCAGGTGGGCCTGCTGGGACAACTTCTAATATACCGGGTTACGTTGCGGCTAATAATGCGCAGTCGCAGTATGAAAAAAAAGAAGCAACAAAAAATTATGAAATAAATGAAGAAAAACAAAAAATTATTGCATCGCCTGGAGCGGTAAAGCGCTTGACAATTGCGGTATTGGTTGATGATCAGGTTACAGGAACGCAGCAAGATAGTATTTCCCGAGTTGTATCTTCAGCTGTAGGTTTAAATACAGTGCGTGGCGATACTATTTCGGTTGAAACCTTGCCATTTAGTACAGAAATGATGGACAAAAGAGCAAGAGAAGAACAAGATCAGCGTGACAAAGAACAGAGGATCTTCTACTTACAGATGGCAGCTCTTGTCTTGGTTTTAGCACTTATCGCTACAGCAATATATCTGTATCGTCGTAAAAAACGTCTCGAACTGGAAGCTGTTGAAGCAGCAGCTCAACAAGAAACGGAGGCGATCAGAATTTCTGAAGAAAAACGTGCCACAGAAATGGCCGCGGGTAATATCGATAGTGAATTGACTGAAGAAGAACAGACACAAATGACTGAACGTCAGGCGCTCGAAGAATTGATCAGGAGCAAACCAGATGAAATGGCTCAATTGGTCAAGACCTGGTTGTCGGAAGACTAATTTGATAATGTGGGTGTGAGCAGATATGTATGAAGCTAGTTCTAAAGAAATGACAAATCAACAAAAGGCGGCAATACTTTTTATTGCATTAGGATCTGAAACTTCAGCGGTTTTGTTTAAGCATCTCAGTGAAGATGAAATAGAAAAACTTACGTTGGAAATAGCAAACCAACGTAAAGTGACGCAAGAACAGAAAACACAAGTTATAAGCGAATTTTATCAATTGGCAATGGCAAGAAGCTATATTTCAACTGGTGGTTTGGAGTACGCGAGAAGTGTACTTGAAAAAGCTCTGGGAGCAGAAAAAGCGTTAAATATTATCAATCGTTTGACAAGCAGCTTGCAAATTAGGCCTTTCGATTTTGTACGTAAGACGGATCCAAGCCAGTTGTTGAATTTTATTCAAAATGAACATCCACAAACGATTGCTTTAATTATGGCTTATATCGATCCAGATCAGGCCGCCACCATTATTGCCTCTTTATCTCCAGAACGCCAAGTTGAAGTGGCACGACGGATTGCTACAATGGATAGGACGTCCCCAGATATTTTGCGTGATGTGGAACGCGTTTTGGAAAAGAAACTTTCTTCGTTGGTTAATCAAGACTTTACAACAGCTGGTGGTATTGGTTCAATTGTTGAAGTATTGAACCGTGTGGATAGAACAACGGAACGAACGATTATTGAAAGTCTCGAAGTTGATAATCCAGAACTTGCTGAAGAAATCAAACGTCTCATGTTTGTATTTGAAGATATTGTAATGATAGACGATCGTTCACTGCAAATGGTTTTGCGGGAAGTTGATACGAAAGACTTATCGCTGGCACTCAAAGCAACTGCTCCGGAAGTTGGCGAAAAAGTTTATAGAAATATGTCAAAACGTGGAGCAGATATGCTGAGAGAAGAAATTGAATTTATGGGTCCTGTCAAAATTCGCGATGTAGAAGAAGCACAGCAAAAAGTAGTAAATGTCATTAGGAGTCTTGAAGAAAAAGGTGAAATTGTTGTAGCACGCGGCAAGGGAGACGAAATGATTGTCTAGAGTAATTAAAGGTGCTGTATGGCATGAAGAACCACGACTTGTTAAAAATCCGGCTGCAACTAATAAAATGACGGCTGGAGCAGGGAAAGCCACGGATCTATCAACCGCTGCTCAACTTTTTGTGTTAGAAGAAGAACGAAAAGCAAAAAAAGTACTTGAAAATGCAGAGCTGGAACGTAATGAAATGATTGTAGAGGCACAACGTCAAGTTGAATCTTTACTTGAACAGGCTCAACTTGACGCTGAAACGCTGAAACAAGAAGCACGCGTGGCAGGACAAGCGGATGGCTATGACAAAGGATACAATGGAGGGTATGAAGCTGCGATAAAAGAACAGCAGACGATTATTGAAGCAGCTAATAAAAAAGCAGAAGCGACCATTGCTTTGGCAGAAACTGAAAAAGAAAATTGTGTACAGCAAGCAGAAAAACAAATTATCGAACTGGTAATGGCAATTGCTGATAAAATACTACCGCAGCATTTTATTGATGCACCACAGCTTATACTGCCGATGGTTCGGTCGGCACTTAATAAGGTAAAAGATCAAAACAACATTGTTATTCGCGTATCACCACAAAATTATGAGTTTGTTTTAATGGGAAAAAATGAATTTCAGTCTATGCTTGATGGACAAGGAACTTTGAAAATTGCATCTGATCCAGCACTTGGCGATAGTGATTGCATTATTGAATCAGCCAATGGTAATGTGGATGCAAGGCTGGCTACGCAACTTGAAATCGTAAAAAAATCAGTTCAGGAAGTTTTACAGTGATGGAAATAAATACGAAAAAATTTATAGAGGCTATTCAGTCTTGTGAATCAATTAAAATGAACGGTAAAATTACACAGGTTATAGGGTTAGTTATTGAGTCACAAGGACCTAACGTAAGCCTTGGTGAATTATGTTATGTTTGTTCACGTCTTGATAATGTAGAGCCGATTCCAGCTGAAGTAGTAGGTTTTCGTGGTGGCTTTGTTTTATTGATGCCGATTGGTGAAATGCAAGGAATTGGGCCAGGTTGCGAAGTTATCTCAGCGCAGAAGGTTCTTAAAGTTAAGGTTGGCAAACAACTTCTAGGTCGTATTGTAGATGGTTTGGGCAATCCAATGGATGGTAAGGGACCTTTGAGTGCGGCTCAAGAATATCCGCTGCATGCGACACCGCCACATCCATTGTCTAGACCACGTATTACAGAATCTCTTTATGTTGGTGTCAGAGCCATTGACGGTGCGATGACAATAGGTTCTGGACAACGTATTGGTATTATGGCAGGCAGTGGTGTTGGAAAATCAACGCTTTTAAGTATGATTGCACGAAATACCGAAGCCGATGTCAGCGTAATTGCTTTGATTGGTGAACGTGGTCGTGAAGTGAAGGAATTCATTGAACGTGATTTAGGTGAAGAAGGGCTTAAACGATCCGTTGTGGTTGTTGCTACATCGGATCAACCGGCTTTAGTCAGGATTAAAGGTGCGATGACCGCAACAGCCATTGCCGAATATTTTCGTGATCAAGGGATGAAAGTTATTTTGATGATGGATTCTGTAACTCGTTTTGCCATGGCACAGCGTGAGGTCGGGCTTACGATCGGTGAGCCGCCGGCGACACGTGGTTATACGCCATCTGTTTTTGCATTACTGCCGAGACTTTTGGAGCGAGCAGGGACGAATGATAAAGGGTCAATTACGGGGATTTATACGGTACTTGTTGATGGGGATGATATGAATGAACCGATTGCCGATGCTGTGCGAAGTATTTTGGATGGACATATTGTTCTTTCACGAGCGATTGCCGCGCAAAACCATTATCCGGCAATTGATGTTTTGTCGAGCGTCAGCAGGGTTATGATGGAAGTCGTATCCAAAGAACATTATCAAGCAGCGCAGAAATTGCGTTCGATGATGGCGATTTATCGGGAAGCGGCCGATTTGATTAATATTGGAGCATACGTAGCTGGTTCTAATCCACAAATTGATCGGGCCATTGAAAAAATAGATGGAATCAATCGCTTTTTATGTCAAGATGTTTTTGAAATCAATACATTTGAGGAAACAAAACAGGCATTGCTTACTCTGTAATGTGTATGGTGTTAGCTAAATGGTAAGCTGAGGTATATAATGAAAAAATTTAAATTTCAATTAGCAGCATTACTCAAAGTAACAAAAATGAACAAAGACAAGTCGGAAATTAAGTTGGCGCAAGCTACACAGTATTTAATTGATCAAAAAAATAATTTAATAAACTTTGAAAAAGAAATGCAAGATGGATTGCAAGAGTATGAAGCAGTGACAGCGCGTGCGAAAATAAATATCACGATGCTTACGACCTATAGTAGCTTTTTTGCTTGGAAAAGATCGCAAGTTGAGCAGCAAAAACAAGCAATAATTAAAGCGGAGCAAGAAAGAATGCAAAGACTTGAAGAGCTTAAGTCTGTTATGAATAAACTTAAAAGCATTGAGCAGCTTCGGGAAAAACGGTTTGATGAATTTAAACAACAAGCTTTAGTGGAAGAACAAAAGCAGCTTGATGAAATAGGTTTACAAATTTATACAAGATCAGCAAAGTAGGGTGAAAAAGAGTGGATATGGGTAGTAGTGATGTTACACAGATTATTCAGCGCATACAGACTATACAGGCACGATTTAGTCCAACAACAGTGGGAAGTGCAAACTTTTCAAAAGTGTTAGAGTCCGAATTACAGACAAAAGGGGCACTTGGTGATGTAACACATTCGCAGGATGGCAAGAAAACGGGATCATCTGGGCAACTTATGAGCCCAGGAGCTGATATTAACGGCTTAATTTCGGCTTCTGCTAATAAATATGGACTTGATCCAAAACTTGTTTCGGCGGTAGCGCAGACTGAATCTGGATATCATGCTGATGCTGTTTCGGGTTCTGGAGCCGTCGGTGTTATGCAGTTGATGCCAGAAACTGCAGCAGAGCTTGGTGTTGATAATGTATATGATCCAGCACAAAATATTGATGGTGGAGCTAAGTATTTAAAACAAATGCTGACTACGTTTCATGGGGATGTTTCTAAAGCTGTAGCGGCATATAATGCAGGTCCTCAAGCTGTGAAAAATTATAATGGTGTTCCACCTTATACAGAAACGCAAAATTATGTAAATAAAGTATTGGATCTTTACAAATAAGCTATAACCCCCGAAAGTAGGTAGTGAGATGGCAACAAAAAAAGTTAGTCAACCTGTAGCACCGGTAATATCAGCGGGTATGCCAGGAATCGTAGGAAAAAAAACAAGTAAATTTAAAAAAATATTAAAAATCAGTTCCATAGCGCTACTGCTTTTGATTTTAATTGTAGGGGGATTTTTTTTAGGAATCTACCTTAGGATTTTTGATACCAATGCGATTAATGAAAAAATGGAACTCTATAAATACCCGATTATTGGTGATTATTTTGTTAAACCAGCGGGGACAGCTGATGATACAAATGCAGAAAAACAAACGGATACGAAAATTGATACCACAGCAAAAACCGATGGTAAAGTTACGGATGCTAAATTAAATACGGATACTAAAGTAGAACCATCAAAACCAGTCGTCTTGAGTAAAGATGAAATTGAAAAACAAATGAAACTTCGTCAAGCTGAAGAAAAGAAACGTATTTCAAAATTAGCCCGTTTATATGAACAAATGAAACCCAAAGATGCGGTAGCTATTCTTGATGATTTAAATGATGACATGATCATTGAAATTCTGCAAAAGATGGATGAATCACAATCCGCTAAAATTTTGGCAGGATTTGATCCATCTAAAAGTGCAAGACTTACGCAAAGTATGTATAATGGCAAGCCGCCAGTTACGCAGATTCAATAAATACGATGAAAGGAGGTGAAAAAAATGGATGCAACAACAAATATAGTGATGAACGCTCCTAACCAGACTGATACACAAAAACAAAATATAAAGGTGACAAATCAGCCGAAAACAGTCAAATTAAATGATAAAAATCCACAAAAAAATCATAATGACTTTCATAGTATACTGGGGAAAGTGCAAGATAAAGATAAAGCACAAGATAAAACTGTTGTAGTAAAGGGAAAAGGTAACAAACAAACTCTTCTAGCTGATGTGAAATCCGAAACTGGACTCGCCAGCCAAGCCATGGCAATGATGAACGTAGCTTCTTTGCCTAATACGCAAATTCTTACCGACGCGACTTTGCAGGAACCTTTGAGTACGCCAAGTGTGAATGGGGTTACTGGTGGAAATGCAGATTTTTCTAAGTTACTGGGGGTAACGAATTCGAATGAATCGGTTCAAACATCTTTAGCTGGAACAATTGAGCAGCTTTTGGCACAAAATGATTCTGGCAAGACTGCAAATCAAGTGATGTTAGATTTACTGAATGGTAAAACGGCAGGGGCTCTTTCTCAAACGGGAAATCCGGTACAAAAATCGTTAAATATTCCCGGGGTTAATGCTTTAGCGGCTCAGTCTGAAACTAAAGCAACCGCAGATACTAAAATAATTGTTGATGCCACGAAATCTGCTGTAAATTTTGTTTCGGAACAAAATGACGCTAAAGCTGATAGCGTAAGTAATAACATAATATCTGATTTAGTAAAAACAGATAAACAAACCACAGCCGCGAATTTACTGAATGTGACGGCTGGAGATTCTAGCCAAACGAAACCGAATATAGTAATGGATGCACAGATGGTGGAAACAGCTAAGCCAGTGGTAGCCAACCCGCTCAATGCACAACAAATGGTGGAAACAGCTAAGCCAGTGGTAGCCA
>Ga0302210_10000802_pt1 | contig 13895 bp, 11 predicted proteins | sample II_Fen_E3_2_FD_198793 | JGI IMG/M metagenome (GOLD analysis project Ga0302210, IMG submission 198793) | Peat permafrost microbial communities from Stordalen Mire near Abisko, Sweden - II_Fen_E3_2 | ecosystem: Environmental > Terrestrial > Soil > Wetlands > Permafrost | place: Sweden: Abisko... | reverse complement strand
TCAGAACATGCTGACCATTTTCCTTTATGTTTTCCAGAGTAGATTTTCCCGTAAATTTCATGATTCGGGAATTTTATGTTCGTCCAACTGATCACAGAATGACAATCTGAACAGGCAAACCGTTGAAATATACCCTTATGCGCTGGAGTTGAAGTATTTGCCGGACCCGGATCATGACAGGTACTGCATTCTTTTGACAATTTTGTTTTAAAGTCATTATCGAAATGACAAAGATTGCACTGAATATTATGAGCTCCTACCAATGGGAAAAATCCATGATCGAATCCGTGACCAATAGATAGCCAGCTTTGACCCGCCATATTATGACAGCGTTGACAATCAGTTCCCATTCCGGTAGCTACGTGGTTAGGTTTGGTGGTTAATTCGTACTCATTTTGATGACAGGCATAGCAATCGGATCGAATATTGTTGAACCGAAGCAAAGAAGCCGAAGTATGACACCGGTTGCAGTCGGCAGCAGCATGTTCGCCTATCAATGGGAAACCGGCTTGTTGATGGATCTGCCTGAGATTCTTTACAAACCAATCGTTCTGTGTATGGCATCGTCCACAATCATTCCCTACAGTTCCTTCATGAATATCGGTATGACATTCAACACATTTGAGGGGTGTTTTACCAAAGACAAGAGTAGTATGACATTTTCTACACGACACCGCATTGTGTTGCCCTTTTAATGGGAACTTAGTTTTATTGTGATTAAAACCATCTCGCTTGATTTTAGTCCAGTTTTCGGTAACATGACAGAGCGTACATTCTTTATTAAAATTTTCACCATGAGGCGATTTAATTGCTTGTACCTGTGCACCAAAAAGCATAAAGAATGTTGCAACTAACAGGATCGATTTGTAGTTCATAGGTTGTTAGATCATAGGTGATTTGTAAATCATAGTTTTTTTAATAGTTTATAGATAGCTAATAATAATTAGCTATCTATAATTTTTATTCACATGCATGGTATAAACAATAATCTAATGAATATATTATACTATTGTTCATTAATTCATTAATTAAATGATCATTTTAACAGTTAATGAACCCAACTAATTGAAATATTAGAAAAACCTGTAACATTCGCCGGTGTAAGTGTAACAGCAGTCAGACCTTTCGTAAAAGTAACATTAGTGGATGCCGTTTTCCCATCTGCAATATCCATACAAACTTTATAGGTACCATCTAAGACAACAACTCCACCTACATCAGTTCCATTCCAGGTACATGTGCGGGTCGCGTTACTGCTTTGTGTTGCACCGGTTATTGCATTTACAACGTTACCGGAAGAATTAGGATACCAGGTAGACAAATCAGTTTTACGTGCGTTTGCATAAACCAGCAAAGATTTTACAAATACTCCGGCATTCGTTTCAATCCATATAGCCACAACATTTTTAGGTTGATAACCGCCACCTGGAGCAACTGTCAGAACACTGACTGTCAGTGTTCCTGTTGAATTTGCCGAAGCTGCACCGGTAGTAAATGTGACTTCATTTCCATATGCAGTTCCTACAGCATTTGTGGCATATGCCCGGACATAATAGGTTGTTGCTCCTGACAGACCGGTTATGCTGCTTGCAAATGTACCAGTACCGGTTCCATTTGATGTTTTGGTACTTAATGCAATGGTTGCACCAGTGCTTGTACTCCAACAAACTCCTCTTGATGTAACGGCTGAACCACCATCAGCACTTATATTACCGCCCGAAGTAGCAGTTGTTGCTGCAATTGCAGAAATTGCAACAGTTGTCAGTGTTGGAATTGATGCCTGAGCTGTAGTTGTAAAGATTAACTCCGAACCATAAGCTGTCCCGATTGCATTGGTTGCATAAGCACGGACGTAATAAGTCGTTGAAGCTGTAAGTCCTGAGATATTGCTTGTAAAGCTACCCGTACCTGTTCCATTTGCTGTTTTGGTACTTAATGCAATAGTTGCACCTGTGCTTATACTCCAGCAAACTCCACGGCCAGTTACGGCAGAACCACCATCAGTGGTAATATTTCCTCCTGAAACTGCAGTTGTACTGGTAATCGAAGCAATCGCAGTACTTGTTAAAGCAGGGATGGTTGCCAGTGCAGTCGTTGTAAATGACAATTCCTGACCATACCCGGTTCCTGTAGAATTTACAGCATATGCCCGGACATAATAAGTTGTTGATGCCGTCAGTCCGGAAATGTTGCTGGTAAAATTTCCAGGTCCGGTACCATCAGATGTTTTTGTACTTAATGAAGTTGTGGGAGCTGATGTTGTACCCCAACAGACTCCACGTGCACTTATTGTTGAACCGCCATCTGAAGTTGTAACTCCACCCGACACAGCAGTCGTAGAACTAATTGCAGTGATCGCATTTGTGACAAGAACAGGAACAGTAGGCGTTGTAACAGGAGCCGAAGTCGTAAATGTAACCTGGTTTCCATAGGAAGTTCCTGTAGCATTTGTAGCATATGCCCTGACATAATAAAGAGTTGATGCTGTTAGTCCTGCTAAATTACTGGTATAAATTCCGACTCCTGTACCATCCGATGTTTTTGTAGTTAAGGAAATTGTTGGTGTTGCACTCGTACTCCAGCAAACTCCTCGAGAACTAATTGCAGCACCTCCATCCAATGAAATATTTCCACCCGATACGGCAGTTGTTGTTGAAATTAAAGTTACTGAACTTGTTGAAAGTGTTGGAACAGAAGTCTGAACTGTTGTAAATGTCTGTTCCTGACCATATCCCGTACCCTGGTTATTGGTTGCATATGCCCTGACGTAATAGGTTGTTGAAGACGAGAGTCCGGTGATAGAACTTGTAAAAGCGCCGATACCACTACCGTCGGATGTTTTGGTACTTAATGCTACTGTAGGTGCAGCACTTGTACTCCAACAAACTCCGCGGGCAGATATAGAAGCACCACCATCGCTGGTAATTGAACCACCTGCGATAGCTGTTGTATAACTTATTGAAGTTACGATATTCGTAATAAGTAAAGGAACACCAGCAACAACGATTTTAGGAGTTGTTGTGAAAAAAATCTCTTCTCCGTAAGATGTTCCAAGTGTATTTGTGGCATAGGATCTTACATAATAAGTTGTTGAACCGGTAAGCCCGGTTATTGAACTGCTGAAACTTCCTATACCATTTCCATCAGTAGTTTTTGTGCTTAATGTAACCGTTGCACCAGGTATAGTACTCCAGCACACTCCTCGTGCAGTTATTGCTGAACCGCCATCCGTTGTAATAGTTCCACCGGATGCTGCGGTGGTTTCAGCAATTAATGTCACAGCAGTTGTATTTAGAGTTGGGGAGCCTGCTTTTAAGGTCGTGAATGTTACATTATTACCGTAGGAAGTTCCTGTTGAATTTGTTGCAAAAGCTCTGATAGTATATGTTTTATTTGCTTTTAACCCTGTGATTGTATCTGAAAAAACGTTCTTCTCAGTTAAATTAACTACTTTGTTTTTTGCGATTGTCGGATTGGTAATTGTATCCCAACAAATACCTTGTTCAATTATTCTGGAACCACCGTCGGTTGTCAGATTTCCTCCGGCAATGGCACTGTTTACGGTGATCTCGCTTGCCACAGTTGTTGTTAAAACTGGTGACATGTTAGTGTCAGTTGTGCAATTGTATAAAAGCAATGCACCTATCACCGGTATAATAAGTTTGAAGTTCATAATTTTCGAGTTAGTTTTTTTCGTGTTTGTTTTTAAATTCTGAAGCTCTGCAAACTATGGCAAAACAAAGAATATAAAATATCAGCAATATAACGAGTTTAGAATCAAATAAATTGTAACGATACCAAAAAACAGGGATAACTTAACCTAATTTGAATTTATTTGTTATTTGGACTTAGAAATTATTTAAATTACCTGTTTGAGTTGCGAAATAGTGAAGTTTATTGAAATTCTGTTCTCTAAATCTTAATTTCTAACACAGTATTGTTTATGGATAAATTTTATTTCGAGGCATAATGTATTATGAAGTAATACGATATACTTTGATTTGAAAGAATAATAAAAAACCTTCGATAATTTATCTGTCCGGATAGAACACGATTTTGAAAAATATAAAACTCGCACATGTTACAATTTACTTATAGAATACCGTTTCTTGATAAATAGTTCACTATTGCCCGGACCTCTTTTATAAAAATAGAATAATGGTATTTCCCAAGTAATTAAACTATTTTAATAATTGAACTAACAGTCATAGAAAAAGTTACCGGAATATTCTGGTAAATCACTTTAAAAGAATCCATATTATCAACTGTTTCTTTTAATTCAGGCCGGTTATTATTCCTCATTACTTCCATTATTACATGTATAGTATCTGTATACTCTTCCGCAAAGGCTTTGCATAAGTGATTTCAAACAGGTAGCTTACGACTGGTTCTACTATTTTCTTCAGTACTATTTATGTACTTCCAATGGATAGGTTTAAAATTCGATAACCCACAGAATTATTCCACTTATGTAAATAATAACTGTTAAGACTCTTTAAATAAGTAACAATGCAGCTATTTATTTAAATAAAAATCACAGCTCCGCATTTGTGAAGCCGTGATTTAAAGATAAATCCAATTTTAATTATCGATTAATCATTTTTTGTGCTGCAGCCTGATACCTGTCACCCTGAATGGCAATTTTAGAAGTAGCTTCTTCAATTAATTGAAGATCTGCCGGAGTAAGTTCTACTGAAACAGAGCCGATATTTTCTATTAACCGTTCCAATTTTGTGGTACCTGGTATAGGAACTATCCAGGGTTTTTGTGCTAATATCCACGCCAGTGCTATCTGAGCAGGAGTTACCTGTTTTTGAGAAGCAATATCAGTCACTAAATCAACTAAGGGTTGATTGGCTTTCCGGTTTTCCATATCAAAACGTGGAACCGAATTCCTGAAATCATTCTTTTCGAATACAGTATTCACACTGATTTTACCAGTCAGGAAACCTTTACCCAGCGGACTGAACGGGACAAAGCCAATACCCAGTTCTTCAAGAGTTGGCATTATTTCAGCTTCAGGCTCTCGCCAAAACAACGAGTATTCACTTTGCAGTGTACTAACCGGCTGAACGGCATGTGCACGGCGAATGGTTTGTACCCCTGCTTCGGATAATCCGAAATACTTTACTTTCCCTTCCTGAATCAGGTCTTTCACTGTTCCGGCAACATCTTCAATTGGTACGTTTGGATCCACCCGATGTTGGTATAGTAGATCGATGGTTTCAATGTTGAGTCTCTTAAGCGAATCCTCAACTGTTTGTCTTATATATGCAGGATGACTATCCAGACCAACTGACTTACCGTCTTCATAATGGAAACCGAACTTAGTGGCAATAACCACTTCGTTACGGAAAGGTGCCAATGCTTCACCAACAAGTTCTTCGTTTGTAAACGGTCCATAAATTTGAGCAGTATCAAAAAAGTTAACACCACTTTCCACTGCTTTACGAATGAACGCAATCATTTCTTTTTTATCTGGTATAACACCATAAGCAAAGCTCATGCCCATACAGCCAAGTCCAAGGGCTGATACTTCCAACCCACTGTTACCTAATTTTCTTGTTTTCATATTATTTTCTCCTATTGTTTTTTTTATTACAGAATAAAATTCTAAATCTTAATTTGTTTATGCACAGTTTTTCATAGTTGTATTTTTGGAAATTTTAATAATTTCAGTAATGAAATTTCGCTAATAAGTTTATCCTTTTCAATAATGCAAAATTAAAACAAAAGCCGCAGGGAATGGTTTTCCCTACGGCTCAAAGATTTTTGTTGACTGGCTCAATTATCAGGCACTGGGCGCATAGCCAAACTGCCTCTTGAAAGCAGACGAGAAGTGGGATAGATTCTTGAATCCGACTTCAATATAAGCATCTGAAATACGTCTGTGTTCATTCTGTATTATGTCACGGGCAACTGTTAGCCTCTTCTCAATCAGCCATTTTTGTGGTGGCAGCTGACTTATCCTTTTGAAGTCACGTTTAAAAGAAGCCAGACTACGCCCTGTATAACCTGCAATTTCTTCCACCGAAAGATCGTACATATAATTTTCTTCCATGTAATCAAGAATGTCTATTTTCCACGGCTCAGTAAAGTCAAAGAGGGCAGGGTAGAAGTGTTTGTCTATATTGAGCAAGGTATAAACCCCTGCCTGTAATTTCAGTTTCATCAGCTCCTTTGCCGGTTCTTTCTCAGTATCAAAATAAGGCTTCATGGATTGAAACAGGCTTTCAATGTCTGGTGAATTTAGCAGTTTAATCACACTCGGTTTATATTTTTCGGCTTCTAGCGGTAGGACTTTTTTATCAATTGTTTGATAAAAATCTCTCAGAAAATTACGCTTGAAATGCATGAATATAGCCTGAAATTGTTCTTCTCCCCGGGGTTGTTTTGTTAGTCTGATGCGGTTATCCCTGCGGAGAAATACACATTCACCTTTGTGGACGACTGTTTTTACATTTCCTTCCACCAGTATTATTTCCCCGGAATAAACGTACACAAGCATATGATCTTTAATCATTTGCATACAACTTATTTCATTATTGAAATAATAGCTGAAAAATATATCGTGATAGCTGAATCTCAACGATTCTGAATGTTCCATAACGACTGCTCTGATTAATTGATGATCTTTAATTTCTTCAGCCATTCATTTATTTGTCTATCCGAATTGTGTGCTTCATTGCCTCGGATTGCCAACCCTTCCTGTATATGCGATTTTGGGCACAGCCTTTTCAGGTCAGCGACACTACGTCCCAGTTCGCTTCCTTCGTGCGTGCAAAAAGGAATTATGGTTTTTCCTGAAAGATCATTTTGAGATAAGAATACTTTCACTGCCTGCGGATAGGTACCCCACCAATTTGGAAAGCCGATGAAAATCACATCATACTGTCTGATATTCTTTAATCTGCTTTTTAGTTCAGGTCTGTAATCAGATTTTTGTTCCCGCTTAGCCTGATCAACAACCGTATTATAATCCGTAGGATAAGGTTTTACGGTATGAATTTCAAAAAATTCACCATCTACCTTTTTACAAATATTATAAGCAACTGAGCGCGTGTTGCCACTATGAGAGAAATAAGCGACCAGAATTTTCTTTCCGTTTGTCTGTGACTGCAAGTGAATATTTGACATAAATATTGTCAGTAATGTAATTAAGATGATTTTTGTTTTCATTTTATTCCGGGATTACTTCATTTAAACATTTCAGTGCATTCAGCGTCCTTGGATAGCCAATGTATGGCAACAACTGTGTGGTGACACTCAACAATGTCTCCTTATCATTTCCAACATTTATATTACCCCGGATATGGCCTTTTACTTGTGATTCTGTTCCACCCATACTTATAAGCATCGAATAAGTCAATAGTTCTCTCGTTTTAATATCCAAACCATTTCGGGTATAATAATCGCCAAAGCAATTGGCAGATAGATACTGCTGAATATGAAGTTGATTTTTAGGTGATGTTTCATACATTTTATCAATCATATCTCCAAATATTTCTTTCTGTAGCGCCAGACCTTTTTCCATTCGGTTTTCAGGCGTAGTGGTTGATTGCTCTTTTAGAGGTAATTCAATTCCCCTTTCCTTCAGTATTTCGTTGGCAGCATAAATGAAATCAATCACCTTGGCCACTCCAACATAAGCAACAGATTGATACAGTATTTCCTTGATTTCAATAGGTGTAACCCCCACATTGAGAGCTCCGTTTACATACATTTTATATTCCGTAAGTGCACCTTGAGCAATAGTGGAACCCAGAATCATCATCACCCTTGTTTTTGTATCAATGTTGCCATAGTGAATGACTTCGTCGAAAGCCCAATTGTCGAATATCCCGATCAATTCAGGATCTGTTTTAGCTGCTTTTGAATCATATCCGGGCCATAATTCTTCGTGATTTTTAATTGCAGCTTTAGTTAGGCTGATCTCCTTAGTGTTTGAACCGTCAGTTGCTTTTTTATACTGCTCGTCATCCACAGGCTCTAACCATGTATTTTTACTGACCTGAGGATTTGTTTCAATCGCCAGATGTGAGAACCAACTATCAGGAGCTGCTCCATGCCAGTGAACGACATTAGCCTGAATTTCAACCACATCGCCCGGTAAAAGCAAACGTGCAGGTTCACCTTTAGCCTGATAGAATCCTTTTCCACCTACCACAACAAGGATTTGACCTCCTGTATGGCTATGCCAGTTATTACGGCAGCCAGGTTCAAAGGTTACATTAGAAATCGGACAATTCAACTCTTTATTTTTGGTTAGCGGAGCCAGATATGCTTGTCCTGTAAAATATTTGGAATACATTTCCGGAAGTTTGTCTCCCACAGGAAAGTTACTGATTTTAGGAATTACTTCTTTCATATCTTGTGCATGTATTTGATTGTTTGGGCTGAAGAATAATATTGATGAAACCATTAAAATCGTTACTAAGTTTTTCATATTCTCAACTATTTTATTTTTGTTCATTTTTAGATATACCCAGGGATTATGATATAGTAGTTGAATTACTTCAATGTACTCATATCAATCACATATCTGTATCGCACTTCGCCTGCCAAAACTTTCTGGTAAGCTTCGTCTATTTTATCAGCAGTTATGATTTCAACTTTAGGATAAATGTTGTGCGAAACCGAATAGTCAAGCATTTCCTGCGTTTCACGGATACCGCCAATTTGTGTCCCATATAGCTTACGACGGCCTGCCATAACTAAATTGGTTACGTCAATACTTGGACTATTTGAAAACGCCGGCAGTCCTATTACAACCATATCGCCATCTACTTTCAGCATTTTCAAATACATGGATAGATCGTATTTAGCAGGTATTGTACTTAAGATGACACGATACGTATTTTCGAGACCTTTCAGTTCATCAGGATTCTTCACATTTACATATTTCACTGCTCCCATAGCCAAAGCATCCTGACGTTTATCCTCTGTAATATCGAATACGGTTACTTTTGCACCAAGAGCAACTGCATATTGTACCGCCATATATCCTAATCCACCAAAGCCGGCAATGGCTATGGTATCACCCTTTTTTACATGCGTGAAGTGGAGTGGTGAATAAGTAGTAATACCTGCACAAAGCAATGGTGCTACCTTTTTCAAATCGGCATTCTTCGGTATTTTAATGGCAAAGTTTTCAGAGAGTACGATATTGTTGGAATAGCCTCCCTGCGTAAGTTCGTTATTATGGAAATAATCGGGTGAAGCGTAAGTTCCAACATTGCCCTTTAAACAATATTGTTCTTCTCCTCTTTTACAATATTCACATTTACCACATGAATTAACCATACATCCTACACCTGCAAAATCACCGACTTTGAACTTAGTAACTTTTTTCCCCACTTGAATAATTCGTCCTGCGATTTCATGACCGGCAACAAGCGGATACTTTACACTCCACCAATCGTCTCGCTCCGTATGGATATCACTATGGCAGATACCTGCATAAAGAATATCTATCAACACATCGTTATCACCAACCGCATGGCGTGTAAATTCATAAGGTTGGAAATTTCCGTCCCTGGAAAACTTAGCCATACCTTTTGCCGGTATGCGTCCAGCCTCCGTTTTATTCTGAGCAGATGCGCCCAAAATAGATATAGCAAACAGTATTGAAAATATCAAAAAACTGCAATTATTCTTTGTTTTCATAACTTACATTTTTATTTCAAAGTTGACATATCAATTACATAGCGGAACTTCACTTTCCCGTCTAAAACTTTCTGATAAGCAGTAGTAATAGCAGCTCCATCTGGTTTAATTACTTCAACTTCCGGATAGATATTGTTAGCTACCGAATAATCGAGCATTTCCTGAGTTTCTTTGATGCCACCTATTTGCGAACCAAATACTTTGCGACCTCCCTGCCATACAAACTGATCGATGCGAATGCTTGGTGCATTAGCAGTTGCCGGAAGTCCTACAATACACAGCTGACCATCTAGCTTGAGCATTTTCATGTACGTGGATGGGTCGTAATTAGCAGGAATAGTACTGATAATAAAACTCATCGTGTTATTCAGTTCTTTTAGATCTTCCGGGATATTTACATTCACATAACGAACAGCACCCAGACGTTTGGCATCAGCACGTTTGTCTTCGGTAATATCAAACACAATTACTTCAGCGCCTAAAGCAACCAGATATTGTACAGCCATGTGACCTAATCCACCAAATCCGGCAACACCAACTTTATCACCTTTCTTTACTCCAACAGCACGTATCGGTGAATAGGTTGTAATACCTGCACAAAGCAATGGTGCCACTTTTTCTATCTTTGCATTGGCCGGAACCTTAATAGCAAAATTCTGAGTCACTACGATGTTATTCGAGTAACCACCCTGTGTTCTTTCGTTGTTATGAAACTGATCGTGACCATGATAAGTCATAACTACGCCCTTACAATACTGTTCTTTGTCTTCCTTGCAGAACTCGCATTCACCACAAGAGTTCACCATACATCCGACACCGGCCATATCACCTACTTTAAATTTGGTAACATTTTTACCTATTTTCACCACACGGCCAGCAATTTCATGTCCGGGAACCATTGGAAATTCTTCTTTCCCCCAATCCTGACGCACATGGTGCAGATCGCTGTGGCAAATGCCGGCATACAGAATTTTAATCTCAATATCGTTGTCGCCAACACCATGACGTGTAAACTCATAGGGCTTAAACTGCCCATCTCCTGAAAACACAGCAAATCCTTTAGTGGAAATGCGGGTTTCCTGTGCTATAGTCTTTGAAAACAATGCAATGACTATAAATAATGTAATACTTAATATTCGTTTCATATCTATATATTTTGTTGTTACATATTTTTATTATCTCTTTTATACCAAAAACAATTGTAAATAGCCTGGAGAAATGCTCCTTATCAGGAACAACTCAATCATACTACTTCCTCTTCAATCATAGCAAACAATTAAAAAGCTCTTTCTAAGATTTTACGGCTTACTTCCAGGGTTATTTTTCCTGTTTCCGAAAGGGCTGTCATCCCATGAGCTTTTAGTTGATCAACTATGTCTGCAATTTGTTCGGCTTTGACGCCATATTCCGATAAGTGGGTTTTGATACCCAGACTTTCGAAAAACTCACGTGTTTTTGCAATAGCCAGATCAATTTTCTCGTCGTCGCTTCCTTCGTTGATATTCCAAACCCGCTCGGCATATTGAAGCAATTTCGCGTATTTTTGTTCTTTCATTTCTGCTAATAATGCCGGATACACAATTGCCAGTGTTTGACCATGGTCAATTCCAAACAAAGCTGTCAGTTCATGACCAATCATGTGTGTAGCCCAGTCCTGAGGCACACCAACGGCAATAATGCCATTCAATGCCATAGTTGCTGCCCATACGTGGTTAGCACGTGCATCGTAATTTTCGGGTTCGGCAACTGTAATGGCACCTATCTCTATAAGTGTTTGCAAAATACCTTCTGCCATACGATCCTGAACTCTTGCATCTACCGGGAAAGTAATATACTGTTCGGCTGTGTGCACAAATGCATCGACAACACCATTTGCTACCTGAATAGCAGGTAATGTGAATGTATATACCGGGTCCAGTACCGAGAATTTTGGATACACCAGGTCGCTCATTACAGGATATTTTCCATGCTCATGGCTAATAACTGCCCCATTATTCATTTCCGAACCGGTAGCAGGTAAAGTAAGCACAACGCCAATTGGCAGTACTCTTTCCACTGTGTCCGAAGTAATAGGTTTAAAACCATATTTCAGCAAATCTGTTGTATCACCCTTATAAAACGAGGCCAGTGAAATGAACTTGGTTCCGTCAATCACAGAACCGCCACCTACAGCCAGTAGAAAATCGATTTCCTCGTTATGGATCACTTTAATTGCTTTCATGAGTGTTTCATAATGAGGATTAGGCTCAATGCCGGCAAATTCAACAACTTTGCGATTACCAAGTACAGCTTTGACCTTATCGATAAGTCCACTCCGCTTAGCACTTCCGCCACCATAAGTGATCAACACTTTTGCGTTAGCAGGTATCAAACCTTCGATCCCGTTCAACTGATCTTTCCCAAATAAAATTGTTGTGGGATTGTGAAAACTAAAATTATACATATTGTTTTTTTTATTAAGTTATATTTTAAAGTTCTTCAATCTGCTTTTTAAATTGAAAGCCCCATTTTATACGCTTCATTCATGAATGGTTTATCAAGCACTTCGCCTTTCTCCCATATGCCGGTGCCATAAATCACGCCCCTTTCTTTAGCACCTTCCAGACAATAGGTGAAGCCTCTGAATTCTTCCAGTGTTCTTTCCAACATTTTTTTGTTTTCGTCAGCAGCGGTTATAATAAAGTAAAACTCCTTGTCGTTGATTTCTGTATAGCGGGCACAGGTTCTGTCAATCAATGTTTTCATCTGTCCGTTCATGGTGTAGAAATACACCGGAGTAGCCATAACAATGACATCGGCAGCAACCATTTTATCTAATATGCCAGCCATATCATCTTTCTGTGGGCAAGGCTTGCTGCCATTTAAACACGTACCACAACCAGTGCAGTAATTAATTTTATTATCCCGTACAAAAATCTTTTCAACTTCGTTACCAGCTTCACGAGCTCCATCCACAAAACGATCGCACAATAAGTCTGAGTTTCCTCCACGCCTTGGACTGCCTGATAATACTACAACTTTCTTTGCCATTTTTTCTTCTATCTTTATCCGTTTTGAGTTTAGCTGTTTTAAACGATGCAAAATTACACACAAAAGCCGCAGAGAAGGTTTTCTCTGCGGCTCAAACATTTTTGCTCTAAAGCTCAGTTATTATTTACTCGGGGCTATGCCGAACTGTTTTTTATAGGCTGACGAAAAATGCGACAGGTTTTTAAATCCTACTTCCAGGTATACATCCGACACTTTCCTGCTCTCGTTCCGTATTTTGTCGTGAGCAACTTTCAGTCTCTTGTCAATTAACCACTTTTGTGGGGAAAGGCTACTTAGCTTTTTAAAGTCCCGTTTGAATGCTGCAAGGCTTCGACCTGTAAACCCTGCAATTTGTTCTACCGAGAGATCAAACATGTAATTCTCCTCCAAATAGTCGAGAATATCAATTTTCCACTGCTCCGTAAAGTCGAATAGGGCAGGGTAGAAGCGTTTGTCGATGCTCAGCAACGAGTATACGCCTTCCTGCAGCTTGAGTTGCATCATTTCTTTTGCCGGTTCCTTATCCGAATCAAAATAGGGTATCATGGATTGAAACAGGCTTTCAATATCGGCAGCTTTAGGTAACTTTATTACACTCGGTTTGTACTTTTCAACTTCAAGCGGAAGTTCTTTCTTATCCAGGTTCTGATAGAAATCACGTAAAAAATTACGTTTAAAGATCATGAATATGCCCTGAAATTGTTCTTCACCCTTTGGCTGCTTGGTCATGCTTACCCGGTTGTCACGTCGTAGAAAAACACATTCTCCCTTGTGTATCGTTATCTTTTTGTTCTCTTCTTCCAGTACTATTTCGCCTGAATAGACATACACAAGCATATGATCGGTAATCATTTGCACGCAACTCCGTTCATTATTGAAATAATAGCTGAAGAATATATCGTAATAGTTGAATCGCAATGATTCGGAACGTTCAAAATCCATAAGATATTTTTTTAGCAAAGTTAGTTGTTTTTCAGCCAAAGTTGATTGAAGCATTAAGCTTTCTTAAACTGGAAAAGCATTTCCAGAATATAAAGTCCCTGAACATCAAGTATTAAATCATTTCGTATTTATCAAGCCGCTTCCGCTAAAGTTGCTTTCACCGGTATTTTTATCCCGTTGCGCAGGATATCCAGCTCCACCACTTTGCCGATAAAGCTTTCATTCAGGTTGAGATAAAGGTCATCCACCGAACTGAT
>Ga0302210_10000800_pt1 | contig 13912 bp, 13 predicted proteins | sample II_Fen_E3_2_FD_198793 | JGI IMG/M metagenome (GOLD analysis project Ga0302210, IMG submission 198793) | Peat permafrost microbial communities from Stordalen Mire near Abisko, Sweden - II_Fen_E3_2 | ecosystem: Environmental > Terrestrial > Soil > Wetlands > Permafrost | place: Sweden: Abisko... | reverse complement strand
ATTTTAGATGAAAAAAGTCCGGTTTATACGAAAATTCACATGAAAGATTCGACAGGTTGGATATGTAGTAAATGTGGAAACAAATTGCCGCTTTCTGCTGATTTTTGTACAAAATGTGGTATGCAAAAGGAACAATCCAATTCAAACAGTCTTGAAAACAGCGGAAATGGAGTTTGCATAACTTGTGGAGCAGTAATTTCGGAAAACAGTAGTTTTTGTACAAAGTGTGGGAGATCCATAAAGTAACCTTGAGTACATAAGGAGTGTATCACCATTTCTATTAAAATCTGATCGAAATAGGAAAGAACCGGTATTCTGGGAAAATCTAGAATTCCGGTTCTTTTTCTTGAATCGAAATATCTTAATTCCGATCGATGGAACAGAGGGGAGCATGAAAGCAGTGTAGCTGGTAAAGTCATTTTATCCGCTGGGTGATGTCAGAAGATAAAAGGTATAAGTGCCCAGCTTTCGGAGATATAATCTGTATATTCTTTTCCAAATTCCTGTATTAGAAAGGTCTGTTCTTTTTTTATTTTATAGATATAAGCAAACAGCATAATAAGAAAACCTGTCAGGGATGCTGGGGTTCTGAGCATAATTACTGTACCGGCGAAGCCAAATAGAATTCCGGAGTATATCGGATTTCTTATATATCGGTAGGGACCACTTTTCACAAGTCTTTGTCCTTCGACTCTTTGAATGGCGCTGCTCCAGTTTTTTCCCAGAATTACTCTGGCCCATATTGCATAGGAAAGCCCGAAAAGCATCATCATAATCCCGATGACATTGGCTGCTGTGCACTGGGGGATTATAGTATTCCAGAATGCAAAGTGCTTAAATCTGACGAGGGTTATAAAATAGGCTGCAACAACAAGAGCAAGGTGAATCGTTCTCTCCGGTGACAGTTGTCCACTGGAGACTTTCTTTACTCTTGAACGGGTATAGAGCGCAGAAAGCAGCCAATATCCCCAAAATATATCCCAGATATAAATGCACAAGTAAAGACTTGCCATAATTTACTCCCTTCCGTTACATGGTACATCGCTATGAAGTTGATTTATCTGTTCAAGAAATTGCAGGATAGTAATTTGCTCAGTTTTACTGAAGGTTGAGATGATGGCTTCCTTTTTAGACCTTGATTTTTCATGTATCTTATGGTGAACATCATAAATGTTTTTTCCGCTTGCGGTCAGTTTATAGTAGATTTCTTTACTGTTGGATTCATTCTGGTATTTTTCGACAAATTCACAGGTGAATAGTTTTTTGCACATTTTTGTGATGGCACCGGTAGTCATGTTAAGTGTTTTTGCAAGCTTGGTAACGTTAGCATCAGAAATATCACCTATTGCAGCCAGGCAGTGAATCTGCGTATAGGTTAAGGTTGCATCGTAAGCTTCTATCGAGACCTCATTTTGTGATTGAAGTTTTTCAACGGAAGCCAGAATTGAGTCTGAAAGCGGCATGGAAATTCCTCCTGAATAATTATTACTTCCGTGGAAGCAATATAAGAATAGCATAATATTTCTTCCACGTCAACAAAAGATGAAAAAGCGGAAGTTGACAAAACTGTGATGAGGGAATACGGTAAACTCATCAATTTGCAAAGGAAACCAAAATGAATAAACACACAAGTCATGCACAAGAAATCTTTTTTCCTATATTAGCAATAGCGTTTCAGCTTCTTTGTCTGATGATTGCCAGACTGGGAATGAAATTCGTATTAAAAGGACAGATAAACTGGCTGATCCTGATACCGGGACTGTTACTAATCCCTGTCGGCATTTTGAACGTCATCTGCCTGATTTATCCGCATATTGCAGCGATCGGAAATAGAAGCAGGAGAGCGCAGCTGTATTCCGGCAGTGTGATCAAAGCTTCTTTCATGGCTTCGCTGTGCGCCAAAATAGCAATTATTCCGCTATGTATCCTTACGATAGAACTATTTCAATCGGCAGAGAAAGTGATACAGTTTATAGGGGCTTTTGCAGGAGCTTTATTTTTGATACCGATTGCAATTCTGCTGCTCTGGGGTTCGGTGCCTCTGACGTGGTCTCTGATCCTTGGTACCCTGTTTTTCTATTCACTGATTACCTCTTTGTTTTCTATCAACAGTATTTTGTTTCTGGTATTTAACAAACAGATGAAAGGAAAGAGTGCAATAGGATATCTGGTGTTGCTGCTGATCCCGTTTGCGGATCTGATTACAACGCTTTTTATGCTGATAAAGTATGCGGGACGAAAATCATAAATATGACTGGGATAAAGGGGCTCTTATGCCTCAGTACAACAAATAACAATTATGTATCATTTTAATACTTATTACAGATACGCTTTTTTTGCAAAAAACTCTGGATTAAAAATGAAAAAAGGTATACAATACAAAAAACAAAGACGTTCTGACAAGGGATTAGAGCGTCCTTTTTTGATACAGAGCATGAAAAACTAAAACAGAGGATGCTTTGTAAATACTTTATATCAGGGAGGAAATGATATGAAAAAAGCTTTAAGTGTTATTCTTGTACTTTCCATGGCGGTAGGTACACTGGCAGGCTGCGGTTCTGCAAAATCCGGTGGAGATGTATTTAAGATCGGCGGCATTGGACCTACAACAGGTGCAGCGGCAATCTATGGAACAGCTGTAAAGAACGGCGCACAGATCGCAGTAGATGAAATCAATGCAGCAGGCGGTATCAACGGTAAAAAGATCGAGTTTAAATTTGAAGATGACCAGCATGATGCGGAGAAATCCGTAAATGCATACAATTCTCTGAAAGACTGGGGAATGCAGATGCTGATGGGTACCGTTACTTCCACACCTTGCATCGCAGTAGCGAATGAGACAGCAAATGATAAGATGTTTGAACTGACACCTTCCGCATCTTCTACAGATGTAATAAAGAACGGAAATGTATTCCAGGTATGCTTTACCGATCCTAACCAGGGTATTGCTTCCGCAGACTATATTGCAAATAACAAGATTGGATCCAAAATAGCAATCATTTATGACAGCTCAGATGTGTATTCTTCAGGAATTGAAGAGAAGTTTGTTTCTGAAGCAAAAACCAAGGGATTGAATGTGGTTGCAGCTGAAGCATTTACAGCTGATACAAACACAGATTTTTCTACTCAGCTTCAGAAAGCAAAGGAAGCAGGAGCAGATCTGGTATTTCTTCCAATTTATTACACACAGGCAGCAATTATCTTACAGCAGGCTTCTTCTATGACTTACGCTCCAAAGTTCTTTGGCTGTGACGGACTTGACGGAATTCTGAATGTAGAGAACTTTAAGACATCACTGGCAGAAGGCGTTATGCTCTTAACACCATTTGCAGCAGATGCAACAGACAGCAAGACCAAGACTTTTGTAGATGCATATAAGAAAGCATATAAAGGAACACCTAATCAGTTTGCGGCAGATGCATATGATGCAATGTATATCATCAAGGCAGCAGCAGAAAAGGGAAGTGTTACACCAAGTACAAGCGTCAGCGATACCTGCACTGCAATGAAAAAAGCAATGACAGAAATCAAAGTTGACGGACTGACAGGAACTGGCATGTCATGGTCTTCTACAGGAGCAGTAAGTAAAAATCCGAAAGCAGTTGTGATTAAGAGCGGTGCTTACGTCTCCATGAAATAGCGAGATACATAAAAAGGATGCCGCAAGGCATCCTTTTTTTGTATAGTATTTTGCATGAAAATGTGATATAAATAAGAAATAAAATGCATAAAAAATTGATTAAATTGTGCTGACAGATCGGATTTTGCATAATAAGGATCTGACTATTTTATCCGTACAATTTGAAAATAATATTTTGGAAAGGCAAGAGGTTTTTTGACATGAGTTTTGCTTCTTATTTGATTGATGGAATCAGTCTCGGCAGTATTTATGCAATTATTGCGCTGGGATATACCATGGTTTACGGTATTGCAAAGATGCTGAACTTTGCACATGGTGATGTAATTATGATTGGCTGTTATACTGTGTTTATCACAACCAGCGGATTGGGTTGGAACCCGATTGTCAGTACACTGGTGTCTGTTGTTGTGTGTACGGTACTTGGAATTGTAATTGAAAAAGTGGCATACAGGCCACTTAGAAAGACAGCTTCCCTGGCAGTACTGATTACAGCCATTGGTGTAAGTTACCTTTTGGAAAATGCGGCGCTGCTGATCTTTGGAGCAGACAGCAAATCTTTTACTTCAGTCATTGATCTGCCGTCACTTTCACTTGCCGGAGGCAAACTGAAAATATCCAGTGTAACGATTGTTGCCATTGCTTCCTGTCTCATTATTATGATAGGGTTGATGCTTTTTATTAAAAAGACAAAGGCTGGACAGGCTATGCTTGCAGTTTCGGAAGACAGGGATGCGGCACAGCTGATGGGCGTAAATGTAAATGCAACGATATCATTGACCTTTGCAATCGGATCAGGGCTGGCAGCTATTGCAGGTGTTCTGCTTTGCTCACAGTATCATTCCCTGAATCCATATACCGGCGCACTTCCTGGAATTAAAGCATTTACGGCAGCAGTTTTTGGAGGAATAGGTTCGATACCCGGTGCTTTTATAGGTGGTATTCTGCTTGGTATTATTGAAGATCTGGCCAGTGCATATATTTCATCGCAGCTGTCCAATGCTATTGTATTCGGTGTTTTGATTCTGGTTCTTCTAATCAAACCTACCGGTATTCTCGGGAAACAAATCCGGGAGAAGGTGTAGGTGAACAGAATGAAAAAAGAATTTCAAAAGATAGCAAGCGGGTATCAGAAAAAATTAAGCAGATTCAGCAAACCTTCCCAGAACCTGATCAATACAATAGGGATGGTCCTTCTGGCTTTTGTTATTATTCAGATTTTAGGTGCAGCAGGAGCTCTTTCTTTTTCGTTTTCAAATTTGCTGGTAGGATTATGTATCTATTCCATTGTGGCAGTAGGATTGAATCTCTGCGTTGGATATCTTGGTGAGCTCAGCCTGGGACATGCCGCATTTATGTCTGTCGGCGCATTTTCAAGTGCTCTTTTTTCCAATATGATGCAGAATGTGATCCCAGTGGCTCCGATCCGCTTCATATTTGCATTACTGGTTGGCATCTTTTTCTCCGCGCTGTTCGGCTTCCTGATTGGTATTCCGGTACTTCGTTTAAATGGAGATTATCTGGCGATCGTAACCCTTGCATTTGGAGAAATTATCAAAGGACTTTTAAACGTTTTTTATGTTGGAATGGATAAAACAGGGCTTCACTTTGCATTCATCAAAGACACGACACAGATGGATAGCACTGGAAAAATGATTCTGGATGGAGCACAGGGGATTTCCGGCACACAGAAAGTTTCTAACTTCACGATCGGTATTATTCTTTTGATCCTGGTACTTCTTGTAGTTACGTTTCTGGTGAATTCCAGAAGCGGACGTGCGATTATGGCCATCAGGGATAACAGAATTGCAGCGGAATCGGTTGGTATTGATATCACAAAATATAAAATTATCGCATTCACAATCTCGGCAGCAATTGCAGGGGTTGCAGGTGTACTGTATTCCCACTATTATTCGTCTTTGACAGCTAATAAGTTTGACTATAATACCTCTATTCTGATACTTGTATATGTTGTACTTGGCGGAATGGCTAATTTCAGGGGATCTATCATTGCGGCAGTTGTGCTGACACTATTACCGGAAATGCTTCGTGGTCTTTCTGATTATCGTATGCTGATCTATGCAATACTGCTGATTATTATGATGCTTTTAAACTGGGCACCTGCTGCATTAGAGCGCAGAGAGATCCTGGTTATGAAGTTTAAAGAGAAGTTCAGCAAGAAATCGAAGGAGGTATAAAAGAAATGGCTTTGCTTGAAGTAAAGAATTTGGGAATTTCTTTTGGTGGCCTTCGTGCTGTTGACAATTTTAATCTGACGATTGAAAAAGGCAGACTGTATGGTCTGATAGGACCAAACGGAGCGGGAAAAACCACTGTATTTAATATGCTGACGGGTGTTTATAAGCCAACGGATGGAACGATTTTTCTGGATCAGAATAATATTACAGGGAAAAAAACAATAGAGATCAACAAAGCAGGAATCGCAAGAACTTTTCAGAATATCCGTTTGTTTCAGGATCTTTCGGTTCTGGATAATGTAAAAACAGGTCTGCATAATCAGGAAAAATATTCCACTGCTGCAGCAATTTTTCGGTTGCCTGTTTATTTTAAAGTGGAAAAGAAAATGAATGAGAAAGCCATGGAACTGCTGAAGGTATTTGATCTGGATCAGGAAGCAGAGATACTGGCAGAAAACCTGCCTTATGGCAAACAGCGGAAGCTGGAAATTGCCAGAGCACTTGCCACTAATCCGAAGCTGCTGCTTCTGGATGAGCCTGCTGCGGGAATGAATCCAAATGAAACGCAGGAACTGATGAAGATGATAAGATTTGTAAGAGACAAGTTCGATATGACAATTCTGCTGATTGAGCATGATATGAAGCTCGTGTCCGGAATCTGTGAGGAGCTCACTGTTTTGAATTTCGGACAGGAACTGGCACAGGGGAAAAGTTCTGATGTGTTAAATAATCCGCTGGTAATCAAAGCTTATCTCGGAGAGTAGGAAGGAAATGACTTATGGCAATGCTTGAAATAAGGGATTTAGAAGTATATTATGGAATGATTCAGGCGATTAAGGGAATTTCCTTTGATGTAAATCAGGGAGAAGTCATTGCACTGATCGGGGCGAACGGAGCAGGTAAGACAACGACGCTTCAGACCATTACAGGAACATTATCTCCGAAAGTCGGAAGTATCTTTTTTGAAGGTACAGATATTGTCAAAATTCCAGGGCACAAGATCGTTTCACTCGGAATGGCACATGTACCGGAGGGACGCCGTGTGTTTGCACAGCTTTCCGTACTGGAGAATTTGAAGCTCGGAGCATATACCAGAAAAGATAAAAAAGAAGTAGAAGAGACCATCAAACGAGTATATAAAAGTTTTCCCCGTCTGGAAGAGAGAAAAAAGCAGCTGGCAGGAACACTGAGCGGTGGAGAGCAGCAGATGCTGGCAATGGGTCGTGCCCTGATGTCAAAGCCGAAGCTTATCCTGATGGATGAGCCTTCTATGGGACTTTCTCCGATCTTTGTGGAGGAGGTTTTCCGCATTATCACAGAGATTTCATCGGAAGGGACGACAGTGCTTCTGGTAGAACAGAATGCAAAGAAGGCGTTGACGATTGCGGACAGAGCTTATGTACTTGAAACGGGAAAGATCGTTCTGCAGGGAGATGCAAAAGACCTGCTGAATAATGAATCTGTAAAAAAAGCATATCTTGGAGAATAATTTCAGTAAAAAATATGAATTACAGGAATTAGGAGGGTATGGCTATGAAAAATACGGTAATCACAATTGCAAGAAGTTATGGAAGCGGAGGAAAAACACTGGGAAAACTGCTTGCAGAAGAACTGCATGTAAATTGTTATGACAGAGAGCTTCTCCGTCTGGCCTCTGACGAAAGTGGAATCAATGAAGCTCTGTTCGGCGCAGCGGATGAAAAGAAAAAGAATCAGTCTCTTTTCAGTATTGCGAAGAATATTTATAAAGGCGAGGTCTTTCCTCCGGACAGTGAAGAATTTACATCTGGTGATAACCTGTTTAATTATCAGGCAAAAGTGATTAAAGAACTGGCAGAGACCGAATCCTGTGTCATTATAGGAAGATGTGCAGATTTTGTCCTGAAGGATTTTGATCATACCATTCGATTGTTCCTGTATGCGCCAAAAGAAAATTGTATCCAGCGTATTGTGAAGCAGGAAGGCGGAGAAGAAAAAGAAATTGCCAGAAAAATAGAGAAAATAGATAAATACCGTGCAGAATATTACAAGTATCACACAGGAAAAGACTGGTATGATGCCAGAAATTATGATTTGTGTATTGATACATCATCACGATCTTATTCCAATCTGATCCAGCTGGTGAAAAACTATATTGAGGAAAATGGCTGAGTACTTCAGAGGTCATTTATGAATTTTTAGAAAACTTTGCGTTCAAGTGGTTGGTTTTTATACAGATCTATCATATGATGTTTTTATAACCCTCAAATGGAAGCAAGACAACGAAACATGTATCTATACAGAAAACAGGCAGCACCATATGGGCGCTGCCTGTTTTGTCTAAAGGGATTTAAAAAAGGAGAATGGATGGATCAGTACACAAAGAGGAAAAATTTTATTATCAATGCAGTATATTGGGTTCTTGTAATTTTGCTGGTATATGTCGTTTTAAAATATGCTTTTTCACTAATCAGCCCGTTTCTCTTTGCATTTTTGTTTGCGTATATTTTGAGAAGGCCGGCCAAAGCTGTTTCAAAAGTAAGCAAATTACCCTTCAAACTGGTTTCATTTTTGTTTGTGCTGCTTTTTTACTGTATCGCAGGGACATTGATTACACTGCTTGGTGTGAAAATAGTAACTTCCCTGTCCGGACTGATTATGAAACTACCGTCCATATATACTGGTCAGATAGAACCCTATCTGATTGACAGCTTTAACAGTATGGAAAAAGCACTATATCATTTGGACCCGACACTTGTAAAAACACTGAACAGCAGTCTGGAACAGTTTGTAAGTTCACTTGGAACAAATATTTCAAAAATATCCATTTCACTTGTCAGTTCCTTTTCCGGAATAGCGACATCTTTTCCGGCATTTTTAATCAAGGTTTTGATGATGATTATTTCCACCTTTTTCATAGCAATGGATTTTGATGCTTTTTCATCTTTTCTGCTTAGACAGTTTCCTCCAAAAGGATGGGAAATCCTGGTGACTGTAAAACAGTATTTTGTAAATACACTATTTGTTGTGATCAGATCGTATGCACTTATTATGACAATAACATTTGTGGAACTGTCAATTGGTCTGACCATTATCGGAATTCCAAACTCTGTATTGATTGCACTCTGCATTGCTGTTTTTGATATTCTGCCAGTGCTTGGAACTGGCGGCATTATGATACCATGGACGATCATTGCTTTTATTCAGGGGGATATCCAGAGAGCAATCGGGCTCCTGATCATCTATGTTGTGGTGACGATCATCAGAAATATTCTGGAACCCAAAATTGTCGGCAGCCAGCTTGGTCTGTATCCGGTTGTTACTCTGATGAGCATGTATGTAGGAACATGTCTGCTCGGGGTAGTTGGTCTGTTTGGATTTCCGATTACTTTGTCGCTGATCAAGAATTTAAATGATAAAGGTGTAATTAAAATATTTAAATAAATTAAATGTTGGAAATGGTATTTTCAATTCCTTCAAACTGCATTTCGTAATAACGGGCATAGAGTCCGTTATTTTGCAGGAGTTCCTCATGCTTTCCCCGCTCAACAATGCCTTCGTCAGTCATAACCAGAATTTCATCAGCATTCCGGATCGTACTGAGTCTGTGAGCAATGACAATAGTGGTTCTGTTAACAGCAAGTTTTTCCAGAGACTCCTGGATGTATCTTTCACTCTCATTATCAAGGGCGGAGGTTGCTTCATCCAGAATAAGGATTCTGGGATTCTTCAGAAAAACACGGGCAATAGCAATTCTCTGTTTTTGACCGCCGGACAGGCGGGTTCCACGTTCACCGACATAAGTGTCATATCCATCCGGAAGAGAGCTGATAAAATCATGGATTTTTGCATTGACAGCAGCTTCTTTGATTTCTGCATCTGTAGCATCCAGACGTCCGTAGGCGATGTTTTCACGGAGGCTTCCGGAAAAAATATAAACATCCTGCTGCACGATCCCGATGGCAAGGCGGAGAGACTTCAGAGTGAAGGAGCGGATATCCTTTCCATCAATCATGACAGATCCGTCTGTGACTTCATAAAAACGGGGAAGCAGAGAGCAAAAAGTGGTTTTGCCACCGCCGGAGGGACCAACAAGTGCAATGGTCTCACCGGCTTTTATTTTGAGCTGAATATGATTCAGAACATCAGTCTGATCTTCATAACGAAAAGTAACGTCCCGGTATTCAATCTCTCCATTGATTTTTGTGAGCGGCATGGCATGGGGGGAGTCCATAATATCAGGTTCCGTATTTAATATTTCCAGAAAGCGGCGAAAACCGGCATAGCCTTTTTGGAACTGCTCTGTGAAGTTTAACAGAAGCTCAATAGGATTCATATAAATGTTGACATAAAGGACATAGAGAGCCAGATCGGTGGGAACCAGTTCTTTCTTTGCGATCAAAAATCCGCCGAAAACAAGAATGACAGTATAGAAGAGACCCTGAAAAAAGGAATTCCCCGCCATATATCCGCCCATAGCATGATAGCTGTTGTTTTTGGATTCCAGAAACTGCTCATTACTTTCTTCGAAGCGTTCCCGTTCATAGTCTTCGTTCGTAAAGGATTTTACGACACGAATACCAGAAAGACTGTCCTGGACACGCGAATTCACGCCGGAGATCTTCAGCCGGTTATCCAGATAAACAGCCTGCATCCTTTTATTTCTATAGTAAGAAAATACAATCATGCCGGCCGTTACTGCAAACAAAACCAGGGTCAGCTTGATGTTCAGCATGAATAAAATAATAAAAGCCCCGGATAATTTCAGGACAGACATGAATACATTTTCCGGTCCGTGATGTGCCAGCTCCGATATGTCAAACAGATCAGAGACAATGCGGGACATCATGTCTCCGGTATTGTTTTTATCATAATAGGAAAAACTGAGCTTCTGCAGATGAGAGAAAAGATCTCTTCGCATGTCGCTTTCCATCCGGGCACCCATGATGTGTCCCCAGGAAGTGATAAAATACTGCGCAAAATAGCGGACTGCATACATGGCGAGCAAAGCCAGTCCTACAAAACCTATAATTTGGATTATATGATCTGCTTTTCCCAGAAAAAGTCCGTGATTCAGAATATTTAATATCAGCGGAAAAGTAAGATCAATCAGAGATACAATCATGGCACAGAAAAGATCCATGAAAAAAAGAAAACGGTAGGGCTTATAATAGGAAATGAATTTTTTAAAAAGCTGCATAATGTTCTTTAATGATCCTCCTTGATAACGTGTATGACCCATTTTCAGAATAGCCTTCTTATGAAGCATAGTTTCATATCTTCCATCCGTCAAGCACTGCATCAGGAAAAAGCAGAAGAAAAGTTTATGCTCTGATAAGAATCCGGACTTAACATCACAGAGTAAAAATGTTATGATAAGCAGGATGTTTTTTTGCGAAAACCGGAAGGAGAAAAGCCGTTGAGAATTTTAATTATAAGACATGGAGACCCCAATTATGAGGATGACTGTCTGACAGAAAAAGGCTTTGTAGAAGCAGATCTGCTGGCAAAGCGTCTGAAAAAGGAAAAAATAGATTTCTTTTATGTATCACCATATAGAAGAGCCAGGCAGACAGCACAACCGACATTAAAACTGTTTCATGCGAAAGAAGTCATTTATGACTGGCTTCATGAATTTGATTATACCGTTACACAGGATGATGGCATCATTAAGCACATTCCATGGGATCTGAAGCCTTTGCAGTGGACGGAGCATAAAGAAAATTTCACCTGTGATAAATGGGGAGAGACTGATGTCATGCGTTCAGGTGACATTCAGTGTAAATATGATGAAGTGATCAGAAATCTGGATCAGTGTCTTGCTGAACATGGATATGTTCGAAAGAATCAGGTTTATCAGGCAGAGAATGCCAATACGGACACCATTGCCTTTTTCTGCCATTTCGGACTGGAAATGGTTCTGCTCAGCCATCTTCTGAACCTGCCTGTTGTGGCACTCTGGCATGGAGCGGTGGCAGCACCGTCTTCTGTTACCACACTTTGCACGGAAGAGCGTGAAAAAGGTGCGGCATATTTCCGGATGAATTCATTCGGAGATGTGTCACACCTGTCAGCAGCAGAAGAGCCGGTATCTTTTCAGGCAAGGTTCTGCGAAGTCTATGATGATTTCACGCAGCGGCACTAAGCTGAAAAAGAAAAACGATCAGAGCTCATCACAAACCTGAAAGATATAAAATTTCAGATAATAGGATTCGGAATCTCCCCAGAGAATGGGGTGGTCACAGGCCTGTGTACGAAATTCCACCTGGCGCAGTCTTTTATGCGCGCCATGTGCAGCTTCGCGCAGAGTCTGTGCAAAAAGATCCGGCTCCATGAAATGAGAGCAGGAGCAGGTGGCCAGAAAACCGCCATTTTTAACCAGCCTCATACCACGAAGATTAATTTCTCGGTATCCCTTCACAGCATTTTTTACAGCCTGTCTTGATTTTGTGAAGGCAGGGGGATCCAGGATGACGACATCAAAATGCTCTCCCTTTTCTTCCAGGGCAGGGAGAAGGTCAAAGACATCGGCGCATTGAAAGCTGGCAATATCCTGCAGACCGTTTAGTCCGGCATTTTCAGCAGCCATGTCCACACCGCTCTGAGAAGCATCTACACCAAGCACGGACAGTGCTCCGCCTGCAGCAGCGTTTAGAGCAAAAGAACCGGTATGTGTAAAACAGTCCAGAACTTTTTTACCGGCGCAAAGTTTCCGGACAGCCAAGCGATTATTTTTCTGATCAAGGAAAAATCCTGTCTTTTGTCCATCCTGAACATCTACGTAATAACGAATCCCGTTTTCGGTAATCTCTACTTTGGTATCAAAGGAAGGTCCGATAAAGCCTTTATAACGCTCCATTCCTTCTAACTCACGCACCTTGGCGTCACTTCGCTCATAAATACCCCGGATGAGAATTCCGTTTTCAGAAAGGGCATCCTGAAGCTGTTTCAGGATCAGCGGTTTCAGGCGATCTATTCCAAGAGCAAGAGATTCCACAACGAGGATATCAGAAAATTTATCTACAGTAAGACCCGGAAGCCAGTCTGCTTCTCCGAAAATCAGACGGCAGCAGGAAAGATCAGAAGTCTCTTTCCGGTATGCCACACAGTCACGCACCCGTTTCTCCAGAAAAGAAGGCGTGATCAGATTTTCTTTTCGTCTTGCCAACATACGGACAGAAATTTTGGAATTCATATTAATGAAGCCATATCCCATAAAATATCCGTCAAAATCATTTACAGACAGAATGTCTCCATTTTCATAACTTCCCTGGACAGAATCAATTTCATTCTGATATACCCACATTCCACCGGATTTCAGGGTCCGGCCTTCCCCTTTTTTAAGTGTCACAATTGCGGGGATACTCAGGTCCGTATCCGGCAGCAGGGCAGTCATGTCAAGTTCATTCATAAAATCTCCTTTACAGTTTACAGGTGAAATAAGTATACTTTATTTTCCGGATAAAATAAAGTATACTTGAAAAGCAAAACACTTGAAAAGAGGACGATCATGCAATGTAATGCAACCTGTATCCGCTGTCTGGTGGACAGACAGGAAGAAAAAATCCGTAAATGGGATGAAGAAGATAAAAAACTGATATATATGAAAGCAGTTACAGCTCTGATCGGAGAAAGCGATGAAAATACATCGGCACCCTATCTTGCATGGCAGTTCAATAGTCTGTATGAAAAGTTTTTCGGGGAAAAGACAAGTTACCGAAAATTGAAATCGGATTTTAATCAACTGCTGTTATCCATAGAAGCGGAGCTAGAACGTGAGATAGAGCAAAGCCAGGATCCGCTTGAAAAAGCAATGATTCTGTCCAGAATTGGAAACTATATTGATTTCAGCGCCTTGGAACATGTCGACAGAGATTATCTGATGGAGTTATTTGAGACAAAAGGGTCGGAAAAGCTGGACCAGAATACGTATCAGAACTTTTTGAAAGAATGTGGAAGAGCAGAACATTTTCTTTTAATTGCAGACAACTGCGGTGAGATTGTGCTGGATAAACTGTTTTTGAAACAGCTTAAAAAACGCTTTCCGGCAATGAAGACGGTTGTCATGGTCAAAGGGAAAGAAACGATCAATGATGCA
>Ga0302210_10000798_pt1 | contig 13936 bp, 11 predicted proteins | sample II_Fen_E3_2_FD_198793 | JGI IMG/M metagenome (GOLD analysis project Ga0302210, IMG submission 198793) | Peat permafrost microbial communities from Stordalen Mire near Abisko, Sweden - II_Fen_E3_2 | ecosystem: Environmental > Terrestrial > Soil > Wetlands > Permafrost | place: Sweden: Abisko... | reverse complement strand
ATAAAAAAACCACTCTGATCGTCAGAGTGGTTTTTTATTATACGTGTAAAAAGGGAGTAATTAAAATGGGAGATCATCAGCAGTTGATGGTGGTGTAGCCAGGATAGTCTCTGCTGCCGGTGCTGCTACTGCCGTTACTGCCTCTGTGGTAGCTGTTTCAGGCTTTTTACCTAATAACTGAATGGTATCAGCAAATATTTCTGTGACATAACGCTTAATGCCGTCTTTTTCATACGAGCGTGTCTGGATCTTTCCTTCAATGTATAACTGGCTTCCTTTCCGGATATATTTTTCAGCTAGTTCAGCCAATCCTCTCCAGGCAACAATGTTGTGCCATTCGGTACGTTCAGGTACCTGTATCCCACTTTGTGTAGTGTATGCGCGATCAGTAGTGGCCAGTGTGAAATTAGCCACTGCCACATTTTTCTCCAGGTAACGGACTTCGGGATCTCTCCCAGCATTTCCTACTAAAATTACTTTGTTAACAGACATGACTTTTTACATTTAAACGGTTTATAATCAGGTTAAGAAATTGGCGTAAAAATAATTGTTATTTTTTAATTTCAAGCAAGTTCACTGAAATATTTTAATAAAAAAACAATAACCTATCGCTATCATACCGGTAACGTTCACTTTCCTTTCCCTTTAAAGCATGTTTTCTGTTTGTACTAAGAACCAACAGGAACCGGTTGTTTAGTGTCAGACTTCGTAATCTACGGCAGCCCGTGAAATCCTGACTTTACCAATATAAGCAGCTACTTTTTTATGTTCCGGATGTTCCTGATAGATATCAACATCCTCAAAATTATCAAATTCAGAATATAACGCTATATCATAGTTTGTTTTAGGGGCATTCGGATAATTAATGCCAACTTCGATTTTCTTTATTTCAGGAATAAGATGTTTCAGGTTTTCCAGTTCCGATTTAATTATCCGTGCATTTTCTGCTTTCGTTTTTCCTTCTGCGTTATCGGCCAGGCCGAAAAAAACAATGTGTTTGATCATATTTTTTTATTTTTTAGTTAGTATCCGGGTATCTCCGCAGGCTTGAGAATTCAACTTTGAATTAGCAGGGAGGGAATTACTTGCAAATTACTTTATAATTTTTATTGTTTACTCTCAGAAAATAGATTCCTGTTCGGGCAGTTATTAAAAACCTGCCTTGAGTCAGTACCCCGTTAAATAGCAATTGGCCACTTAAAGCAAACAACTTGATCTTATTTGTTCCGCTGAGTATCGTGACATAGATTCCTTCCGATGTTGCATTATAACTCACATTTTCATTTCCTGAAGCAGGTGTGCTGGTTCCGGTAGATGTATCATTATCCCCTTTCACCCATCCATTCTGAACGGATCCTTCAATACGGATAACCGTATTCTGATTTGCAGCATGGGAGTCCCCTTTTTGATTGCTTTGGGCAAAGAGACATGCAAGATTAAAGACCAAAAATAGAAGTGTAATTTTTATTTTCATCAATATTGTATTAAAAAGTTCACTTTATTTAGTTTGATATTTAAAGCTCATTGCGCATACGTTCGGGATAATCGACCGTATAATGCAATCCACGGCTTTCTTTACGTAACAATGCCTGCTTAATGATTATATATGCAACACTGATCACGTTCCTTAGTTCACATATTTCCCTGGAAACGACTGATTTTTCAAATAAATGTTCTGTTTCCCGATAGAGTATTTCTAACCTGTTCATTGCCCGTTTCAACCGCAGGTTCGATCGTACGATCCCTACATAGGTACTCATAATCTGTTCCACTTCCCTGAAACTTTGGGTGATCAGTACCATTTCTTCGGGCAGTGAAGTGCCCTCATCATCCCAGTTTGGAATAGATTCATTGATTGTCACATTACCGATGACCTTTATGGCATCTTTGACAGCTGCATCTGCATAAACAATAGCCTCAATGAGTGAATTGGAAGCAAGCCTGTTTGCCCCGTGCAGTCCGGTACATGAACATTCACCGGCAGCATACAGCCTGTTGATGGATGACCGTGCATTCATATCAACAACTATGCCACCACATAAATAATGCTGGCAGGGTGATACGGGAATGTAATCTTTCGTTATGTCAATGCCTAATTCAAGGCACTTCTTGTAGATGTTTGGAAAGTGCATCTTTGTTTCATCCGGATCTTTCATGGTGACATCGAGATACACAAAGTCATGTCCGCGCATTTTCATTTCATTATCAATGGCACGGGCTGTAATGTCACGTGGGGCAAGTGATCCCCGTTCATCGTACTTATGCATAAATTCCTTGCCATCCTGAGTACGCAGCACTGCACCAAACCCCCGGATAGCTTCTGATATAAGGAATGTCGGACGTTCTCCCGGATGATACAGGGCTGTTGGGTGGAACTGGACAAACTCCATGTCTTTGATGATACCACGTGCCCTGTGCACCATAGCGATTCCATCTCCCGTTGCTATTTCCGGGTTAGTAGTGGTAGAATACACACTTCCTATACCTCCGGTTGCCAACAGCGTTACTTTTGACAGAAATGTGTGTATGTTGTTCGATTGTTGGTTTAGGACATAAGCCCCGTAACATTCAATGTTTGGGGTATGGTGGGTCACAATCTGCCCTAAATGATGCTGCGTCAGTATCTCAATGGCAAAATAATGCTCAAATACTTCGATCTCTGAATGAGCTCTTACCTGGCGAATTAAGCTCTCTTGTATTTCATAACCGGTATTGTCTTTGTGATGCAGAATTCGGTGTTCCGAGTGTCCACCTTCCCGGTGCAGGTCAAACAGTCCTTTTTCGTCCTTATCAAAATTGACACCCCAGTTAAGTAATTCCTCTATTTGAGAAGGGGCTTCATAAATTACTTTCTTAACAGCATCCAGGTTGCAATGTCCGTCTCCGGATATTAAGGTGTCCTCTATATGTTTTTCAAAAGAATCCGGTTCATACATGACCGAGGCAATACCTCCCTGTGCGAATGATGTGTTGGATTCACTGAGAGTAGTCTTACAAAGAATTGCTACTTTTCCATACTGCGCAGCTTTTAAGGCAAAACTAATGCCTGCAATTCCACTGCCAATAACCAAAAAATCAAATTTACGTGTCATTCTTTTAGATTGAATGAATTAAAGAAACTAAAATTCTGCTTGTTGATTGAAACAAATACAGAATAGATAAGTTGTAAAAAATTTGAGCAGTAGGTTGATTTACTGCTCTATCTTTATGTTTACTAAATACTTTTTATGTATGCCCTTCTTATTTTGTGGTTGACATATTCAAAACTAGACCATTGTGAAGACATGCGTGTATTGCTTTCCAGTTCAGGGTTTGTTTCTGCAAACTTATATCCGTTTTTAGCAAAACGAGGCATTAGCTCGGCAAACATAATGGAATTAACCCCTTTATTCTGATAATCGGGATGAACGGCCATTAAGTATAAGTCGACCAGGTCATTCTTACTCAGTGCTCTGAGCATGTAATACCAGCCAAACGGAAAGATATGCCCTTTTGCCTTTTGCAATGCTTTCGTAAAGCTTGGCATGGCTATTCCCAGTGCTATCACATCATCATTCTCGTTCGCAATGATGCTGATGGTGTCAATCCTGAAGATGCTGAAATAGAGTTTTATGTAAAAGTTCTTCTGTTTCTCATTTAATTTCGTAAAACCGTATAAATGGGAATAACTCAGGTTCAGCAAATCAAATATCTTCTGGGCATAATTTTCAACTACTTCCTTCCGTGATTTGAATTGAAGTGGCCTTAGCTTGTATTTTTGTTTGACTATTTCAGCAATTCTGAAATACTTTTCAGGAAACTCTTCCGGGATAGTAATCAGATACTCAACCCAGTCATTATCTTTTTCAAACCCGTTTTGTTCGATATGGCGTGCATAATAGGGGTAATTGTATATGGCTGCCAGTGTTCCAAGCTGGTCAAATCCTTTTATGAGTGTTCCTTCGTGATCAAAATCGGTAAAGCCCAATGGCCCGTGTATGGAAGTCATTCCTCTTTCCCTGGCCCAGGCAATTGCTGCATCGAATAATGCTTTTGACACTTCGCTGTCATCAATAAAATCAATCCATCCAAAACGGGCGTGTTTCTGATCCCAGGTTTCATTTGATACAGGATTGATGATAGCAGCAATTCGTCCTACAATCTTATTGTCTTTATACGCGAGAAAATATGCAACATCACAAAAGTCAAGAGCAGGGTTTTTTCCTTTACTTAGATTAAGTAAATCATCCATTAATAAAGGTGGAGCGGCAAACTCACAATTTTTATATAGATTTATTCCAAACCAGACAAACTTTTTTAATTCTTTTTTTGATGTAACCTCACGAATTATGACAGACATGTAGATATTTATTAAAATGGATATTCAAAAAATCATGTAAAATAACGCAAAATAATTCCAACTGACAACAGTTTATTCCTGTTTCTCCGGATTGGGAATATATGTCTTTGAATTTCAATTATTTCAAATTGTTATTTTCAATTATGGCTGAAAACTCACTTATGTTGAGTGAATCCTCTATTAGTCTTTTACATTCCCGGTCCTTTTTAATACCCCCCAGCTAACAAGTTCTCCCTTAATAGCCTTATTGTAGGCTTTGAATAAGACGACGAACAATAATTGCCGGTAGATAAACCGTTGCACAAACAGATAGAGCGCTTTCCTGAGATTAAATTTCTGATTGTCATAATGGTAAGCCAATGAGGCTATCAGGCAGTCAATAAAGTAATACAGCATGTAAAAGAACACATATTGCGCTGAATCGTGTGTAAAGAGCCCTACAATAAACAAGATGTCAACCAGTGGTGAAAAAATAGGGATTAGGAAGTTAAAGATCAATAGGTTTGGTAAAGCGACCCAGCCGATATTTGCTTTTTTGAAACTAAATAGCAAATCTCTGTGTTTCCAGAAGCTTTGCATCATTCCGAATGTCCAGCGTGATCGTTGTTTCATGAACATTTTAAGCGTTTCAGGTGCTTCCGTTAAGGCTAAAGCCTCGTTGCAGGTCCTAATGACATATCCGGCACGCAACATGCGTAATGTCAGGTCGCAGTCTTCAGCCAGGGTGTCTGTTGTAAACCCGTCAATAGCAGCCATGGCTGTTTTGCGGAAAGCACCTATGGCACCCGGAACAACAAGGATTGCATTGACTGCATCATACGCACGTCTATCGAAATTCTGGCTGGTGGTATATTCAATCGACTGCCAGTTGGTCAGCATATTCAATGTATTCCCTACTCGTACGTTCCCTGCAACTGCACCCACTTTGCTGTTCGAAAAGTATGGGATCATTCTGGAAATGGCATCTGCCGGTAGTATTGTATCCGCATCGATGCAAACCAATATCTCTCCGGTTGCTTGTTCAATCCCGTAATTTAAAGCAGCAGCTTTCCCACCGTTTGGTTTTGTAAGGACTTTCACCTTTGGATTGGCCTTAAATGTCGATTGGATGATGGAATATGTATTATCCAGCGAACCATCGTCTACAAAAATTACCTCAATCTCAGGATATGTTGATTTTAATAGATAATCTACAGTGCGTACAGCATTGACTTCTTCATTGAAGGCCGGAACAATGATGCTTACCTTTGGTGAAAAAGCGGATATTGCCGGTAGCTTGTTTTTCTTTTCTTTCCAGTGTTGGATAACAGCCAGGATGCCTATTAAAAGCAAACGGGATATGATCAGGATGATAGCAACAATAAAGAACCCATCCAGGAAGTGTTCCCACAAAAAGGTCAGGGTAAAGAAAATAAGGTCAAGGGTATCGGTAAATCCGAATTGATTCTGTACGGGAGGCATTACCTGGTCACGGGTCTTACCCATTAAAGCTGAAACAGTTACAAATTCATACCCTTGTTTCCTGTAATAATCAATTAACCTGGGTAGTGCTGCGACCGTTTCAGTACGGTCTCCTCCGGCATCGTGCATCAAAATGATGTTCCCTGCATGTTGACGTGCTATGGATCTGGCGACAATGGAATCAGCTGATACATCTTCTTCCCAGTCGTTCGTATCGATATAGGAAGTGACGCATATAAAACCTTCATCATGGGCTACGGCCAATGATTTAATCTGCGACAGGCTGGTTGGTTCCGCATCCGTAATATACGGCGGACGGAATAACAACGTGGAATATCCCAGGATGCTCTCCAGCAACAACCTTGTAGACCTGAGTTCTATTCGTTCCCTGTTGTCCGAGGTCAATTCAAGGTTAGGATGTGTAAATGTGTGATTACCGATTTCATGCCCTTCCCTGTATTCCCTACGGATTAATGGTATGTTGTTCTGGATGTTTGAACCTGTTACAAAGAACGTGGCAGGAACTTTCTTCTCTTTTAATATATCCAGGATTTTAGGGGTGTAATCATTATTCGGACCATCGTCAAAGGTTATGGCAATCTTCTTAGGATTGCGGGCCCCGAACCTTTTTATCATGTATGCACTCGGAAGCAATTTGTACTCTTCGTTCGAAATCATCTGGTCAGCGTTATTGAAGTCCAGTTTGGTATGTCCATGGTCAGGTTCGTTGATCATTTCCAGGATTTCACCAGTTCCCTCGTAATTGACAGACAATATTGAATTAATGTATTCTAATTTCTTGTAATCAAAGGGCTTCATTTTTAAGAAGTTCTCATCCAGGTCCTGGGAATAGAAATTCCATATACGCTCATCCCCAGATCCAAGATACCAGAGTGAAACTCCGGCAGCATTATAATCCTGCGCTGTACGGATGATGTTGAATGTGCCGGCAGCATCATTACAATGCGCTTCATGCTCAATGCCATTGTCATCATAGTAATTGAGCGTCAGGTCTGACTTGGCAAAGTCAAAATAGACAGGTTCGTTACGTTCTTTAGCTGTTGAGATCAATCCCTGGTACGTTATTCTTGTTCCCGGTTTCCCTTTTTCCCAATCAAAACCATACGAAGCAACGCATAATATTATTTTATCCGAAGCAACCTCTTTCATCGCTGCATCAATCGATTTTTCGACAAAGGCTAATGACGAAATACTTCCGGGTTCATCATCCGGAGAGTGCTCATTATAAGCCATTAAGAAGATGAAGTCGTAGTAAGGTGCTATGTCTTTATAGGTGACACCTTCATCCGTGGGGTTTATGTCGATGGTGGTTATATATCCTTCAGCATGCAGAACACGGGAAAGTTCCTTTGAGAATTGGAGCATGTAAGGATGTGCCTCTCTCGGGAGGTTCTCCAGGTCAATATTAATTCCCTGAAAATCATTTTTCTCCAATAAGTTTTTTATACGCGAAACTAAAACTTTACGCGTTCGTGGATTCTTTAGCATGATCATCGTGGTATCACCGTTCCACCTTTTGTTGAAAAAATTACTCAACATTGGGACAACAGCAACATGATGGTTCTGGATAAAGTCAAGGGTTTCATTTTCAATCCTGGCTTCAAGGTTCCCTTTGGCATCTTTCTGGAATATCCATTCCGGTAACACCATATTTAGCTGGCTGATGTTTCTGTGTAAGGAAATAGATGAGTTTTTATCCCAGTTTACATAAAATCCTGCCCTGACAGGTAGGAATTTTGCTGCTTCGGGGGTTGCTGCCGTACCTTTAATATGGGATCTGTTTTTTAAGGCCTTCTTATGCCTTTTCCGCAAGCGGTCCAGGTGTTTTGCGAAAGCAACCTGTTCGGTCTTTGATATGAAAGCTTTTGATTTATCCGTATTGATATCCGGTAATCTTTTGGCATTATAGGTAAGTACTTTTAAATCATAATCCCGTTTGTTGAACAGGGAAATGGTTACTGATGCAATGATGACTATGAGAAAAACGACCAAAATTCGAACTAACCAGATAAAACTCTTCCAACGAGTTGATGAATTAGTTTGGAAAATCTGCTTTTGCATATACAATTGAATTTTTGACTATTAAGAATGTTGTTGTAATAAATTTAAAGAATTCTGCCGGTAACGGGTTGATGGTTCTGTTTAAGCGTTTATCTTTCGCTCCAAAAGCACTACGTTTTCAACGTGATGGGTATGTGGGAACATATCTACCGGTTGAATGGCTGTGACTTTGTAATGGCCATCCAGGAGGTTCAAATCACGTGCCTGTGTGGCAGGATTGCAACTCACATATACGATTCGTTTAGGATCAGCAAAAAGGATGGCATTAATCACATCTTCATGCATTCCGGCACGGGGTGGATCGGTAATGATGACTTCCGGCTTGCCGTGTTCCTCGATGAATGATGTATTTAAAATATCTTTCATATCCCCTGAATAAAACAAGGTGTTGTCAATATTGTTTAATTTCGAGTTTACCCACGCATCTTCAATGGCCTCAGGTACATATTCTATGCCAATTACTTTCTTGGCCTGGTGAGCAATGAAGTTCGCAATTGTACCTGTGCCGGTGTAAAGGTCGTATACCAGTTCGTTCCCTGTAAGTTGAGCCAGGTTCCGGGTAACTTTGTATAGTTCGTAAGCTTGTTCCGAGTTTGTCTGATAAAACGATTTAGGTCCAATTTTAAATTTCAATCCTTCCATCTCTTCGTAAATACACTCGTTTCCTTTGAAAACCAATACTTCCTGGTCAGTAATTGTATCATTCGCCTTGGAATTTAGGATGTAAAGCAAGGATGTTATTTCCGGGAATTTATCGGCAATATGGGTTAATAAAGCTTGTTGGACTTCAGTGTCTTCATGGAAAAATACCATGATGATCATGAGTTCCCCCGTGGATGATGTCCTTACAATCATTGTCCGAAGGAATCCTTCCTGGCTCCTGAGATTGAAAAATGTGAGCTCATGCTCCAGGGCATAACGACGTACTTCGTTCCGGATCTGATTTGAAATGTCATTCTGTAACCAACATTTTTCTATGTCCAGTACTTTGTCGAATTGACCCGGTATGTGAAAGCCAACCGCATTCATTGTGTCGAATTCTTTTCCTTCTTCTATTTCCTCATAGGTTTTCCAACGTTTATTGGAGAACGTAAATTCAAGTTTGTTGCGGTAAAATTCAGTTCTGGATGAACCGATAATGGGAGATATCTCAGGTAATTCTATTTTTCCAATACGGGTAAGGTTATCCACTACCTGTTTTTGTTTGTATCTGATTTGTTCGGAGTAGGGGAGTATTTGCCATTTACACCCGCCACAAATGCCGAAATGCTGACATACAGCCTCTGTCCGTTTTTCCGAATAGCTGTGGAAATGAACAGGACGAGCTTCCATAAAATGGCTTTTCTTACGTGTTACCTGTAGGTCAACAACATCTCCCGGTACCACGAAAGGCACGAAGACCACAATGTCATTTACTTTTGCAATCGCCTTTCCTTCAGCAGCAATATCGGTGATAGTGATTTTTTCGAGAATAGGGAGCGGTTTTTTATTTTTAGCCATGTGAGATGATAAATGCTGAATAGGAATTAACAATAATAATTACGACATGCAAAAGTACTACAATTTTTTGACACATTCTAAACTCTATTGTCTTGTCTGGCTTGCAAAAATGCTTGTTATATAATTTTAAATCAATTAGGGTCCTTAGAAAGAAAAAATTAAATTAAAAAAGGCTGTATCACATTTGATACAGCCTCATTCATATTCAATTTCTTTGGAGTTATATTTAAAATCAGTTCGGATTTATTGCTGAAAACCAATCTATTAAATTATGATTCTTTTATAAAAAAAGCAGGAATCCGTTTATAAAATAGAACAATCCTACAGCACCAATACCCATTGCCATATACCACAGGTACTTCCGTTTGATTAATGCCCCTATCGATGCTAAAAGAATTGAGATCTGCAGGAATATTACCGCCATACCAAATGCCTGTGAGTGCTTCTGGGCTTCGTCACGCAGCGATTCAAGGTGTTCGGCATCCTTTTTAATATCCGCTTTTTCGGAGTCATAACGTTTAATGGATTGCTCGTATTCTGAAATCTTTTTCTGATAAGCTGCTATTACCGGTGCATCCGCATTTTTCATGCTTTTAGTATCCAGCTCCAGCACATCCTTTTGGGTTTCATACAGGTATAACTTCAGGCTTTTGCTCTGGAAGTACGACCATTTGTTGGACGCTTGTTCCTGACTCAGCATAGACCGCGTGGAATATCCTCCACCTTTGAAAGTAGACAACGTTGCAGCAACTGCAAAAATGATCGTGGTTAAGGCCAGGTAATTTAGCCAGGGTTCTTTTTTTTCTTCAGCCATGGATGTTTTTTTTATTTGCAAAAATAATACATAATTGTACGTGTAACAACATATTATTTTAAAGTCTTTGTTTTTATTTTGTTCTGTTAACCACCCGCCAGGCATGAATCATTCACCTTGTAGCAACGTTGTCTGTTGCCTCTCCTTCGTTTGTAACCTAGTCTTTATACACATCTTTTTTATGACAGAATTAAAGATAACCTATCGTGCGTTTATAAAAAAACGTCATTTAACATGGGGCTTCCGCCCCAAAACCCCGACCTACTTTTTGTCTTGACACAAAAAGTAGGCAAAAAAGTCAAGACTTCGCCCGCTTCACTCGAAAAACTTACGCTCGGCAGGCTCAAATCGTCCAAACTCGTCCGACGAAATACGTCGGAACTCAAACAGGACGATTTTTAACCGCCTACCTCACTTGTTTTTCGGCTCACCGGACGAGGTCATTTGTTAGCAAGCTGCTTCATCTAAAGATGTGTATAAAGACTAGCTCCAGAAGAGAGGGACTTTGCTGAGTGCGATTAATGAGATGCATCTCTTTACTTTACTGCCGCGTCCCCTTTCACTAACTCCAATTCCATTTTCTTTCTCCTTTGGAGAAAGTACCCGAAGGGGGATAGAGGTTGGAGAAAGGGTTAGGGATAGAGGTCTTGAACTGAATAATACTAATATCCTATTTTAAAGCTACATAATATATTAATCCGAATAAAATCTAATTTAAATTATAAATACCACCAATAATATTGATTCTTTTTTTCTTCTGATAATTTTCGAACCATTTGCACGAACCCATCTCCCGTTTTAAGTATATAGGGGGTTGACAGGGGGTTCATAGGGGGTTCATAGGGCTAAACCCCCTCCTATCCCCCTGTCAACCCCCTGTCAACCCCCTATGAACCCCCTATGAAGTAAGACCAGATACTATATTCGTTGAATCGTTTTGTGGGCAAAGAGCCGGTTATTTTTTTTAATTAAAGGATGTGAGTGACATTTAATCTATAGAAAAACTATGTTTGATAGCATAGAAAATCAGATCATTTAAACTACAAATAGTCAGGAATCTTCAAAAATTATATCTATTTTTACAACAGCAAAGACTTCGTCTTGCAAAATGGCAATCCGTTTAATCGGAGTCATTTAAACCGGTTTAAGATTTAATGGAATATGCAAGTGAAAAAAGTAACCATAGTACTTCTTGCGCTGGTCCTGGTAACGGGATTAGCATCAGGAAAACATTATAAAAAAATACACCCGAAAGATCTGAATGAGGCGATAATGAAACTGGACGACGCGTATTCGGATAAGACAAAAAAGGAGATATTCGATATGACCGAAAGTGAATATCTGGCGAAAAGCCATTTTTCAACGGCACTGTGGATCCGTTATAATTGGGGTTTGTGGCATGAGACGAAACTTTCGGGCTATTTTAATGACCTGGGAATCTATCATCCCAGTGATATGGCGGCTATCATAGTACGTTGTTATTACCGGCACTTGCACCAGCAGGATTATGAATTGGATAAACTCATCAAAACCTATCAGAATCGTCGGAAGAAATTAAATTAGACGGATGGTTTGAAAAAGCAATCCGTATCATCATCCCTTTCCATGCAACATTCCGGCTGAACGGATAACAGGGAATATCCTGAAATAATTCTTCAATCCCTATAGCTACATACGCGATCAGAGTAGTTGCAGGGTATCCTTGCATCTTGAATAAAATAAAATTCTTCAAGGCCCGTCATATTTTTATATCCGATTCCGGTTTAAGCATAACTATCATCAGGGATTTGTTTTAAGAGGATAACCTAAAGCATAATAATATCTTTTTTACCTGCGTACGGAAGAAACTCCTTGTTGATTTTCCAACCTCAATCCGTGATAAACAACAAAACGGATAAACAAACTGTTATAGGGGCAATAAATTTCATCTCTATTTCCAAACAGGTTATTTTATAATTAAAACAAAAATATGGTACGATTCATCCTCTGTGTAACAATCCTACTGGCAATGGTAAGTTGTCAGAATAATCAGCGTAAAGATTTTGAAGCATCCTCTGCAGTCATCAACGAAAAGGATTTTGCACAGGATCTGACAGTAATTTCGTCGGATGCTTACCAGGGTCGAAAACCAATGACAAAGGGCGAAGATAGCACGGTAGGATATCTCAAATCCCGGTTACAAAAATTAAAACTGAATCCTGCTTTTGGGGATAGTTATTTTCAGGATGTACCCATGGTAACTATTGTTTCCAAATCAACCGATATGGTATTTAAGACAAAAAAAGGAGTGTTTGCATTAAAGCCGGTCGATAATTTTGTGGCATTTACGGAACAGATCACCGAAAAATCGGAGGTTCAAAATGCAAAACTGGTTTTTGCCGGATATGGTATTGTAGCCCCTGAATATAACTGGAACGATTATGCCGGAATGGATGTAAAAGGGAAAGTAGTAGTTGTACTGGTAAACGATCCGGGTTTTGCAACGGGTGATACAACGCTTTTTGATGGTAAAAAAATGACCTACTATGGACGCTGGACGTATAAGTATGAAGAAGCAGCCAGACAAGGCGCCATCGGATGTATTATCGTTCATGAAGAAGCTGCTGCGGCGTATCCATGGAGTGTTGTAACAGCCTCTAATGGTTCTTCCCTGCACTTGCAGGCTAAAAACAAACATTTTGATACGTGCACGATCGAAGCATGGATGACTAAAGATGCCGCACAGTCGTTATTTGCAAAATCCGGGTTTGATTATCAATCGGCAAAACAAAAAGCAAGCTTACGGGGCTTCAGGTCATTCGAAATGAATACATCCGTGTCTGTAAGCCTTACCAATACCTTACGATCTGGTGTATCGAGGAATGTGGGAGCTATCCTGCCCGGTACCGACCGGAAAGATGAATGTATTGCATATTCTGCCCATTGGGATCATTTAGGCATTGGCAAACCCATCCAGGGTGATTCGATCTATAATGGTGCGGAAGATAATGCCTCCGGGGTAGCTGCTGTACTTGAAATCGCCAAAGCATATACTAATCTAAAAATAAAACCGGGACGTTCAATTCTATTTTTGTTTTTTACGGCAGAGGAATCCGGCTTGTTAGGTGCTCAGTATTATGTTAAGAATCCATCATTCCCAATGGCGAAAACTGTTGCCAATATTAATTTTGATATACTCAGCTTCTCTGGTAGAATGAAGGATGTGACTTTAATATCCTACGGCCAGTCGGAACTGGATAAGTATGTGACTGCTGCTGCTAATAAGCAGAACCGGTATATAGCACCCGATCAGCAGCCGACACATGGTAGCTTTTTCAGAGGCGATCAGTTTTGGTTTGCACGTGAAGGAGTACCTGCGATTTATGGAAATGGTTTCTTTGACCACCGTGAAAAAGGGAAAGTATATGGCATGCAAAAAGTAAAGGAATATGGCACCTTGCATTATCACAAGCCTTCTGACGAATATAATCCGAAAATACACGATTTATCGGGTTGCATAGAAGATGCGAAGTTGTTCTTCGATATCGGGTATGTGCTGAGTAATGAATCTGCTTTCCCGGCATTGTATCCTAAATCGCCCTGGAAAAAGATCAGGGATAAAGGTATTTGATCTGTTGGTGTCTTATGGAACAAAATCAAGATACTGTATATAAATGTTTTGTAAACGAATATAATCAAATCTAACGTATGAAGATTCTACTAACAGGTGCAACCGGATATATTGCTCAACGATTGTTGCC
>Ga0302210_10000791_pt1 | contig 13970 bp, 12 predicted proteins | sample II_Fen_E3_2_FD_198793 | JGI IMG/M metagenome (GOLD analysis project Ga0302210, IMG submission 198793) | Peat permafrost microbial communities from Stordalen Mire near Abisko, Sweden - II_Fen_E3_2 | ecosystem: Environmental > Terrestrial > Soil > Wetlands > Permafrost | place: Sweden: Abisko... | reverse complement strand
CTGATGGTAATGGTCTGTACTGATAACCAGCTGAAAATCCCGGAAAGAGTAAGAAAACAAAAAGAAAAGACGGTCAACTTGTCTTTTTCTGCTGAACTGGTTATAATTGAATAGAGAAAACATCAAGAGCGTATACTAAGAATGGAAAGTGATATACATGGAGTATCAGAGAATTGATGAGAATACAATACGCTGCATTGTTACAGAAGAAGATATGGAGAGTTTTGGTCTAAATCTGGATGAATTTCTGACACACTCTCAAAAATCTGATGAGTTTTTACGGCATATTGTTGAAGAAGCGCGTGAGGAACTGGGGTATCAGGCTAAGCATGGAATGGTATCCATGCGGGTGGAAGTACTTCAGGATGGCCGAATCAGTATCGTATTTGCAAATAGTGATGAAAATACACTAAAGACACAGATGGTACAGCGGCTGAAACCTATTTTTCCTAATATTGATCAGGAGTCATTAAACCGGCTGCTCAATCAGCTTGCCGGTATGACAGATGAAGAGCGAACAAGGAAGGTGAAAGAACTGCTGGAGAATACTGCAAAAGAAACGGAACGGACCGTAGAAAACAGAAAAGCTGTGCTGCCACAGGATCCATATCGCCTGTGCGGTTTTGGATCTTTATCTGATACGATAAAATACTGCTGCATATGTGGCGTCAGACAGCCTGTAAAGAGCAAACTGTATAAAGCGGATGGAAGATACTATCTGATACTGGATCATTACAGAGTTTCAGAAGCTCATTTTAATAAAATGACTGCTGTTGCTTTTGAATATGGAAAGGTTTATCCGGAGCCGGAGGAAATGCTCCGATATCTGCAGGAACATGGAGATCTTTTAATAGAAGAAAAGGCATTCGGAGTGTTGCGGAAAATTGGATAGTGAAGCATACTGAAATGGCGGAAACCTGTTTTGGGGCTTTCGCCGTTATTTTTTAAAAGAAGTGAAAAGCAGAAACGAGGAAAATATGAAATCGAAATCAGATATGACGTGTCAGAATGCAGCCAGAATGATACCCGATTTTATAGAAGATAAACTGGAAATTCAGGAAATAGAAGAATTAATGAAGCATATAGATCACTGCGGCAGCTGCAAGGAAGAACTTTCCATACAGTTTTTGATTCATGCGGGTCTGATTGAACTGGAAGACGGGAAAAGTTTTAATTTGCAGTCAGAACTTGATGAAACGCTGGAAAATGCGCATCGGAAGATTAAAATGCATCACTTTATCAGGGAGTCCATCATTTTTGTGGAAGTGATTGGTATCATTGCCTTGCTCGTGGTGTCCATTCTTTTGATCCGGTAAATATTTTATTAGAATCAAACGGGAGAATTTATGAACCAGAAATTAGTTTTAATAGACGGACACAGTATTTTAAACAGAGCATTTTACGGAGTACCTGATCTGACCAATTCTCAGGGACTACATACCAATGCAGTATATGGTTTCCTGAATATTCTTTTTAAGGTTCTGGAAGAAGAAAAAGCCACTCATTTAGCAGTAGCTTTTGATTTGCACGTACCAACATTCAGACACGAGATGTATGCTGCCTATAAGGGAACCCGAAAACCGATGCCACAGGAACTCAGAGAACAGGTGCCTGTCATGAAACAGGTACTGCAGGCGATGGGAATTACGACAGTGGAACATGAGGGGCTGGAGGCAGATGATATTCTGGGAACTCTTGCAAGAAGGGCTGAGCAGGAGAAGTTTGAGGTTTCGATTGTATCAGGAGACAGAGATCTGCTTCAGATTGCTTCTGAACACATTAAAATCCGGATACCTAAGACCAAAGGCGGAAAAACGGAAGTAGAAGATTATTATGCGGAAGATGTGATCAGATCTTACAAGATGACACCGAAGCAGTTTATAGAGCTGAAAGCGCTGATGGGCGATACTGCAGATAATATTCCCGGGGTTCCGAAAGTAGGAGAAAAAACAGCAACGGATCTGATGGTTCGGTATGGTTCTATCGAAAACATCTATCTTCATCTGGACGAAATCAGTAAAAAAAGTATTCATGATTCACTGGAACAGAACCGTGAACTTGCGGATCTGAGTCTCAGACTTGCAACGATCAAAACGGACTGTGATGTCGAAACATCTTTTGCAGAAATGAAGAAGAATGATTTTTATACAGCGCAGGCTTATACAATGTTCCAGGATCTTGGGTTTAAAAATTTACTGGGCAGGTTCGAGATAAAACAGGGAAAAGCAGATACTGCATTTCAGATACTCAATCAGAAAGAGGAGATGGAGCTTTTTCTGAAAGGAGTAAAAACAGAAAAAACCATATTTTTTCAGATAGCAGGGGATGAAGAACATGCGGTTGGAATGACACTCTCCTTTGAAGCCGGAAAAACAGCTTTTTGTGTTTTTAATGAAAATCTGACAAAAGAGTGGGCAGGAAAATGCCTCAGAGATCTTATAAAACAGAAAATCAGTCTGGCTACTTTTGATATAAAGAATGAATATTTTTTATTAGAAGAGAATGATGAAACACCGGATATGGAATATCTTTCAGATACCCTGATTGCAGCATATCTTTTAAATCCTCTCAAAAGTGATTATCAGCCTGAAGATATTGCCCAGGAATATGCAGATACTCCCTTACAGACATACAGTCAGGCTTTTGGCAAACGCAGTGTAAAAGAGGCATTTGAGAAAAATGGGTCAGATTTCATGAATTTCTTTGCTGCGCAGGCACAGGCACTATATCTGGCGGCTCCGGTACTGGAGAAAAAACTTCTGGAGACAGACCAGAAGGAGCTTTACAGACAGATAGAAATGCCTTTGACACTTGTCCTTTTTCATATGGAAAAGGAAGGAGTGATGATCCGTCCCCAGGAATTGAAGGAATATGGTCAGGCACTGTCGGTACGGATCGAAAAACTTGAGAAAGAGGTCTGGGCGCTTGCAGGCACCGAATTTAATTTAAATTCTCCCAAACAGCTTGGTGAGATTTTATTTGATGAACTACATCTTCCGGGCAGTAAAAAGACGAAAACGGGATATTCCACTGCGGCCGATGTACTGGAAAAGCTTGCCCCGGATTATCCGATCGTGGAAAAACTTCTGGAATACAGGGGACTGTCTAAACTGAAATCAACCTACGCAGATGGACTGATGCATTTTGTAAAAGAAAGTCAGCGTATCCATTCCACGTTTCATCAGACAATCGCCGCTACCGGCCGTATCAGTTCTACAGACCCGAATCTTCAGAATATTCCAATGCGTACGGAAATGGGGCGCCAGATCAGAAAAGTTTTTGTCGCCAGACCGGGATTTTTGCTGACAGATGCGGATTACTCACAGATTGAACTGCGTGTGCTTGCCTCTCTTTCAGGAGACAGTCAGCTGATCGAAGCATATCGGCAGGATGCAGATATTCACAGAATGACAGCGGCAAAAGTTTTCCATGTTGCACCAGAAGATGTTACACCTCTGATGAGACGCAATGCAAAAGCTGTTAATTTTGGAATCGTATATGGAATCAGCTCTTTTGGACTTAGTCAGGATCTGAGTATATCCAGAAAAGAAGCTGCAGATTATATTGACACCTATTTTAAAATGTATCCTGATATTAAAAATTATCTGGACAAGTGTGTTGAAGAAGCAAAAACAAATGGTTATACTGCTACTTTATTTGGAAGAAGACGGCCAATGCCGGAACTTTTTTCAAGTAATTTTGTACAGCGCTCTTTCGGAGAGCGTGTTGCAAAAAATGCACCCATACAGGGAACAGCTGCAGATATTATCAAAATTGCGATGATACGCGTTGACAAAAGACTGAGAAGCGAAAAAATGAAATCCAGACTAATTCTGCAGATCCATGATGAATTGCTTGTAGAAACAGCAGAGGAAGAAACAGAAAAAGTTGCGGAAATCATGAGCTTTGAAATGAAAAATGCAGTAAATATGGCAGTCCCGATGGAAATTGACCTGCACACCGGAAACAATTGGTATGATGCTCACTGAAAATCGCAGACCAGAATTACAACCTGATAGCTGAGGATATAAGATGACGGATAAAAAACTAAAAGTGATTGGTATCACAGGGGGAGTAGGTTCCGGCAAAACGGAACTGCTGCATTATATTTCGGAGCATTATGCATGCAGAATACTTTATGCAGATGAAATAGCTGCGCAGATGCAGGAACCCGGTGGAAAATGCTATCAGGAGCTGAAAGAACTTCTGGGGGAAGAACTTTTTCTGGGAAATGGGGAAATGGACAGAGCACTCCTGGCTGAAAAAATTTTTCAAAATGCGGCATTGCTTCAGCAGGTCAATGAACTTATTCACCCCGCCGTAGTGCAGGAAATACTGAATCAGATAAGCATAGAGCAGGAAAAGGGAGAAAAACAATTTGTTTTTATCGAAGCGGCCTTGCTCATTGAAAATGGATTTGATAAAATCTGTGGTGAATTATGGTATATTTATACTGATATAGAGGTCCGGCGTGAGCGGCTGAAACGGTCGCGCGGATATTCTGAAGATAAAATTGGTGCAATTGTGAATAGACAGCTCAGTGAGGAAGAATTCCGGAAACACTGTCAGGTTGTCATAGACAATAGTAGATCGCTGCAGGAGAGTATCAGGCAGATCAGTCAGGTATTGGAGGGGTACACTTGTCACAGATGAAAAAATTCGGAGGAGAAACGGTTTTTGGTCTGGATATCGGGACCAGAAGTATTGTAGGTACAGTGGGCTACAAAAAAGGCGAGATATTCCATGTGGTTGCACAACGCATCAAAGAGCATGAAACACGTGCCATGCTGGATGGTCAGATCCACGATATCATTAAAGTGGGGGAAACCATTTCCGAAGTGAAGAGAAAGCTGGAGGAAGTGACAGGAACCAGCCTGCATAAAGTGTGTATTGCTGCAGCCGGGCGAGTCCTCAGAACGGTCAACATACATGTCGATATGACCTTCCAGGAAGCAAGAACTGTCACAATAGAAGATATTTATGCCTTGAAATCAGAGGGAATACAGAAGGCTTATGACGAATTTCTGAGAGAAAAAAAAGATAAGACAGTGTTTTACTGTGTTGGAAATTCCGTGATCCGGTATTACATGAATGGTTATCCGATCTTGAATCCGGAAGAGCATAAAGCGGAGTCCATTGGTGCTGATATGATAGCAACTTTTCTTCCGGATGATGTCATTGATGGCCTATATAAAGCGGTTGAACAGGCGGGAATGGAAGTTGCCAGTCTGACACTGGAACCTATTGCCGCAATACAGGTAGCAATACCTGAAAAGTTCAGGATGCTGAATCTGGCCTTGATTGATGTGGGAGCAGGAACATCTGATATCTGTATTACAGAGGATGGCAGTGTTGTTGCCTATGGAATGATACCGCTTGCAGGTGATTGCCTGACGGAAGTCATTGCAAAAGAATGTCTGGTTGATTTTGAAACAGCGGAGCGGATTAAAAGAGGAATTTCGGAGCAGGATGCAGTGAAATATGCCGATATTCTGGGTCTTTCACACACCATTACACGAGAAGAAGTTCTGAAGATTACGCAGGATCAGGTGGAAAATCTGGCAGAAGCAGCTGCGGGCAGAATACTGGAATTAAACGGGAACAAACCGGTCAGCGCAGTCTTTATTGTAGGAGGCGGCGGAAAGATTCCGGGATATACGGATCTGGTAGCAGACGGACTTGGCATTTCGAGAGAAAGGGTGGCGCTGCGCGGAGAAGAGGTTCTGGGACAGGTCGAGTTTGAAGAGGATGTACAGAAGGACTCCACACTGGTTACACCGGTAGGAATCTGCCTGAACTACTATGAACAAAGCAACAATTTTATTTTTGTGACATTTAATCACGAAAGAATTAAATTATATGATAATGACAAATTGGTAGTTGTGGATGCAGCATTGCAGGCAGACTATTCAAATGAACGCCTTTTTCCACGCAGGGGAGAGGAACTGAAATTTACTGTCAATAAGAAACCGAGAAGTCTGAAAGGGCAGCTCGGAGAAGCTGCGGTAATCAGAGTAAATGGGAAAGAATCCAATATCTATGCCCAGATACATGAAAATGACATGATTACGGTCAAAGAATCAACGGCCGGTGAAGCTGCGGGTGTCACAATTGCAGATCTGCCGGAATTCAGAGATATTATTTCGGTTCAGGTTCAGGATAAGCGGGTGGATGTACCTAAATTTGCAAAAGTAAATGGAAATTATCAGTCAGGTTATTATTCTGTTCAGAACGGGGATGATATAGAAATTCCTGAATTCTGTACGGTCGGACAGCTGCTTGAATATATTGATATTCTTTTGCCGGAGAACACAAGGCTTTATGTGAATCATAAACCGGCAGAGCGTGACAGCAGGGTGTATGGAAATTATCTTCTCAGCTGGAAAGATCAAAAGGAAGCAGCGGGAGAGAAACAAATTCCGGAAGAAGCAGAAGAGATGGAAGAAGCTGAGGAGTTGGAAGAGACGGAAGAAGATGATCAGCTTCAGAAGCATTCAGACCCAAGCCGGCATACTGAAACTCAGGATGCAGCGCTGCAGAAACAGGAAAAAGCACCGGAAAAAACAGAGATTCATGTTCTTGCGAATGGAAAACAGATACTTATGACCGGAAAAAGCAGCTATGTTTTTGTAGATGTTTTTGATTATATTGATTTTGATCTGAAAAATCTGCAGGGCGTTTCAGTTGCGACCATATTGAATAATCGGGAAGCACAGTACATGGAAGAGCTGCATGAAGGCGACATACTGGAAATATACTGGAGGAAAGAATAAATGAGAATGTGCAGTATTGCCAGTGGAAGCAGCGGTAATTGTATCTATACCGGATCGGATACGACACATATTCTGATCGATACTGGAATCAGCGGAAAGAGAACAGAAGAAGGACTGAAAAAACTGGATCTTTCCATGAAAGAGATTGATGCTGTTTTTATTACGCATGAACATGCGGATCATATACAGGGACTTGGAGTGCTGACCAGAAAATATCATGTGCCGGTATATTGCACATCAGGTACCAAAAGAGCGATACTGGAAGATACGAGTATAGGAAAAGTGGATCCATCTTTATTTACGGAAATTGAAGCAGATGAAGTATATCGTTTGAAAGATCTGGATATTACACCATTTCATATCAGCCATGATGCAGCAGAACCTGTTGCATATCGGATCTGTCATGATGGAAAGAAATGTGCCATCTGCACAGATCTGGGTGTATATAATGATTATATTGTTGAAAATCTGAAAGGAATGGATGTACTCTTACTGGAAGCCAATCATGATGTCAGGATGCTTCAGGTTGGACCTTATCCGTATTATCTGAAAAACAGAATACTCGGAGAAAGAGGACATCTTTCCAACGAGACGTCGGGACAGCTTCTTTGCAGGATTCTGCATGATCAGCTTCAGGCTATTGTTCTGGGACATCTGAGCCAGCAGAATAATCTGCCGGAACTTGCATATGAAACAGTGAGAATGGAGATAGCCATGTCTGATGTACCTTATACCGGAAGTGATTTTCCACTGATGGTGGCAAAAAGAAGTGAAGTTTCAGAAGTCATTGAAATTCGATGACTATTGAATTTCAGTATCCATTGAATTTTAGTAACCATTGGAAAAAATAATATAAAAAAGTGTCAGAACCGGAGGAATAATATGAAAAAGACAATAATAACTGTAGTCGGAAAAGATACTGTTGGTATCATTGCACAGGTATGTACGTATCTTGCGGACAATGGAATCAACATTCTGGATATCTCACAGACGATCGTTCAGGGATATTTTAATATGATGATGGTCGTGGACACGGCAGGAGCACCTAAAGAAGCTGCGCTGATTTCTGACGAAATGGCACAGCTTGGAGAGAAAATCGGCGTGGTCATTAACTGCCAGAAGGAAGAAATTTTCGATATGATGCACAGAATCTGACCTGTATAAAAAACGAGAGGAATCAATGAGATGATAAATTTTATGGAAGTTGCGGAAACCAACAAGATGATTGAAGAGGAAAATCTGGATGTCCGCACAATTACGATGGGAATCAGTCTTTTAAACTGTATTGATTCCGATCTGGAGAAACTGAATGCCAAAATCTATCAGCGCATAACGGAAGCTGCCAGGGATCTGGTGAAAACAGGAGAAGATATATCAAAAGAATATGGTATTCCAATTGTGAACAAAAGAATTTCGGTTACTCCGATCGCTCTGATCGGCAGTGCAGCATGTAAAACGTCTGAAGATTTTGTCACAATAGCACATACTCTTGACAGGGCAGCGAAAGATGTCGGAGTCAACCTGATCGGAGGGTATTCAGCACTTGTTTCAAAAGGAACAAAGAAGGCGGATGAACTGCTGATCAGATCAATCCCGAAAGCACTGGCTGAAACAGAACGCGTATGCAGCAGTGTCAATGTCGGATCCACAAAAACAGGGATCAATATGGATGCGGTGCGCCTGATCGGGGAGATCATACTGGAAACTGCAGAAATGACAAAAGACAGAGATTCGGTTGGATGTATGAAATTTGTAGTTTTCTGTAATGCCCCGGATGATAATCCGTTTATGGCAGGTGCTTTTCACGGCGTGACAGAAGCAGATGAAATTATCAATGTTGGTGTAAGCGGACCTGGCGTTGTAAAAACAGCATTAAGTAAAGTACGCGGAGAGGACTTCGAAGTGCTTTGTGAAACAATTAAAAAAACAGCGTTTAAAGTAACCAGAGTAGGACAGCTGGTGGCAAAAGAGGCATCTAAAAGACTTGGAGTTCCGTTTGGAATCGTGGATCTTTCCCTGGCTCCGACTCCCGCCATTGGAGATTCTGTTGCAGATATTTTATGTGAGATTGGGCTGGAATATGCAGGGGCACCTGGAACAACTGCTGCTCTTGCACTTCTGAATGATCAGGTAAAAAAAGGCGGCGTCATGGCCAGCTCCTATGTGGGTGGTCTGAGCGGTGCGTTTATCCCAGTCAGTGAAGATCAGGGAATGATCGATGCTGTTGAAGCAGGCGCACTGACTTTGGAAAAACTGGAAGCAATGACCTGTGTCTGCTCTGTTGGTCTTGATATGATAGCTATTCCAGGAGACACGAAAGCCACGTCTATTTCCGGTATTATCGCAGATGAAATGGCGATTGGTATGATCAATCAGAAAACAACAGCTGTCCGTCTGATCCCGGCGATAGGAAAAAAGGTTGGAGATACTGTGCAATTTGGCGGGTTATTCGGTTATGCTCCGGTTATGCCGGTCAATCCGTTTTCCTGTGAAGCTTTTATTGGCAGGAAAGGACGTATTCCGGCACCGATCCATAGCTTTAAGAACTGATTTCAAAAGAAATCACACGATAATAATACGGCTGCTGTATATGTTTTTAACGGCAGCCTCTTTTGAAAAGCCGGTATGTGCAGGAATGCCAGCCTCACCCTGCTCTGATTTATTGGAGGCAGCTGTATAGGAATAGCGGTGAGAGGAAATAAGGGTCTGATAAAAAGCATCAGCTCTTAAGTCTTTTTCAAACCGGATCCGGTCAGTTAAATTTAAAAAACGGCCGGCATCTGAATATTTTGTAATCATAGGGATGGATGTATGACTTTTTATATGGTGCAGAAGCGGCAGGGAGTCTTTTCTGAAACCCAGAACGCTGGCATAAGTTGTATATCCGTCCTCTTTCCGGCTCTGCACATCCGCTTTGGTGATTCCCAGAAGAATGTGCAGCAGGGAACGGCTGATTCTGCTATAAGTTAAGTCTTTGGATTTCAGAGCACAGATCAGATCTTTATATAGAAAGTAATGATCACGAAAATGAATGATCTTTTCAGCAAGAGCGGACGAGACATCCTGATAGAGCTGCAGTTTTGACGCATCAGCCTGACAAAGCATTTGAAAAAGCGGGAGGGAAATTAAATCAGGGGGAACAAAACTTCCTGAAAGTATGGCATCCCGAATTAACGGAACAGCGGCTTCCGGAACTGTCTGAAGGATACTCTCCATGGATTCATTCTGGTGGACAGCCAGCCGGATTGCTTCGGCAGAAGCATAGATACCATAATCAGTCAGGGCCTGATCGTGGTATCCTGATCCTTTACGCATAATGGTGAGCGGTTTCATAGAAGAATTCAGCCTTCTGAGTGCTTTTAAGTATTCCAGAGCGAGAATGTTGTTTGGGGAGTGAAGCAGTGCAGCGGTGTCATATGCCATGCCGGACTGACTTGCGGCTGATTCACGGGCAGACGGATAAGAATTCCCACTTTTAAGATTTTTTTGCAGAATTTCCTGAAAAACAGGACTTTCCTTTTCCAGAACAGCAGCACCTTTCTCCAGAAGATCCAGATTTCCGGCTTCACTTCCGAAAGAAAGATGTGTAATGCATCCCAGGCGATCCAGCAGAGAAACTGCTGCAGATGCAAAGTATTCCGCACTTCCGGTCGCAAATGGAACAGGAAGCTCAAGAACAAGATCTGCACCGCAGCGCAGAGCAGCTTCCGTTCTGAGATCTTTGTCCAGAAAGGCGGGTTCTCCACGTTGGACATAGTTACCGCTCATAAGTATGACACAGTAGTCGGCTCCGGATTTTTCACGGGCTTCCTGTAAAAGAAAAGCGTGACCCTGATGAAGGGGATTGAATTCTGCGATGACTGCAAAAATGTTCATAATACCTCCAGATTGTTAAAAATTTGTCATATTGTACAGTTTTACAATGCTTTTTTCAAGGATTGTATTTCATTTTGCACAATTTTTGCCCATTTTCTTCTTGTATACAATTTTGAAACCTTGTATAATGAGTAACATGATTGATGGTATTCATGTTATAAGTATGGAAGGAGTAAGTTGTATGCCCTATATTGACAGAATAAAGGAACGTGCGAAAAAAGACAAGAAAACAATTGTGTTACCGGAAGCAAATGATAAAAGAACATTGATAGCGGCTTCGCATATTATCAGTGAGGGAATCGCTAATGTCATATTATTAGGTGATCAGGAAAAGATTATGGATGGTGCTTACTGGCTTGAAATTGATATTTCAGGAGCTAAAATAGTGAATCCACAGAATTGTGATCAGATGGAAAGATATACAGATGTTCTCTACCAGGTCCGGAAAGAAAAGGGAATGACCAAAGATCAGGCGAAGGAACTCTTACTGACAGATTACCAGATGTTTGGTGTAGTGATGGTGAAGGCAAATGATGCAGATGGAATGGTATCCGGTGCATGTCATGCAACAGCAGACACCCTGAGACCGGCATTGCAGGTACTTAAAACGGCACCGGATGTAAAACTGGTATCAGGATTTTTCATTATGGATATACCAAACTGTTCCTATGGATCGGATGGTACTTTCGTGTTCGCAGACTGTGGACTGAATCAGGATCCTACGCCGGAGGAACTTGCAGCAATTGCAGACTCTTCTGCAAAGAGTTTTCGAAATCTGGTTGGCGACGAACCCGTAATAGCCATGCTGTCGCATTCTACAAAAGGAAGTGCAAAACATGCACTCGTTGATAAAGTGGTTGAAGCAACCAGAATTGCCAAAGAGAAGTACCCATCGCTGAAACTGGATGGGGAACTGCAGCTGGATGCCGCAATTGACGCAAAAGTAGCTAAGTCAAAAGCACCCGGAAGTACAGTGGCAGGAAGCGCTAATGTTCTGATCTTCCCAAATCTGGACTGCGGAAATATTGGGTACAAGCTGGTTCAAAAACTTGGAAAAGCAGATGCTTACGGACCTATGCTGCAGGGAATTGCAAAGCCTGTAAATGATCTTTCCAGAGGATGTTCCTGGCAGGATATTGTAGGGGTAGTTGCATTGACAGCAGTGCAGGCACAGTTGTAATATATAAATAATAAGACAGTGAGAAACAGAGCTTTATGTGTTTCTCACTGTTTTCATGAGAAACCATTCGTGAAAAAAATATCATAAAATAAAGTAATCGGGCAATTAAGTTCTATGAAATGCATTTAAAGTATTCAAAATTTTATCAAAGTTTAAACTGCTGACAGCAAAACTGTTCAGCAGTTTATCAGGAGGCAGAAATGAAAATTTTAGTTATTAACTGTGGAAGTTCATCTTTAAAGTTCCAGCTGATCGATTCAATTACGGAAGCAGTAGCTGCAAAAGGCTTATGTGAAAGAATTGGAAATGAAGGAAGCAGACTGGTTTACAGTCCTGCGGGCGGAGAAAAAGTGATCCGGGAGAGTGCAATGAAAGATCATACAGATGCTGTCAGAATGGTTCTGGATGCGCTGACTGATCCTCAGATCGGAGTCATTAAAGATTTGAAAGAAATTGATGCAATTGGTCACAGACTGGTGCATGGCGGAGAAAAATTTGCTTCTTCAACATTAATTAATGAGGATGTTATTGCAGCAATTACAGAATGCAATGAACTGGCGCCTCTTCACAATCCTGCTAATCTGATTGGAATTCGTGCCTGCCAGAAACTGATGCCGAATACGCCTCAGGCAGGTTCGTTTGATACTGCATTTCACCAGACCATGCCGGAAAAAGCATATATTTATGGAATACCTTATGAATATTATCAGAAATATAAAATCAGAAGATATGGTTTTCACGGGACAAGTCATTCTTATGTTTCAAAACGTACGGCAGCTTTTATGGGAAAAGATTATGATAGTCTGAAGATTATTGTCTGCCACTTGGGGAACGGTGCCTCTGTTTCCGCTGTCATGAATGGCAAATGTGTGGATACTTCAATGGGCATGACTCCATTGGAAGGACTGATCATGGGAACCAGATCCGGTGATATCGATCCGGCCATTATTGAGTTTATAGCCCATAAAGAGGGAAAGAATATTGATGAGATCATGGATATTCTGAATAAGAAATCCGGAATGCTCGGGCTTTCCGAAAATCTCTCTTCTGATTCCAGGGATATTGAAGATGCATATGAAGCAGGAACCGCCGCAGGCATCAGAACGACGGAAGCATTTACTTATCGCATTGCTAAATACATTGGGGCCTATGCAGCAGCAATGAATGGTGTGGATGCGATAGTCTTTACGGCGGGTATCGGAGAAAATTCACCTATATGGCGTAAAATTATCGTAGATAATTATCTGGGATATCTGGGCGTGAAGCTGGATGATGCAAAGAATGCTGTCAGAGGACAGGAAGTCATGATATCCACACCGGATTCAAAAACAGGTGTTTATGTCATTCCAACAAATGAAGAACTTGCCATTGCAAGAGAGACAGCGGCACTTTTAAAATGAGCAGGCAGAGGATATTCCAGCGGATGGGAGACGTATCGGCTGAAAAGAAAAAATCCTTGACAAAACAGCTTTAAATGTGTATATTATACTAATGTGTGAACAGGAGCAAGCTATGTTAGTGAATTTATCTGACGTATTTACTTCATCTGAAAGGGTGATGCAGCAGGAAATCCAATATGGGAGAACGGTGTTCTCTGATGGGTTGAAAACCTATACTGTTATCACAGGAACTCCTTTTTTGTTCTCTTTTTCCAATATAGAAGAGGGAAAGGCGAAAATTGAAGGGAAGGGCAGCATCACATTGGAAATGAAGTGTGACAGATGCCTGCAGGAAGTGGAATATCTTATTCCACTTACGATTAGCAGAGAAGTATTTTCACCTGATTGTCTGAATCCTGAGGATGCGGAAGACCAGGTGTTCGTACAGGATTATATACTTGATGTAGATGTTCTGATCAACAGCGAAATATTACTGAGCTTACCGATGAAGATTTTGTGCAGACCGGATTGTAAGGGAATATGTATGGTATGCGGACAAAATCTGAACTTGGGCGAATGTGGGTGCGATACTTTCGTTCCAGATCCCAGGATGGTGGCGATAAAGGATATCTTTAACGCGCGTAAGGAGGTGTAACGCAATGTCTATTTGTCCTAAGAATAAAACATCCAGAGGCAGAAGAGATAAAAGAAGAGCAAACTGGAAAATGACTGCTCCGACTTTGGTAAAATGCAGTAAGTGTG
>Ga0302210_10000790_pt1 | contig 13974 bp, 12 predicted proteins | sample II_Fen_E3_2_FD_198793 | JGI IMG/M metagenome (GOLD analysis project Ga0302210, IMG submission 198793) | Peat permafrost microbial communities from Stordalen Mire near Abisko, Sweden - II_Fen_E3_2 | ecosystem: Environmental > Terrestrial > Soil > Wetlands > Permafrost | place: Sweden: Abisko... | reverse complement strand
CGCAAACCAGCGCAGAAAAAACTTTTACAATTACTCCAAAATCGAAAATCAATTCCAATTTCTGAGTTAAAAGCAGAAAAAATAACAATGACAACAATTCAGGCATTAGTACAAACAAACCTGATTCGAATAAATGAGAAGCGAATATATCGTGACAGTTATCGAGATACCACCGCTCAGGGAAAAACAGATGTTTCACTCACAACCGAGCAGGAAAACGCTGTAAACGAATTGGCAAAAGCAATCGACCAAAAAGAAAGCAAAACTTTTTTACTATATGGAATTACCGGCAGCGGAAAAACACAAGTTTATATTGAAGCTGCTAATAAAGTCCGCAAAAATGGACAGCGTGTTATTGTGCTTGTACCGGAAATTGCTTTAACAGGTCAGTTGGTCAGCTCATTTAAATATTATTTTAAACAAGATATCATCGTTTTGCACAGCCGTTTATCCATTAGTGAACGAAATGATGCGATTCGACGGATTAAACAAAATGAAATCGGTATTGTTATTGGAGCTCGCTCCGCTTTGTTTACTCCGATTGATCATATAGGCTTAATTATATTAGATGAAGAGCAAGATGCCTCTTATAAACAAGATGAGTCGCCGCGCTATCATACGCGAGATGTAGCGCAGGCACTGGTGAAAATACATCAAGCCATTTTAGTATTAGGCAGTGCTACACCATCGGTTGAAACCTTTGCCCGTGCACAAAACAAAGATTATACGCTGCTGATACTATCGAAGCGCATTGGTAATATTCCACTGCCACAGGTAACTACCGTTGATATGCGCGCTGAATTAAAACAGGGCAATCGAAATATTATTTCACGTGCTTTGAAAAAACTAATTGAAGAGACAATTGCGAAAAAGGAACAAGTCATTATTATGTTGAATCGGCGAGGTTTTTCAACCTTTGTGATGTGCCGCTCTTGTGGGCATGTGATTGTCTGCAAAGACTGTACGTTGCCGCTCGTTTATCATCAAAATGGCAAGTTACAATGTCATCATTGCGACAGCAGCGATGTGGTTCCAGATGTTTGCCCGAAATGTGGAAGCCGCTATATTAAATATTTTGGAACAGGTACGGAAAGGCTCGAACATGAACTAAGAACTCTTGTTCCACTGGCTCGGATTATCCGCATGGATCGTGATACAACAACTAAGAAATTTGCGCATGCGGAGATTTTAAGTCAATTTAAACAAGGTCAATATGATATTTTATTGGGAACACAGATGGTAGCGAAAGGACATGATATTCCCAATGTAACAGCCGTAGGGATTATCAGTGCCGACTCAAGCCTCAATGTTCCAGATTTTCGTTCAGCGGAACGCTGCTTTGCTCTGATTACACAAACAGCGGGGCGTGCGGGGCGTGGTGATATACCCGGTAAAGTAATCATTCAAACGTATAATCCCGAGCATTATGCGGTAAGTTGTGGCATGCAGCAAGATTACCTTGCTTTTTATAAAAATGAAATTGTGTTTCGCAAACAATTATTTTATCCGCCTTATAGCAATTTAATTAAAATGACTGTACAAAATGCTAATGAAGAAAAAGCTTTGGTAGAGGCAACTGAGTTTGTAGCTTTATTCCGCAACTTTTTTACCGATGCACACAGCAGTCAAATTATTGGTCCGGCGCCAGCTATGATAAGCAATTTGCGTGGTTTGTATCGAATGAATATTTTAATAAAAACAAATCAACCGTCTGCTGTCAAAAAATTTATGATGGAGCAGCAATTGCATATAAAAAATAATATCATGCTTGATATCAATCCCCTAAATACAATGTAATATGTTTCATTGGATTTTTATTTGTATGTATGATAGAATTTTAAGGATATATATTTGTTTTGATTTTTGGGAGGAAGATAGGCTATGGCTTTGTTAGAAATAAAAAAAGCAGGCGATACTGTTTTAAAAGAGATTTGTCAACCTGTGGCGAAGATTGACAATAAAATAAGAAGATTACTCGATGATATGGCAGAAACCATGTATGAGGCCAATGGGGTAGGTCTTGCCGCGCCGCAAGTGGGGCTAGCAATCCGTGTTGTTGTCATCGATGTTGGCAATGGACTATTGGAACTTATCAATCCCGCAATTATTGAGCGAGAAGGAACAGAGATTGATACCGAAGGCTGTTTAAGTATTCCTGACATTTTCGGAGAAGTGGAACGATCCAGTAAAGTGACTGTAGAATTTACGAATCGTCGCAATAAAAAGCAACAAATTACGGGCGAAGGTTTATTAGCACGTTGTTTTCAGCATGAGCTTGATCATTTGGATGGTGTTTTGTTTATTGATCGGGCGCTCAGCATCCAACGGGGTGAGAATAAATGACAAAATGTAAAGCGATTTTCATGGGAACACCTGCTTTTGCTGTACCCTGCCTCGAAAAACTGAAGGAACACTGTGAGGTTATTGCTGTAATTACCCAGCCGGACCGACCAAAAGGACGCGGTCAAAAACTAACGGCATCACCAGTAAAAGAGTGTGCAGTAGCGGCTGGTTTATCTGTATTGCAGCCAGAAAAAATCAAGACACCAGAATTTGAGCAAATTTTAGCAGAATTGCATCCAGATTTAATTGTGGTTGTTGCTTTTGGACAAATTTTGTCACAAAAGATCCTCGATATTCCAGCACTTGGCTGTATTAATGTTCATGCATCGCTCTTACCGCGTTATCGTGGTGCAGCACCGATTCATTGGGCGATTATAAATGGTGAGACTGTCAGCGGTGTGACCACGATGTTTATGGATGCAGGACTTGATACAGGCGATATGATATTAAAAACTGAAACGCCAATTTCAAATAGTATGAATACGGAAGAACTTCATGATGCATTGATGGCTGCGGGAGCAGATTTACTGATTGAAACAGTAAAACAACTTGAAGCGGGTACCGTGAAGCGAATTCAGCAAGATGATAGCAAATCGAATTATGCTCCGCTTTTAAAGAAAACTACGGGACTTATTGATTGGTCACATTCGGCACAGCAGATCCATAATTTGGTGCGCGGTCTTAATTCTTGGCCAGGGGCCTATTGTCATTTTCAGACAAAACCTTTTAAAATTTGGCAAACAGCGATTTGTGATCAGGGCTTTCCGGAGGCTGCTTGTGGCGTCGTTGTTGGTTTTACAAAAAAAGGTTTTTGTGTAGCAACTGGTTCTGGATTTTTAGAAATTCTTGAATTGCAGGCACCAAACAAAAAAAAGATGGCGGCCAAAGATTATATACGTGGACACGGGCTGCAACTTGGTGACCAATTTGAATAAGAGGAGTTTTATCTATGGTATATACGATACAGCGACCTCATAAACGTTTATTTCTCGCTTTATTATGTTTAAGTTTATTATGTATGGCTCTGGTTAGTTATACGATTTGGAAAATTAGTTTTTTGGGGTTAATGCAGATACATCAATATCTTCCCTTGATTTTAGGCTTCTTTTTTGCTGCGGTTTTTTTATTTTCTGGTTTAGGAATTTTGGGTATGGTGGCAGCCATTATAGGTCTGCCACCGCTTAATATTTTTCAAAAGCAAACCTATAAAACGATTAATTTTTTATTTCCAGCGGCTTTGATGCTGGGGAAAATCTTCGGGATTAATCGACGCAAGATAGAACGTTCTTTCATTGAAGTCAGTAATCAGATTATTCATCAACGTCAAATTAAAGTTCCTGCGGATCGTTTGTTAGTCGTTACGCCACATTGTCTGCAACTGGCAACTTGTCCGCATAAAATCACGCGAGATCCGAATAATTGTCAGTGCTGTGGCGGCTGCTCAGTAGGAGACTTAGTAACATTATCAAAAAAAATCGGGTTCCATTTTTTTGTTGTAACAGGTGGAACGTTAGCTAGGCAAACCGTGAAACAAATTCGGCCGCTAGCCGTCTTGGCGATTGCCTGCGAACGTGATTTAACAAGCGGGATACAAGATGTATACCCTTTGCCAGCCGTTGGTGTTTTAAACATTCGTCCCAATGGACCTTGTTATAATACAAAAGTAGATATTACAGAAGTAGAAAAAGAGATACGTCGTTTTTTGCTTGAAAAGGATGATTAAATGAATGCTCGTGAGATTGCATTAAAAATAATAAATGATGTTCATACAAATGATGCTTATGCGAATGTATCTTTGACCCGTGAACTGCGTAAACATGAAGTATCGGATCAAGATCGTCGTTTTGTAACGGAACTGGTGTATGGCTGTGTCAAAGCTGGCGATAGTTTAGATTGGATTTTGAGTCAATATATTAATCGTCCCTTAAAAAAAATAGCTCCTATTATTCAAGATGTATTGCGTTTAGGAATTTATCAGATTTTTTTCATGGATAAAGTACCTGAATCCGCAGCTTGTAATCAATCCGTTGAACTGGCAAAAAAATATGGGCATATCGGAACGGTGAAATTTGTCAATGCCGTGCTGCGAAATGCAGTAAGGCAGCCTGAAAAGGCAGTATATCCAAATGGAAAAGGACAGGCGACCAAATATGCGGCGCTGACCTACAATCACCCTGAGTGGCTAGTAAAACGCTGGATCAAAGAATTCGGGTACGAGATGACTATTAAATTATGTGAATTTAATAATATGAATGCAGCCTTGTCGATTCGCACAAATACCCTAAAGATAAATCGTTCTGATTTAATGAATATTTTATCGGCAGAGCAAGTTGAGTGTTACGAATCGGAATGGACTCCAGAAGGACTTGTCTGTCAAAGCCATCCGGCAATGGATCAGATTGAATCATTAAAAGAAGGTCTGTTTCAAGTCCAAGATGAAAGCTCCATGCTGGTAGCACATGTTTTAGATCCACAGCCAGGCGAATTCATTATCGATACGTGTAGTGCGCCGGGCGGCAAAACAACGCATATTGCGGCTTTGATGCAAAACAAAGGACGGGTGCTTGCCACCGATATTTATGAACATAAGCTGAAACGAGTGAATGAAAATGCCGTTCGATTGGGGATTGAAATCATTCAAACCGAGTTATTGGATGCAACGCAAATTGGTGATGTTTATGAAAACCAAGCGGATCGGGTACTTGTCGATGCACCTTGTTCAGGCCTTGGTGTACTGCGCCGTAAGCCAGATGCGCGCTGGAGAAAATCGCTGGCTTTGTTAGTTGAACTGCCAAAATTGCAGCTTGAAATATTACAGAGCGCTGCTAAAGCAGTAAAATCCGGTGGGGTTTTGGTCTATAGTACGTGCACGATTGCCAAAGAAGAAAATCAGACAGTCGTGAACTTATTTTTAGCGGACCATCCGGAATTTGAACTTGAACAAACGGGGCAGTTTTTACCATATGCCAAACAAGAAACCACAATGGTGCAGCTTCTGCCGCACATCGCTGGTACCGATGGCTTTTTTATTGCCCGAATGAAACGAAAGTAAAGGTGTTTACATTTTGAAACAAAATATTTTTGGTATGTCTTTGCCCCAATTACAGGACTGCTTAAAAGAGTTTAAGCTTCCGGCATATCGTGCTAAACAAATCGCTGAGTGGATGTATCAAAAACATATCTTGGATTTTCAGCAGATGACGAACTTACCCGTTGCCTTGCGAACCTCGCTGACGGACAATCTTGATATTTTTCGCGTAAAACTTCTAGAACGACAGGATTCTCGCGACGGCAAAACCAGCAAATTCTTACTGGAACTTGTCGATGGGATTGCCGTGGAATCCGTTTTGATGCGCCAATCTTATGGTAATAGCGTTTGTTTGTCTACACAGGCTGGCTGTAATATGGGCTGTACGTTTTGTGCTTCTACTCTGCATGGTATGGTGCGGAATTTAACACAAGGTGAGATTTTAGCACAAGCACTTTACATTAATGAATTATTAAATGAAGAAGAACAATCAATTAATACCATTGTGATTATGGGATCTGGTGAGCCAATGGCAAATTACGATAATGTTCTGAGCTTTATCCGCTTATGCCATGAACCTTATACAATGAATTTAGGCTATCGTCATATTGCTGTATCAACAGCGGGTATTGTACCGATGATTCAGGAACTGGCAAAGGAAGATTTACCGATTACCTTATCCATTTCTTTGCATGCACCAAACAATATAATCCGTTCAAAATTGATGCCAATCAATGACAAATTTGATATTCATGCTGTTGTAGCTGCTGGCAAACATTATGCAAACATAACCAAGCGTCGTGTAACATATGAATATATTTTAATCGCTGGTGAAAATGATCAAGCTGAACATGCCGAAGAACTCAGCCGTTTATTAAGAGGCCAGATGGCCAATGTCAATTTGATTCCGATCAATCCAGTTGAAGAACGAGGCTTAAAACGTCCATCGCTAAATCAAATCAAAGCTTTTGAGGAAATTTTGAACAACAATCATATTGCCGTTACAGTTCGTCGTGAAATGGGCAATGATATTCAGGCAGCTTGTGGTCAATTAAGAAATAAACACGTGTCGGAAAATCAACTTTGACTTGATGAAATTTTGGGAATATAATGAGTTATGTTATTTAGAGGTGTAAAATATATGTCAATTCTAAAATGGGAATCTTTTTTAGAAACAAAAATTGAAGGCTTTTTTAATAAAAAATTTGCTAGTGATCTTCAAGTGGTAGAAATTGAAAAGGCCTTGCGACGTGAAATGCTGCTCAAAAAGAAAAAAATACAGGATGATATTTATGCACCGAATATATATTCCATTTATGCCAGTGAAGTCGATTACCAAAGGATTTGTTCACAGAAAATACAAAATCAGCTGTATGAAGCAGTTGTTGTTGCTGTAATTGAACAAGATTTTATGATGGATGGTAAACTCTCTGTTGTACTAAAAAAAGATACTGCGTTAAAAAAAGGCAGTTGTCATATAAAATCTTGTTATACGAGTCGTGTGTGTGTTGATGTACAGCCTAAAACAAGCGAAGAACCACATACACTTATTTTAGAACGATCGGAGTTTAAAGATTCTCTGGAATTACCGATTGAACATAAATTTGCTGCTTTGACAGTTGAACAGGGCATAGATATTAATTCTTATTTGGAAATAGGTGAGAAGCGAATTCATATTGGTCGACGGGAAGAAAATGAATTTTTACTCATGGATGTTAATTCATCAAGACTCCATGCGTACATTTCTTTCGAAAAATATCGTCATATCCTCTATGATGCTGGTAGTTTAAATGGAACTTATGTGAATGAACAGAAAGTCACGTGTCAACGATTATGTTTTGGGGATGAAATAAAAATTGGAAACACAGTGCTTCTGTATGAGGTGATTTAACTTGCCAGATATAGCTTTTTTCATAAATCTACTTTCCGTGGTTTTGCAATATGGGTTAATTTTCTGTATTTATTATTTTATATATTTACTACTAAAATTAATCTATTTCGATTTGCATCCAGCTTTAGAAAAAAAACAGCCAGAATCTAAAATAGCAAACTTGATTGTCTTAGAATCAAACAGCCGTCTTAGACAAGATAAGTTTGCTATTGATTCTGAACTTTCGATTGGTCGAGGTAAAGAAAATGATATTGTTATTGATGATACATACATATCCCATCATCATGCAATTATTAACCGAATGAATAATTTGTATGTGATTGAGGACTTAAACAGTGTAAATCATACATATTTAAACGGTACGGTGCTAGCAAAAAAAGCATACCTGGAATCAGGAGATATAATCAAAGTTGGCTTGGTTACTTTTAAATTTGAGAGGTGACGATAATGCTTAAAACAACAGCGGCAACGAATATTGGTTTAATTCGACAAACAAATGAAGATAGTTATATATGTATAAATCCAAAAACCTATGCAGTTGCAGATGGTATGGGAGGGCATGCAGCTGGGGAAATTGCCAGTAAATTATTGGTAAATACGATTGAGAAATTTTTTGCTGAGAAACATCTTGTAAAAATTGATCAAGATGTTTTAGCAAAAATTATTTTACAAGCGAATGAACATATTTTAGAAAAAGCCGAAAAGCACACCGAATATGCTGGTATGGGAACAACAGCCAGCTTATTACATATTGAAGCCGATACTTGTTTTTGGGCACATATAGGTGATAGTCGTATTTATTTATTACGTAACAATCAGCTATCTCAAATCACACAAGATCATTCACTGGTCTGGGATTTAGTTCTAAATGGTACCCTCACACAGGAAGAAGCCTTAGTCCATCCACAACGTAATATGCTCACGCGGGCTGTTGGTATTGATACCAATGTTAAGGTTGATAAGGGATCTTTTGATTTAGAAAAAAATGATAAATTTTTACTTTGCACCGATGGTCTGACAAATATGGTGAGCGAGGCAGAAGTGAAAAAGATTATAGAATCGGAAACGATTGACGATAAAGCAGCTGCATTAATAGATCAGGCAATTCGGGCCGGTGGTGTAGATAATATCACAGCTATTATCCTTGAAAACGACGATGATTAGCATACGGCAGAAACTTATTTTAATTCCAGATTTAATACTTTTATTTGGAACGATTATTCTGGAATTGAAAAAATACCCAATGTTTGATTTTACACCGCTGCCATGGATTGGTGCTGTTATTTTTTTATCTTTTCTTATTGATAATGGACTTAGAAAATATAGAAGTTCGGCGGATTTGTATTTATTTCCGCTGGTCATGTTTTTTCTAAGTATTGGGCTTATCATGATTGATCGCTTAAAACCAAGCTTATTTATTCCCCAATTAAGATGGGCATTATGCGGGATGGCTACATTTATGGCTGTTCTTTATTTAGCAAAAAAAATTGCTATTCTAAAAAATTATCAGTATATCATTGGTTTATGCAGTTTACTGTTTTTGTGTTCAACGCTGTTTTTTGGTACCGATATAGGTGGGAATCGGAATTGGATTTTGCTTGGACCATTTAGCGTGCAACCATCTGAATTTGCCAAAATAATGATTATTATTTTTTTAGCGGCATATTTAACCGATCATAAAAATGTTTTGGCTTTGCCAAGTAATAAATTTTTATTGCTGCGGCTTCCGCCGTTGCGGTTTATTGCACCACTTGTTGTTATTTGGGGCATGGCGGTTTTAATGTTTGTTATTCAACATGATTTAGGTTCAGCACTGCTTTTTTTTGGGATTGCTATTTTAATGACATATATGGCAACGGGCAATAAATCATACGTATTTATTGCAATGGTTTTTTTTGGTATTTCTTCAACCATTAGTTATTTTTTATTTGCCCATGTCCGTGTGAGAGTTGCTATTTGGCTCCATCCTTGGGCAGATCCAACAGGTCAGGCTTATCAGATTGTCCAGTCTTTGTTTGCTTTTGGCTCAGGTGGGATACTTGGTAGTGGATTTTCGAGTGGTTATCCTTTTTTGATTCCTGAAGTGCATACAGATTTTATATTTTCTGCTATTGCTGAGGAATTTGGCTTAGTTGGAGCAGTTTTTCTTATCTTAGGTTATTTAATATTATTTTATCGAGGTATTAATATAGCATTGCATTGCAAAAATGAAATGAATATGCTGTTAGCATCCGGTTTGGCAGCGAGTTTGGCATTGCAAGTTTTCATTATCTTAGCAGGTGTAACAAAACTTTTGCCGTTAACAGGAATTACGCTGCCATTTATTAGTTACGGCGGCAGTTCGATGGTATCCAGTTTTATTATAATCGGATTGTTATTTGCTTTATCAACAAAGGAGAATAACAATGCATGATCGAAAGATGAAAAAATATATCTACAATGTAACGGTCTTACTATTTTCTTTATTTCTCATTTTAATTGGTTATATAACATATTTGCAATCTTTTAAAAGCGCTGATTTAGCAAATAATCCATTAAATATGCGGGCTATGCAAATAGAAAAACATATACAGCGCGGCATGATATTAGATCGTAATGGTGAAAAGATTGCTTATAGTAAAAAAAATGAACAGGGTACTTTTTCTCGCATCTATCCGTTTCACGATATAACGGCTTCAATAAGTGGTTATGTGGGGGATAAAATTGGCAGTGCTGGGATTGAAGGATATGCCAATACCGATCTTGTTGGCATGAATAGTCCTCTGGCAAAGTTTGGTCCAATTCAACAATTGTTTAATAAAGATACAGGGAATACTGTAAAACTGACAGTAGATACAAAGATTCAAAAAGCGGCTTATGATGCGCTTGGTAACCAAAAAGGTGCTATTGTAATCTTAAATGCCAAAACAGGCGCTATTTTAGCTATGGTGAGTAAACCATCATTTGATCCAAATACAATCAATCAGAATTGGGATCAGCTTCGCAGTGATGCAAATAGTCCCTTGCTTAATCGGGCCTCACAAGGTTTGTATCCTCCAGGCTCTATATTAAAAACAATGATTGCAGATGCTGCCTTAAAAGAAAATGTAACAACAACAAAAGAAATATTTTCTTGTCCAGGGTTTTTAAAGATTGACGATACCTATACTTTATACGAAAATGCAAATGAAGTACATGGTAACGTTACTTTGGAAGAAGCATTAGATGAGTCCTGTAATGTAACATTCGCCACATTAGCCTTGCGGCTTGGTGAGGCCAAATTGGCAGATACATTTGAGCGATTTGGGTTCAGCAAAACATTTAATAATGAAATTGATGAAGCTAAAATCCACTTGCCTGAATTCAAAAAATTAAGTGATGGTGAAATTGCCCAAGTTGGAATCGGCCAAAGCACAGTGCTGGTTACACCACTGCGTATGGCATTACTTGCTAGTGCTTTTATGAACAATGGAACTATTATGAAACCTTATCTTATCGATGAAATACTATCACCTGATGGGGTTGTCTTGAAAAAAACTTCAACTGAAAAATGGTTAGAAGCAACAACTGCACAACGTGCAGATACAATAGAATCTTTTATGAAATCTGTTGTAAAACACGGAACAGCGACTCGAGCAGCTGTGTCAGGAATTGATGTAGCTGGTAAAACAGGAACTGCTGAAAATTCCAGTGGAGATTCACATGCCTGGTTTATTGGATCGGCAGCTTTGCCATCACAAGATATTGCTTTTGCAATTATCGTAGAAAATGGTGATTTGGGTGGCCTTGCTGCTGCTCCCATTGCAAAACGTATTATTACAAATATTTTACATACTGAGGAGGTGACTCAATGATTAATCATATATTAGATCATCGCTATGAACTTTTAGAAAATATTGGCGGTGGTGGAATGGCTGATGTGTATCGAGCCCATGATCAATTATTGGATCGTTATGTAGCCGTGAAAATTTTGCACTCACAATTTTCCAATGATGAAGAGTTCATTGAGAAGTTTCGTGGAGAAGCCCAAGGTGCAGCTAAACTTTCGCATCCCAATATTGTAAATATATACGATGTTGGTAAAGAAAATAATAATCATTATATTATTATGGAGTATGTGGCTGGTCAAACCCTAAAAGACTTAATTCAAGGTGCGGGGAAATTATCGGTAAGTGAATCATTGCGCATTGCTCTTGAAATAGCTGAAGCATTAGAACATGCCCATGCAAACAACTTAGTGCATTGCGATATTAAACCACATAACATTCTTGTTACACCAACCGGACGCGTTAAGGTAACTGATTTTGGGATTGCTCGTGCCGTGACATCTTCTACGATGACCTATAGTGGAACAATTGTTGGTTCTGTTCATTACTTTTCGCCAGAACAAGCGAAAGGCGGTGCTATCAGTGCCAAATCGGATATCTATTCACTAGGTGTAGTTTTATATGAAATGTTAACTGGGCAGTTACCTTTTACGGGAGAAACACCAATTAGCATCGCCTTAAAACATTTACAAGAAGAACCTGTTTCTGTACGAAAACTTAATCCGACTATACCACTTATTGTGGAAGCTATTGTATTAAAAGCTATGGAAAAGGATCCTAATAATCGTTTTGCCAATAGTACGGAAATGATTCGTGATATCAAACGGGCCGAATCCGTGCTTTTACACGGTGATAGGCAAAATAATGCCATGCCTCAAGACCCTTTTGCCACTCAGATTTTACCACGTGTTTCCGATTCATTACCATCACGAAAAAGCAGTCTAGATTCTGCAGAAAAAATGCCGCAAGGTAATTTGCTTAAATCCAAAAAGTTTTTATGGGGTTTAATTTGCATTTTGGTTCTTGGCTTTTTTGCCGGCGCCTTCCTCTCATATGGTAAATTTTGGAGCAATGCAGAAGTTATTGTACCGGATGTTGTGGGGAAACAGATGACGGTTGCCAAACAAATGCTGGAGACCAAAAATTTGCGGGTTAATATTGCCGAAACGTATGATACGGATGTTCCAGCTGGAGAAGTTGTATCGCAATATCCAGCTGCTGGTACAACTGTTAAAGAACAGCGCCTGGTGACGGTTTATATCAGTAAAGGCGGAGAAGGGCTCGAAATGCCTGATGTGAGGGGCTTAACGAAAGCCGCTGCCGAGACAAAACTGAAAAATATAGGATTAAAGTTGGGGAAAGTGGAAGAAGAATATTCTAATGAGGCTGCTGGAACTGTTTTAAACCAAACGCCACGATCTGGAACCAAAGTAACCAAAGGCTCTGCTGTAGATTTGGTTATTAGTAAAGGACCAAAATCGCGCAAAGTGACACTGCCAGATTTTTCGGGGAGCACTTTAAATTCGATTGAAACACAACTAAAAAGTCTGAATTTGAAAGCTGGTAACGTTACTGAGGTGACAAGCAGTAAACCAGCGGGAACAATTTTGGATCAAACGCCAGCAGCCGGTACTGATATTGCGGAAGGCAGCAGCGTTGATTTTTCGATAGCAAAAGCTGAAAAAGCAACCGATAAAAATACAAATAAAAATTCTGGCAAAGATACCAGTAAAGATACGAATAAAGATACCGCTAAAAATAGCAAACAAGCTGATACCCCCAAAGATACAAAATAGACCACGCAAAATGGATTATAGATCAGGAGGAATTTATGAATGCTGACTGGAGTTGTACTCAAAGCATTTAACAGCTTTTACTATATAAAACATGAACAGGGTGTAACCGTTTGTAAATTGAGAGGGCGTTTTAAACAAGAACGTTATTCTTTAGCTGTCGGAGATCGTGTCGAATATGATCTTTTAGACGATGAAACGGGTATTATCGAAAAAATTTTACCAAGGCAATCTGTGTTAAAACGACCATTGGTCGCAAATGTTGATCAAGTTATTTTAACCTTTGCTGCCGCAAGTCCTAATTTACATCCGTTGCTTTTAGATCGTTTTTTAGTGTTAGCTGAATACTCAAAGTTAAAAAACATCCTGATTTGCATTAATAAAATTGAATTAGCTGATATGGTGTTATTAGAACAAACCTTACAGCCTTATTATGAAATAGGTTATAAAATCGTAAAAGTATCCGCCAAAGAAAACATTGGTATGCTAGAATTAAAAGATCATCTTAAGGATAAAATTTCTGTATTTGCTGGTCCATCAGGCGTCGGTAAATCTACTCTATTGAATGCAATTGAACCGGGATTGAACTTAGCAACCGGTGTAATCAGTACGAAAATAAAACGTGGCAAACACACAACACGCGTTGCGGAATTATTGCCGTTGGCGCAAGGCGGTTTCGTTGTTGATACACCAGGATTTAGTTCAACGGAATTTGATTATATTCAAAAAACAGATTTAGAAGATTATTTTGTTGAATTTCGTCCATTTATGAATACCTGCAAGTATAATACCTGCATTCACGATGTTGAACCAGCTTGTTCCGTTAAACAGGCGGTCCTTGATAAAAAAATATCACAAGTTCGTTATGAGGCTTATTTAAATATATTGCATGAAATACAAAGCAAAAAGAAAGGGTTTTAACTATGATGAAAATCGCACCTTCGATTCTTTCCGCCGATTTTTCCAAACTAGGGGAGGAAATCAATACTGTAGTAACTGCTGGAGCTGATCTTGTTCATATAGATGTTATGGATGGTCAATTTGTACCCAATATTACTTTAGGTTCGCCAGTAGTCGCAGCTTTGCGCAAAACTACAAAAACACCGTTTGATG
>Ga0302210_10000789_pt1 | contig 13982 bp, 14 predicted proteins | sample II_Fen_E3_2_FD_198793 | JGI IMG/M metagenome (GOLD analysis project Ga0302210, IMG submission 198793) | Peat permafrost microbial communities from Stordalen Mire near Abisko, Sweden - II_Fen_E3_2 | ecosystem: Environmental > Terrestrial > Soil > Wetlands > Permafrost | place: Sweden: Abisko... | reverse complement strand
TGCTTTTTTCTTTGTCGCCACATTTTAAGGTGGTGCTTCCTCCGAGTTTGGAGCTGATGATTACCTCTTTCAAGGTATTACTCTCCCACTCCATGGATATTTCGAAGCCTCCTCTTGCACAGATGCCTTTTACGCTGCCTTGTGCCCATGCATCGGGAAGTGCCGGTAATAGGCGGATTTCACCGTCGGTTGATTGTACCAACATCTCGGCTACTGCTGCGGCACCTGCAAAGTTACCGTCAATTTGGAACGGTGGATGGGCATCGAACAGGTTTGGATAAGTACCTCCTCCTCTTCGGGTGCTGTTTTTTACTCCGTCGGGATCTACATATTTCAATAGTTCACGGTACATCTTGTAGGCGTGGTTTCCATCGCCTAGGCGTGCCCAAAGGTTGATACGCCAGCCTTTCGACCAGCCTGTGGTTTCGTCACCTTTTATTTCGAGTGTTTTGCGACAGGCATTTGCTAATTCGGGCGTAGCATAAGGGGTAATTTGATGACCGGGGAATAGCCCGAACAAATGCGACTGATGGCGATGTTGTGCATCTTCGTCTTGCCAATCGAAATACCATTCTTGCAAATTTCCGTTCTTACCGACGTGGTAAGGGAGTAAACGGGCAAGGGCGCTTTCGAGTTTTGCACGGAAGTCGGCATCTACATTTAGCACTTTCGAGGCGTCAATGGTTTGTTGGAAGGATGCTCTTATCATTGCCAAGTCGGCAGTTCCGCCATAAAGGGTTGCACCATGAAAACCTGTAGGGGTGATATATCGGTTTTCGGGTGAGGAACTTGGAGAGGTGATCAGCTTTCCGTCTTTATCTTCTACTAAAAATTCGAGGCAGAATTGTGCTGCTCCGCGCATTGCATCGTATGCTTGGTTTTTTAGGTATTCTTTGTCTTTAGTAAATAGGTAATGTTCCCATAGATGGGTGCTTAGCCATGCACCTCCCATGTACCAGTTGGCCCATGAGGGATCGCCACTACCTTCGCCTGCGGGGTTGCTCATGGCCCAGATATCGGAATTATGGCAAGCTAGCCAGCCGTCGAGCCCAAAGAGATTCTTAGCTGTTACTTTTCCGGTTTCCGACACATTCTTTATATAGCTGAGCATTGGGAGGTGCATCTCGGAAAGGTTGGTGTTTTCGGCCAACCAATAATTTTCTTCTACGTTGATATTGGTGGTGTAGTTGCTACTCCAAGGTGGACGGATATAGGGATTCCATATACCTTGTAAATTGGCCGGAACACCGATGGTGCGCGAACTGCTGATGAGCAGGTAACGTCCGTATTGAAAATAAAGTATTTCGAGGTTTTTATCTTCTGTGCCTTCTGCATATTGCTTTAGTCGTTCATCGGTAGGTAGATTTTGAGCGTTGCTCTTACCTAGGTTGAGGCTTACTCGGTTGAAGTACTTTTGATAGTCGGCTATGTGGGCTTCTTTTAGTTTGCTGAACGACTTTGGATAGGCTTTATCTAATTGTTCGGTAGCTATTCGGGCATCGTTTAGGCCATTGCTTGCAGGGTTTTTGTCGTATCCGTTGAAACTAGTTGCGATGGATACTAGGATGATGCTTTCGGTGCTGTTGTTTACGCTTAGTGTGCTGTCTGTTGCTGTTACGCTACCGTCTGCGCTTTTTATGTTGGCTATGGTAGAGAAGCGGGTGCCTTTATTCTCGTCGAAGATGATTGCATCGACTGCTTTTACATAGCTCGGTTTTGCTTGAACGGGGGCGTATCCTTTTACGGTTAATTGATTCTTTGAAGGAGTAATTTTATATTTTAGCTGACTTTGAAATTTTAGGTCGAAATTTAAAGCTCCTTTTTTACTACTGGTAAGTTTGATGACCATCACTTGGTCGGGATATGAAATGAAGTATTCGCGGGTGAACTTTACGCCGTCAATTTCGTATTCTACTTTTGAGGTTGCATTTGCAATGTCGAGTTCGCGATAGTACTTCTGTGGACTTCCGCTGTGTTTGAAGTCGAGGTAAAGGGTGCCGAGCGGAGCATACGATGCGGAATATTTGCCTTGAAACTTATGACTTAGCTCTTGTGCTAACTTGTAATCTTCATTTTTTAAGGCTTCTCTTATGGCCGGTAGATTTTTATATGCTTCGGGGTCGATGTTTTCTTTGATCGGTTCGCCCGACCAGAGGGTGGCATCGTTTAAATAAATCTTGTCTGAGTTGACTCCTCCGAATACGGAAGCACCCATCTTGCCATTGCCTAACACCAAACTTTCTTCAAAATAGGTTGCAGGTTGGTTGTACCATAAGGTGTGGTCTGATTGTGAAAAGGCTGTGTTTACGCTTAAAAACATCGCACAGAAGGTTAAGAACAGGATTGTTTTTTTCATTCCTTGAATTAAATTTTAGTGGTTTCTTTCGTTTTCTTTGCTGCAAAGATACTATTTTTTTCGTTCGGCTAAAAAAAGATGTAGACCTTTTTAAAAAAGATGTAGAGCATTTTTTATTTCTTGCCTTATATTTTTTAATTGTTGGGCAGCAATTTAGAAAAGTAAAGCGGCATCGGTGAGTGCCGGAGCTGATAGTGAATTCTATTCTGCTTTTATCTCTATAGAGTTAATGATTTTTAGCAGAGCTGAATATGCTGTTACCGGATATTATTTGTATATTTGCGGCCGAAATCAGAAAAATATGGACGATTATCATAGTAAAATATAAACCTGAACAAACTTTTCGTGACTGAATCCTTTGTTCATTATTGAAGGAAAGGAGGATTAGATGAAAACTTTTTTTAGGAACAACTGTGAGCTAAAGCAAATTCAGGAATGGGAACCCAACTGCTGGGTGAACATCGAATGTCCAAATCCGGATGAGATACAAGATCTGCTGGATACGTTTAAAATACCCGAATATTTTCTTTCGGATATCGCCGACATTGAAGAACGACCTCGTGTGGAAACGGAAGATGAGTGGACTCTCATCATTCTGCGTATACCGCACAAAAAGAAGGAATCTAAAATGCCTTATGTCACGGTTCCTTTGGGTATCCTTTTCAAAGGAGATGTATGCATCACAATCTGTTTCTTTCAGACGAATATGCTACAGGATTTTGTGTATTTCTATCAACGCAAAAATACAGGGTTCACGGATCCGGTTGACTTGATCTTTAAATTATTCCTTTCTTCGTCGGTGTGGTATTTGAAATCATTGAAACTGATTAATCAACAAATTGAATCGGTTAAAATGGATCTCGAACGGTCTATCGAAAATAAGGAGTTACTTGGATTGTTCTATATTGAAAACAGTTTGACTTACTTTATCACGTCGCTCAAGGGGAATGAAATTTTGCTTTCCCGGCTGAAATTTAAATTACCACTCGATGAACTCGATGTGGATTTAATTGAGGATGTGGAGATTGAGTTGAAACAGGCCCACGAATCGGCGAACATTTATAGCAATATATTGAGTGGCATGATGGATGCTTATTCGTCTATCATCAGCAATAATGTGAATAGCATCATGCGTGTCATGACTTCTATCTCTGTTATATTGATGTTCCCTACTCTTATCTCTAGTATGTTCGGTATGAACATTAGAAATGGAATTGAAGGTAGTAACTGGGGATTTATCATGATTTTTGGCTTTTCGGTAGTGCTATGCGGATTTTTTGCATGGATATTTAGAAAGAAACGCTGGATTTAAGATTTGTCGTAGAAAGGTTTGAACATTTTCCGGAAGAAATATGATAGAGAAATTATTAAATTTAGATACGGATGTATTCTATTTGATTAATCAGTGTCATGATAAGAGTGTGAGCCATTTCTTAATGGCGCTGAGTGCTAATTGGTCGTGGGCTATGCTTCTTGTTGGTATCTTTGTGGTTGTTACGCTTCGTTTGGATCGCAAAAATTGGTTAGTGATACTTGTTGGCATTGGACTTTGCTTTTTGCTAGCCGACCGAATTGCGGAATTGGCTTTTAAAGATGTATTCATGCGGGTACGTCCTTGTAATGCACTCAGCAATGTGCATCTGTTGGGGCATCACCCACACTCGTTCAGCTTTGTATCCGGACATGCGGCAAATAGCTTTGCCTTGGCTACTTTCCTTGCGCATCGCTATATAAAGATTCCTCATTTTGCGGTCGGCATGTTTGTTTGGGCTGCTTTGGTGGGTTATAGCCGAGTATATATGGGGGTGCATTATCCGGGTGATGTGATAGGTGGTGCATTGCTTGGTGTTGGTTGCGGCTGGCTGGTTTATAAGCTCTTCGATTCTCCGAAAGTTCAAACGCTCTTTCAGCATCCTTACTACTTCTGGTCGAAATCGAAGTCTCTTTAGAGCTTCTTTAAATAAGGGAACAAGATGATGATGAGAACTAAAAGTTGGATACTGTTGATCGCTCTTTTTCTGAGCTGTTCCTTAAAACTATCTGCGCAAGAAACTCGGTGTTTGTGTACAGATAGTTTGGCTGATACTACACATAAGTTTACTTATCCTCAATTAATTATCCCTGCGGCTTTAATTGGCGTGGGGGTGATTGGTTTGGGAAGCGATTGGCTGAAGTTTCAAAATCAAGAGATAAGAAATGAATTGAAAGAAACCATTGATGATAAAATAACGATCGACGATTTTTCGCAATATGTTCCTCTCTTAGCTGTTTATGGACTGAATCTCTCTGGAGTTAAGGGACTTCATAACTTTCGTGACCGAACAACTATTTTGGCAACTTCTTATTTGATAATGGGGGTTACTGTGAATAGTTTGAAGCATCTTACTCATGAAGAACGCCCTGATGGCTCTTCGTTCGACTCTTTTCCTTCGGGCCATACTGCTACTGCTTTTATGGGTGCTGAATTTCTTTGGCAGGAATATAAACAGACATCGCCATGGATTGGTGTGGCGGGCTATGCGGTAGCTGCCGGAACGGGTGCTTTCAGAATATACAATAATCGTCATTGGCTTACTGATGTGCTTGCCGGTGGAGGTATTGGTATTTTGAGTACAAAAATTGCTTATTGGGTTTATCCTTCTATTCAGAAGAGGCTCTATCGGAAAAGCAAATCAAAGAAAAATAATGTATTTAGCAATGCTTTAGCTGTTCCTTATTATAATGGAGAGAGCGCGGGAGTGAGTTTTCAGGCTTCGTTTTAAGTAATCCTCTTTAAATCTAGGGTTCTATCTCCTTCTAATTAGAGCCTTTTGGGTGTAAATCAACTCTTTTCCTTTTGTGTACCTATTTTCTTTCGAAAATAGTTGCAAATATCGTTTTTTTTGTCGAATATTGCACTCTCGTATGTTATATAACCTAAGTAGATGATTAAACTATTCTGAAATCTTATAGTCTAATAAAGGTTATAATCATAAATTTAAGAATTAATAATCGACTGTATTATGGAAAATTTTGGATGTGCACGGCTTTACTCTTTGCCTTTATCGCAAGTACGTACTTATATTTATTCTCTGGCTTTTATTGCCGGGAATTTAATCCTTCCTCAACTTTGTCATACTGTTCCACAAGGTGGAATAACGTTGCTGCCTATTTATTTCTTTACGCTGATTGCTGCGTATAAATTTGGAATCGGTGTGGGGCTACTTACCGCTATTGCTTCTCCTCTGGCAAATGCTTTCTTGTTTGGAATGCCAAGTGTGGAGGTGTTGCCGGGTATACTTGTAAAATCGATTGCTTTAGCCATATTTGCTGCTGTTTTGGCACGTAAGTTTTCGTCGGTAAGCTGGCTCTCTGTTTTATTGACGGTGTTAGGTTATCAGGTTGTGGGCATTTTGTTCGAATGGGTCTGGCTTGACAGTTTCCGAAAAGCTGCACAGGATTTATATATCGGTTTTCCGGGTCTCTTGATTCAAATTGTGGGCGGATACCTGTTGTTGAAGGCTTTGGCTAAATACTAAAAGAGGATTATGAGGACTGCGGAAGAGGTTATGAAACGATTTGTGGAGATTGAGTTTCTGGAAGAGTTTGATATTTTGGTGGCGATTGCTAACGGTGGAATTGTACCTGCCGGAATTTTGGCACAACGTTTGGAAAGGCCTGTGTATCTTTTGCGTATTAATCTCCGTGATAAATACCAGCAACCTAAATTCGATGCTCCACAGTTACTTGCTCCTATCGATTTTGAATACAAAGATAAACGTATTTTGCTCATCGAAGATCGAGTAAAAACGGGTGCTAGCCTTCGCATGGCTAAAGATTTATTGCAGGGTGCTGCGATGATTAAAACTTTTGCGGTAAATGGTGAAGCGGATTATGCGTTATTTAACGAAACTTGTTTTCGTTTTCCTTGGATTATTTGATACCTTGAAATTATATATAGAGTATGGAAAGACGTGATTTTTTAAAGGCTGTAGCAGTTACTGGGGTGGCTCTTACGCTGAAAACGGAAGGCTCAATGGATATTATGGCTCAAACCTTAGGCCTCCCTTCGGAAGCTGTTCCGGGTGAACCTTCGGAAGCTCCGGCACGACAGGTCGACTTGGTCGCTGTGATGGGTGGTGAAGCGGATGCGATGTTTCGCAAGGGTATCCAAACCTTAGGTGGCATTAAACGTTTTGTGAAAAAAGGCCAGAAGGTTTGTGTGAAACCGAATATTGGTTGGGATAAAATACCTGAATATGCCGGTAATACGAACCCGAAATTGGTTGCTGAAATAATAAAGGAATGTTATGCTGCGGGAGCTTCAGAGGTGGTGGTGTTCGATCATTCCTGCGACGACTGGCGTAAATGCTATGTCAACTCGGGCATTGAAGCAGCTGCTAAGGCGGCTGGTGCAAAATTACTCCCTCCTGATCAAGAATCTTATTACCGTACTGTGTCGTTACCTCGTGGCAAAAGTTTGAAGAGTGCGAAGATCCATTCGGCTATTTTGGACTGCGATGTGTGGATCAATGTCCCTATTCTAAAAAACCATGGTGGAACGAATCTTACGATCTCGATGAAGAACCATATGGGTATTGTGTGGGATCGTGGTTATTTTCATCAACATGATTTGCAACAATGCATTGCTGATGTGTGTACGCTGAAGAAGCCTGCGGTGCTGAATGTGGTGGATGCGTATCGTGTAATGAAAACGAATGGGCCTCGTGGCCGTTCTATGGGCGATGTGGTATTGTCGAAAGCTTTATTTATAAGTCACGATATCGTAGCGGTAGATACTGCGGCTGCGAAGTTCTTCAATCAGATTCGGACGATGCCGTTAGATTCGGTAGGCCATATTGAGAATGCTGAGAAACTCGGTATAGGTACAATGGACCTTGCCAAGTTGAATGTGAAACGTATCAAGATGTAAAGTAATCATGAAGAATTTATTAAAGCCTCTTCGCGTAATCATCTCTGTGGTATTGTTTGTAGCAATTAGTTTCTACTTTCTTGATTTTGCAAATATTACCGGTCCTCATTTTTGGGTAGGGAAAGTGCAACTCTTACCGGCTTTGCTGGCCGGATCGTTTACCTTGGTAGGAATATGGATTGTGTTGACTCTGATTTTTGGGCGAATTTATTGCTCTACAATTTGTCCGATAGGAACCTTACAGGATGTGATAAACAGAATTTCTGTATGGTTTAATAAGGGTAAGAAACGCCGTAGAAAGCATTTTTCTTATTCACGACCTAAAAATATATTACGCTATATAGTGCTTGCCTTTACTGCTGCCACTTCCCTCTTTGGATTCCAGCTCTTCCTGCTGCTGCTCGATCCTTACAGTGCATTTGGACGTATCATGGTGAATTTGTTCAAGCCGATTTATATGTTTGGGAATAACGTGTTGGCAGGAATGTTGACCGGCATGGGCAGCTATACGTTATATCAAGTAGATATTGTGTTACAAAGTTTATTGGCTTTTTGCATTGCCTTAATAACCTTCGGAGTGATCGCTTTGATGTCTTGGAAAAATGGACGTACTTGGTGCAATACGATTTGTCCGGTAGGTGCTTTCTTGAGTTTGCTAAGTCGTTTTTCTTTGCTACGCATTCGTGTTGACAGAGAAAAATGTAACCGTTGTGGTTCTTGTGCACATAGCTGCAAAGCTTCATGCATAAGTTCGGTGGCTAAAAAGGTGGATGTTTCACGTTGTGTGGATTGTTTTAACTGTTTGGAAAAATGTCCTCGAGGTGCTCTATATTATGGCTTTCATCTCGAAAAAAAGAAAAAACATTCGCTGGGCTCTTTAAAAGTTACTCCCCCCAAAAGTAGCTACATACCCACTAAAGATGAGCTTACTGATCAAGGAAAGCGACAATTCTTAGTCACTGCTTTTACTACGGCGGTTGCTATACCTACTCTTTTGGCGCAGGATAAGAAGAAGGCATGGAATGCCCTCTCCCAGCCTGCCGGAAGTAGAATAGACGATCATCGGAAAGTTCCTATCACTCCACCCGGATCAGAAAGTCGGGCCAACCTTTTGGCACATTGCACGGCTTGCCATTTGTGTGTTAGTAAGTGCCCTTCGCATGTGCTGAAGCCTGCGTTAATGGAATATGGTCTTGCCGGAATAATGCAGCCTACTGTATCGTTCGAAAAAGGATTCTGTAATTTCGACTGTACGCTTTGCGGAGAACTTTGCCCTACGGGGGCAATTCGTCCGCTTACGGTAGAGCGGAAGCATCTTACACAGACTGGTAAAGTGGTTTTTGTAGAAGAAAATTGCATCGTCTATAAAAAAGGAACTAATTGTGGAGCATGCTCCGAACACTGTCCCACACAGGCCATAGCAATGGTACCGTATAAAGATGGATTGACAATTCCTAAAGTGGATACCAATATTTGCGTAGGTTGTGGAGGTTGTGAGTATGTATGTCCCTCTAAACCTTTCCGAGCTGTTCATGTGGAAGGTAATGTGGTGCATCGTGCTGCTAAGCCTTTTGTTGAAAGGCGTGAGAAAGCTGTAAAGGTGGACGAATTTGGTTTTTAGTTTATACAGCTATTAAGACTTGAATTTTAAAGTTCTCTTTAAAGAATATTTTGCATAAAAAGGCGTTAAGGTAAAAGCAAAATAAAATATTAAATAAATATCGTAGATTATGAATGAATTGTTGTTTCTTGGTTCAGTAGGAATGCCTGAATTGATTTTGATTGCATTGGTTGTGCTGCTTTTCTTTGGTGGAAAGCGTATACCTGAATTGATGAAAGGTCTCGGAAAAGGCGTTAAGAGTTTTAAGGAAGGGATGAACGGAATAGAAGAGGAACTGAATAAACCTTTGGAAAAGGAAAAAGAAAATTCAGAAAAGAAAGGTGCTGAGAAAGACGAAAAATCGGAAAACGAGGATTCTGCTACTCCGCAAACGCCGAACTCTACGAAATAGATGGAAGAGAAAAAAACGCTTACTTTTTGGGGACATCTTGATGAGCTACGCGGTGTGTTATTTCGCATTGCGGGCTTGGTGTTTGTTACAATGTTAACGGCCTTTTTGGCAAAGGAAACGTTGTTCCAAATTATATTGGCTCCGGGGCAAGACGATTTTATTCTATATAGAGCACTGCGTCGGGCGGCTCAGGCACTTTATATGCCTAGTTTAGCACCCGACCATTTCTCGACGCATCTAATTAGTACGGAATTGTCGCAACAATTTCTTATTCATTGCTCCACAGCGCTTTATGCGGGCATACTTGTTAGTTCACCCTATATTATTTATGCTCTCTTTTCGTACATCTCCCCTGCTCTATATCCTAATGAGAAGCGATCTTCCTTGACAGCGATCTTTGCTTCATTTTTTCTTTTTGCATGCGGAGTAGCACTTAGTTATTTCTTAATATTTCCATTGTCTTTTCGCTTCTTAGCGACTTATCAGGTGGCTGATACCGTAATTAATACGATTACTCTGGAGAGCTATATGAATACTTTTTGGTTACTTTGTTTGATGATGGGAATACTTTTCCAAGTGCCTATACTTTGTTGGCTATTAGGATATTTAGGCCTACTTACGGCTTCTTTTATGCGCGAATATCGCCGATATGCAATAGTAATAATTTTAATTGCTGCTGCCATTATTACTCCAACAAGTGATGTCTTTACGTTGCTGATTGTGGCATTGCCTATCTATTTTCTTTATGAGGGGAGCATTTATATTGTGTCGCATGTTGAGCATAAACGTAAAATGCAGCAACAGGTTTCCGATGAGGCTTGTCGATTGGCTGAAAAGGAATGGGAAGATCCGTATCGTTATTAATTTATTGAAATGAAATTACTATGCATGGGCGACAGTGTAACCCAAGGAAATATTGGTGAAAGCTTTGTAGAGCTCCTAAAAACAGATAATCCACAATGGATAATTAGGAATGCAGGTGTTAATGGAGATACTCTTCTTAATATCAGTGATAGAATAGTACAAGAAATAGATGCCTGTCCCTACGATTGCATCTTGATAGAAGCCGGTTATAACGACATTATCCTACCTTCTTTTCAGGAGAAAGGATTCTTATTTAAATCCGCATTAAAGTATTTGTTGTTGAAGGGGCGGAAACCTGTTGAATTGCAAGCGTTTAAAGAAGCCTATATAAAGCTGATAGAATTTATTCAGAAAGAAAAAGACTCTCAAATAATGTTAGTGACTCTCGGGTGCATCAATGAAAATCTGTCCGATGCTGTTAATCGGAAGCGTGTGGAATACAATAAAGTAATCCGTACGATAGCTCAATCGTATCATTGTTTACTTGCAGACGTTGGAGCAGAATTTGAAAAAGTGCTATCTCCTACCCGACAGACAGACTATCTGTTAACTCATTTTTATAATTCTGTATATGCAGATGCCGAAAAGTGTACTCAGAAAGGAGCTGCCGACCGTTTAAGCCAAAAACGAAATTTGAAATTGACTATCGATGGGATACATCTTAATTCCCAAGGTGCACTTCTATATAAACAAACTATTGAGGATCAGATCCGCATCTTTTTTAAGTGAGGCGTGTCGATGCCAAACTTTTCGCCATACGCAATAACATCTTCAAGCATCTTCTTTATTTCTTCGGGAGAGTGATTGACATGCCCATCAAACATAAAGCGTAGTACCTCATTGCTATATATCTTTTTAGCAATTCGAGTACTGATAAACAGTGGTAGAAGGTATAATCGATTCGCTTTTTCTGCTTTGGGGTTGATACCTCTTTTCACGCAAACCTCGAATCCTTCGCGGATGCATAGAATAGCTTCCCGCAAATTTTTTAAATCGTTTGTGAATTTGATAGCTCTTCCTGCTTTTATAATTCCCCCAGATAAACCTGCAGCAACCGCATAATGTGTAATCAACCAAGTTATAATTTGCTTAGAAATGATGGGCTTAAGTCGGGCTTCTTCGAATGCCTTTGCTAATTTCTCTACACGTGGAGTAATTTTTCCATTTACTTCTCCAAGTGGAGTATGCGAATATTCCATACCCGAAATGGCACTATGGATGCATTGTTCATCTCTGCCTCCACCTACCATAAAAGGAAATCCGAAAAAGTATTGTTCGGGAGATAGAGAGTTAGCAATAGCCTCAAAATCATCCCATATATTTTGAAAGAAAACGATATGTGCTCTTCCTGCCGATTCACCTAAGGTGGGCAAAATATCTTTCAGTTGAAGATTATTTGTTGGCACTATAATGTATTCATAGTCATTTTCAGGAGATAATTCTTCAATTGCCTTCGGGTGAAAGATGATATCAACACTCTTTTTCTCATTTCCTCTGAAGTCATCGCATTGGATGCGAATGCCATTCTGTTCTACCACTTGTTGCTTTCCTTTTCGAACTAACACAGTGACATCATGTCCGGCTTCAGATAATTGCCAACCATATGTACAACCCACTACCCCTGCTCCATAGATTAATAATTTCATAACGAATAATATTTAAAAGTGATCTTTCCTATTTATAAAGAAAGGATTGAAAAAGAAATCTTTCTATTTTGTAATTTGAGGCAAAAATAAGGTTTATTTTTTTAATAATAGGCGTAAATAATGGACAGAAATAAGAAAACAGAATTTTTTTTGCGAAATAGTTGTATTTATAGAGATTTTTACCGAAATTGCACTTAAATATAGAAACTCAATGAATTCAAAACACCGCATTGCCATTTTTAAAGCCATTCTTGCTGCTGCTTTTTATGCGATTAGTACTCCAATGTCAAAAACATTACTTCAGGAAATCCCTCCTATGATGATGGCTTCTATGCTTTATCTCGGTGCAGGAATCGGAATGTCTATTATGGGAATTCTTCGTAGTCGAACAAAGAAAAAAGGTCAGGAACTGAAACTAAAGAAAGATGATATGCCCTACACCATAGCGATGGTTCTGTTGGATATTGCAGCGCCAATACTTTTAATGTATGGGTTAATCCGGACTACTGCTGCTAATGTTTCTCTATTGAATAACTTTGAAATAGTTGCCACGGCTATTGTTGCCTTATCTGTTTTTAAAGAAAAAATTACCCAAAGGCTTTGGAAGGCTATCGTTTTAATCACCTTATCAAGTGCCATTCTTACTATTCAAGATACTAGCAGTTTCTCTTTTTCCTTAGGTTCCATTTTTGTAATTCTGGCTTGCATTTGTTGGGCAGTCGAAAATAATTGTACCCGAAAGCTCTCTTCAAAGGATCCTTTGCAAATAGTAGTTATTAAGGGTTTGGGTTCTGGTATAGGCTCTCTTATAATAGCTTTAGCAGTTGGTGAAAAGTTGACCAACTATAGTGTAATCCCCATAGTGTTACTGCTAGGCTTTGTGGCTTATGGCTTAAGTATTTATTTTTATGTATATGCTCAACGAGAACTTGGGGCTGCCAAAACAAGTGCTTATTATGCTATTGCACCATTTTTCGGCGTTGCCCTGTCTTTTATTTTCCTAGGTGAAACACCCAACGCCTTGTTCATTATTGCTCTAATAATAATGATTATTGGTACTTATTATGCTTCCACGACTGATAAATGTTAAAATATAACAGAATTCAGCACTTTTTTTACTGTTTATTTCAGTATTACAAATAAAACATATAGTTTTGTCTATTATTATGAGATCTTAATTGTAGATTGTATGAAAATTAAACAAATTATCGTAATCATCGCATGGGTACTTTTTAGTACTAATACTTTCGCACAAGGAAAATATTGCAAATCCTTTTCTGATTATAAAAGCAATAGATGGATTGTATTGGATTCATTGACTATGCAAGTCCGAAATGTGGAAAACAAAACATGGAGCAATGGAGGTGGCTTTTCGGCAGTTGTGCCCAATGAAAAAATGAATAAGGTTTTGAAAGAAAGAGTTCGCTTCGTTATTAAGGATTCTGCATTGTATGTAAATTGCGATGGATTGATTTATGGCAGGAGTGAGTTATCAGATGGATATGCACCGGCTTTTCAATTTGGAAAGGATAAAATTTGTTTTTTGTATGCTGATAAAACAGGGAATACGAAAAGGACGGTTTCTTATGCAGCTACTAATTTTTTCCTTTTTGGTCTTATAGGAGCAACTGCAGGGGCAGTAACAGGAAATGCAGGACAAAATCAGAATCAACTCTGCTATTACATCGATTCATCTGATAACCAAATAAAAAAGATCACTCACGAATATATGGAGAGCCTATTGGCTGATCATCCGGATTTGCTCAAAAAATACAATGAGAAAAAAGTTGAAGAGAAAGAATCAGGCTACATCATTCTGTATTATTTGCAGAAGCTCAATCTTCTGAACAATAAGATTTAAGTAAATCTCCGCTCATTATTGCCGGCAGATGTTGCTGTATTTTGTCTACAGGCCAGTTCCACCATTGTAAGTTTAGTAGTTGAGTGATGGTAGTTTCGTTGAAACGTGTTCTGATTGCTTTTGCCGGAGTACCACCAACAATAGTATAAGGAGGAACATCTTTAGTAACCACAGCACGAGTGCCAATAATCGCTCCATCGCCAAAAAGTGGGAAGGTATAGTTTGAAAGTGACTGCAAGGTATGGTTGGCACTGTTAAATATGAATTTTGCTCCACAAGCAATAGAGCAGAACTTGCCGATTATTAATCGGTCGTGATTAATGGGATAATG
>Ga0302210_10000788_pt1 | contig 13983 bp, 13 predicted proteins | sample II_Fen_E3_2_FD_198793 | JGI IMG/M metagenome (GOLD analysis project Ga0302210, IMG submission 198793) | Peat permafrost microbial communities from Stordalen Mire near Abisko, Sweden - II_Fen_E3_2 | ecosystem: Environmental > Terrestrial > Soil > Wetlands > Permafrost | place: Sweden: Abisko... | reverse complement strand
CTAAGCGGCTAAGCTGCCCATAAATTAAATAATGAGAAAGGCCCACCCCTTGAGCTGCATTTATAACGTAACTACCTTGAAATGCCGGATGGCTAAAAATTGGCAAAGCGACTTCCGGATCTTGCGACAGCCAGCGCAGCGTATCCAACCCAGTCAACCCCGGTGCAAGCAATAAACCGCCCGCGCCTACTTTCTTCGCAAAACGACTGCGTTCCATAATTTTATCGATGGGTCCTGTAACATTTGGTATATACAAACTATTACGCCCAGTACGACGATTCGCTCTTTGCACAGCCTCACTACACAAACGAACCCTTTCTTCAAACGGGGCAAAACTCTGGTTGCTGAGACCATGATCATCTTTAATGATGTCCATCCCGCCCACCGCACATTGATAGACAATATTTGCGAGCTGCTCCGCCGATAACCCCATTGGTTTAATTGCCGCAAACAGCAAAGGACGATGAAACACTCCCAGAAGTTCTCGCAAGCCAGCCCGCCCAAACCGCGGTCCCGAAAAAGCAGCCAAAAGACAATCTGGTAAATTTAAACGCTCCACTAAGATGCCTGGTTTAAGACTAATATTGCCAAAAATAACATTCAATAACTGAGTTAATTCATAAGCGGTTGTTTCTACCAAATAACTAATTTCCAGACGATAACTTTTTGCATCAGGCAAAAGTCTCAAACTTTCGATTTTACCGACAATTTCATTTTTAATAAAACCTGGTGACAAAAGTTCATAGGGATATTCTACCGTTTGTTCAACACAAATAGCCTGTGCCTGTTGATAAACTTCTGCCTCATTTTTTCCTATTATATGATAAATTACTGAAAAACGCTGTTGCTCCATAATAACCAGCACTCCTTATCTATTACACTCATTTTTATACAGAAAAAGCTAAGGACAGCAAATCACAGTGTCCTTAGCCTTTAGTTTTTCTAATCAGCTATTATTTTTAAAATAACATTCATTACCTACGATGTCAATTAAAATAATGCAAAAAAATCAGATTCAACAACCATTCTTTAATATTTTCAATAAAGCTGCCTGAAACCGTTCATCATCTTGCACTGTTCTTTTCTTAGGCCCTTTTGTTCGTCCGCCCCCACGGCGTAATTTCGCTTTCACTTCACGCTCTTCCAATAAAAAATCCATTTTATTTACATCATAAGGAATTCCTGCCGGACTCAGACAAGCCGCTTTTTTGCTTAAAACCATGGCTGCCAATCCCCAGTCCTGCGTAATTACAAGATCGTCTGCTTTCGTCATATTAATAATCTTTAAGTCGGCTTCCTGCGAAGTGTTATCGACCGTTATATGATGATCATTGTCTATTTGATGGTCAAAGCTGGCAACAGTGTAGACTTCCAATTTATATGTTTGACCGACTTGTTTACAGATTGCTAGTACTGGTTTTGGACAGGCATCTGCATCAATAATTATTTTCATGAATTCCTCTCTTTATTTCATATTTTTAAAGATATACCTAAAAAGATACCCTTATTTATGATGTATTATACCATAAATAAGGGCATCCGTTCCTTGAGCAAAGCTATTAGGCGTCTTTTGCTGCTTCTAAGATACTGTTTTCTATAATAGACAACCCACGTTCAAGTTGTTCATCCGTAGTAACAAGTGGAATCAACAGGCGAAGCACATTGCCATAAATACCAGCATTAATCAAAATTAATTTTTGATCCAGACATAATTTGATTACTTTTGCCGTAAGTTCTTTCGCTGGTTCTTTCGTCTTTTTATCTTTTACTAACTCAATACCAATCATGGCGCCAAGTCCTCTGACATCGCCAATAATCGGGCATCTGTCTTGCAACGCTTTAAATTTCGTTAGAGTTTTTTCACCAATAGTAAGGGCACGCTGACAAAGATTTTGTTCTTTAATCATTTTAATAACTTCAACACCAGCTACACAAGCAAGTGGATTCCCGCCATACGTACCACCGATACTGCCGCCACCCGGCGCATCCATGATTTCAGCTAGCCCCGTTACTGCGCTTAGTGGAACACCTGCAGCAATTGATTTTGCCGTAGTCATAAGATCCGGTTCAACATCCCAGTTTTCGATCGCAAACATTTTACCACTGCGAGCAAACCCACTTTGTACTTCATCGGCAATAAAAAGAATATCATTTTTTTCACAAATTGTTTTAAGACCTGGTAAAAATTCTTTTGGCGGAATAATAAAGCCGCCTTCCCCTTGGATCGGTTCAATAATCATTGCTGCAATTTCACTTGGATCCGCTGTTGCCGCAAAAAACTTATCAAATGCTTCCAAACAATGCATTCCACAGCTTGGATACGTAGAATGATATGGACAACGATAACAATAAGACGCGGGAATTTTATATAAATCCGATGGAAATGGACCAAATCCATATTTATAAGGTTTAACTTTACTAGTCATCCCCATGGTAAGTGATGTACGACCATGGAAACAGCATTCAAACGAAATAATTCCTGTTTTCTTTTTTGCATGACGAGCTATTTTTATTGCATTTTCTACGGCTTCTGCTCCGCTATTTGCAAACATCGTTTTTTTCTTTGAAGGCCCTGGGGCAATTTCATTCATTTTTTCCGCAAGGTCGATATATGGTTCATACATCACAACTGAAAAAAAGGAATGTAATAATTTTTCAGCTTGGTTTTGGATAGCTTCAACAACTGGTTTCGGACAATGTCCTACATTTAAGACACCGACTCCAGCAAAGAAATCAAGATATTCATTGTCTTCCATATCGGTAATTACAGCACCACTGGCTTTTTTGGCAAAGATCGGCGTCGAATTAGCTATACCACTCGGGACTGCCGCTTGTTTCCGTTTTAATAATTCTTCTGATTTTGACATGTTTAGCCCTCCCCTACACAAGCTCCAGAAAAGAGAAAAGCTGCCAAAAAGATGCGAAATGATCTCTTTGGCAACTCTGCCCATCTTGCTTTATTTCTTAACTCATGCGATTGATTATGCTTTTATTGTAGCAGATCTTTTGCCTCTAAGTCCATGTGCATTTATCACAATATATCAGGTTCTTTTTTGTATTTATTTACATCGTAGGAGATTTTGTTATGTCCTCCGCCAATCTGTCTGGCTATAATTACGCCAAGTTGCAGCATCAGTCGATCATATGAATTTGCGAGTTTTTTACCGCTGACATCTTCAATTTTCTTAAGACGGTAATCCAATGTATTCCGGTGCACAAAAAGACGTTTGGACGTTTTAACAACATTGCCGTTTTCCTCAAAATATACAAATAGGCTGTTAACCAAATCCATTTTATAGCGCTGATCATGTTCTTTAAGGGTTCCAATGATTTCTTCGCAATATGCCTGTAGTTTTTCTAAGGGGATTTCAAATAAAAGCTTATAAATACCTAAGGATTCATACGTATAAACGCATTGTTTTGTCGCTAACGATTCCGCAAACCACAAAGCTTTATTCGCTTGCAGATAACTTTCTCGTATATTTTGCAAAAGTGGAGCGGGGCTGCCAATACCAGCTGCCACATTCAAAGTAGTGAAATGCTCGCCTAACTGATCGACTAAAAGCTGAACAACACTACAGTTTTTCTTTTCATCTTGGACATTTTCCGGCAACAAAAATAAAACTTTGTCCATCCACAAAGTCAAAAGAATTTTTTGCCCGCGCATGACAAAAAAATCTCGCACAAACTGTTCCAGTTGTGTTTTGATCAAAACAAAATTATGTTTTGCATTCTTACGAGTGAGCTTCTGTTCTGTCAATAAAATTGCACTGATCACGACGACTTGTTGGGATTGCGACAAATCATATCCATAAACAGCCGCATGTTCCATCAATTCCTGTTCGGCTGCTACAGGTTTTAACAAAAGTTGTTCGAAAAAGCTGCTAATGGAATGTTTTTCGGTTTGCTGCATTACAATATAGCTGCAAATTTCCTGCATAACCCCTACCAACTTTACTTTCCATGGCAGCGTAAATAAGGGAAAGTTAGCTGCCTCGGCAATGGTTATAACATCATCCGGCACACTTTCAATATAAGGACCGAGATTGATGATCATACCTGCTAGCTTCTTATCAATTAAGCCTTGTACCAGCCTTTTCAGTTCTTCCGGTTTCCCTTGCAGACCAATCCCCGTGATAATCAAAAGTTCACCGCCTTGAACCCATGGCAGCACATCTGGTAAATCTATAAAATGAACCCAGCGCACGAGTCGATCCAGCCCCTGTGCTCCAGCAACAATCTGAACTTCCGCCATACTATGGAGCTTAATGACCTCTTGACAACTGACCATAAAAATTGCCTCCTTATTTTAAAACGGAAAAAAGACCGCTCATATAAATGAGCAGTCTTCTTTGACTTCAATTCGATACTGTAAGCATAACAAATATCGCACCATCGGTCAATATATCTTATCTTGAAGCTTCTAAAAATTAAGTACAATCAATTTTTCTTCCGTCATTTCACGTACAGCATATTCTGGACCTTCACGACCAATCCCGCTTTCTTTAACTCCGCCATACGGCATATTATCCGTCCGGAACGTTGCCCCATCGTTGATAATGACTCCACCAACTTCAATTTTTTCTGCACAAAGATGCGCAATCGCCAAAGAATTTGTAAAAACACCCGCCTGGAGGCCATAAACAGAATCATTCACGGCAGCAATTGCTTCATTAATATCGGTATACGGCACAATCACAAATACCGGTGCAAAAATTTCATTACAAACTACTTTCATATCGGCTTGAACATTTGTCAAAATAGTCGGTTCAAGATATGCGTGGCTACGTTTACCGCCAGTTAACAGCTTAGCACCCGCGGCAACTGCTTCTTGAACCCATTCTTCCGCACGGATTGCTTCTTTTTCGTTGATCATCGGACCAAGTTCCGTAGTATCTGCCAATGGGTCACCGCTGACAACAGCCTTAGCTGCTGAAACAGCCGCTGCGCAAAAAGCATTGTAGATCGCTTGATGCACATATACGCGCTGACAAGAAATACAAACCTGTCCTGCATTTGTAAACGCATATTTGGCACAAAGTTGTCCGGTTTTAACTGGATCGGCATCACCATGAACGATATTCGCTGAATTAGAGCCAAGTTCTAGTGCCACACGACGCAATCCCGCATTTTTATGCAGCATTTTCCCCACGGCTGCACTGCCAGTAAAACTATAAAAATTGATACGTTCATCAGCGGTAAGCAAATCACCAAGTTTACTGCCTGATCCCATAACAAGATTCAAGTAGCCCGCTGGAAGACCTGCCTTTTCAAAAATTTCACATAAAATAACAGCGGAAAGTGAAGTTGCCGTAGCTGGTTTATAAAGCACCGAATTGCCCGCAGCCAGTGCCGGACCAATTTTATGACAAGCCAAATTTAATGGAAAATTAAACGGTGTAATCGCACAAACAATCCCAACTGGTACTCGTTTTGTATAGGCAATACGACTGCCACAACCAGGTGCACCCGCCAGCGGAACCATTTCCCCCGTCATTCGTTTGGCTTGTTCCGCAGACAATAATAAAGTCTGGATACCACGCTTCACTTCACCACGTGCATCTTTAATCGGCTTCCCCACCTCAATCGATAACGCCCGTGCCATTTTTTCGCTGTCAGCCTCTAAAAGGTTTGCCGCTTTCATCAAAACTTCATAACGCCTATATGGTTCCATTGGTATGGTGAGCGCTTGTTGTGCAGCATCCACTGCCGATGTGACTTCTTTTGCTCCAGCTACCGAAAGCATCACCGCTGTTTCATTCGTATATTTATTGACCAAAGGCGTTGCTTCTTCTGTCAAAATCCATTTACCAGCAATAAATAATCCATATTGTTCCATTATAAATCCTCCCTTACCTTGTGGTAGACAATCAATGAAATAAAAAAGACTGCTTGCCAAAACAAACAGTCAACCTTGACTCATTAATCGAATACTATCATAACTTTAGATTAACAAACTTATCCGATCCGGTCAACCTACTTTTATCGTAATATATAACAATAATATACGATTTTATTCGTAAAACATTACACAAGCGATCATACCCGGATTCACTTTAAGCCAAAAGCAATTGGCATCGCCGCATAGCAGCCTACGGATTGCCCATCTGCTCGCTTTGCTGGAATAAATAGCCAATTTTGCATTGCACTGACTGCTGCAACATCCATTGCTTCATAACCTGAAGATACAGCAACTTCAACAGAGCCAACACTTCCATCAGCATGAATCTGAACACGCAGGTGAACTCGACCTTCTATCCCACGATTTTTCAAATTAGGCGGATACACAGGCTCTACCATACTCAAAACGACTGGTTTTTGTATAACCCCATTAACCTCTGCTCCCATATTAGAAGAAGAATTTGAAATGGTTGCAGATTCGGGTCCGTCTCCAGAAACTGCTGTCGATTCAACCGCTCCAATCGTCCCTTTGACGACAACAGCTTGACGCGGCTGTTCTCCGTCTGCTTTTACGGCCTCCGCTGCATATGCTGTTGCTTGCAAACTCGCCTTTGCTGCTGGCAAATTTTGCTTGGAAACCATTGTGTTTTTCGTATTAAGTTCTGCCTGTTTCACGGGTACCATATCTTGCTGCGCTCCTAACTCAAGTTCGATGTATTCTTCTGGTACTGGTGGAACCGAAATTTCAGGTAAAACCAACAACAAAAGCACCGCGATCCCCACATGGCAAGTCAACGAAACTCCAAATGCCTTTTTCCACTTCCAGCGTTCCTTTTCCATATAAAATTACCTCACTTTACGTTCTGTAGCAATCGAAATATGTTGTGCCCCCGCTGCTTTCATTTCATCAAGCACCTGAATTACCGCCCCATAGTCTACCATTTTATCGGCACGTAAAATAAAAATTTGGTTATCATTTTTCCCCATTGCTATTGCGATGTGCTTTCCTAATAATTCCAATGGGATTTTCTCTTCATCGATAAGCACCACTGCATCTTTGGACACTGTGACATTCATGCTTTTTGGTTTTTCCTGCTGTGCATAAGCGGATTGTGGCAGTTGAACTGGAATTGTATGCTGCTCAACCATATAAAGCGTACTAATCATAAAAAATACCAATAGAAAAAACATGATGTCAATCATCGGAATAATCATCAATTCTGGTGCTTTTTCTATTTGCATACTACGCAGCTTCATGATTAACTCCTTTTTCATTCGCAACATTAGGCAAATTCTTTTCAACTTCACCCGCAATCTGTTCAAGATCGGTAATAAAGCCATCTAGCCGATACGAAAAATAGCTGTGTCCCAAAAGGGCTAAAACAGCCACACTCAAACCCGTTGCTGTAGCAATTAAGGCTTCACCGACTCCGCCGGTAATCGCCATTGGCTGCCCACTTTCAAGACTGAATACACTGAAGGACTGTATCATCCCCACTACCGTTCCCAGCAGACCAAATAGAGGTGACAATGTAACGACTGTACTTAAAATAGACAACCCTTTACGCAAATGCGCCACGGCAATCTGTGCCGAACTTTCCATAGCGGTTGTAATATTGCGACCCATTTTTTGCGCATCTAATGCGGCAATCACAATTTTATGTGCCGGTTTTGCCGAAACACTACAGCTTTGATAAATCGCTTCATACTCTTTATTTTGAAAACCACTTACAATGTATTCACTAAAACCGGCTACATCCAAGGCCATTTTTCTATAGTAAACAAAACGCTCCACCAAAATCGTCACAACAACCAACGATGATAAAATCAACAAATACATAACCGGTCCACCTTTGTGAAACCAACTCATTGCCTCTATCAAAAAATCCATATCTGCCTCGCTTCTTTCTTTTTTATATTTAGCTATATTAAAAGAACAATATGTCATACCGTTGCATTTACTTAAAATTTACGTTCTACACCAAAAACAAAATATCGCCCTGGCATCGCATAAGCACCACGACCAGCCGACGAACTCAAAATTTCATAACCTTCATTTGTTAAATTATAGCCCTTAATATAAGCCTTGGTTTTATCATTAAATTGATATCCTAAATTAAGATTAACCGTGGTATAAGAAGTATCCGTATATACTTTAGTGTTACGCCCTGTAACTTGCTGCGTTGTTAAATCCGCATTCCATTTGTCTTGCGTATATTGAATGCCTATTGAATATCCGTTTGGACGACTATTATACATATAGTCCGTATATTGTCCATTATCCCCAACATTTTTCTCAATCCGAGAATATGAGTAACCTGTATTTAATGACCATCGATCTGAGAATTTATGTGTAGTATTTAACTCCAAACCGCGACGCTTTTCGCGATTGATATTGTAATAAACCGTTTTACTAATATTCGTATCCCATACCCAATCAAGTGCGTTGTCTAATTTGCTGCTGTAAATACTAGCTTGAACATTCGTTTTTTTATCGATTTGCGAATTTAAACCCAAGGTGACAGTCTCGGACTTTTCTTGTTTTAAATTAGGGTTGCCAATCCAATAAGGCGAATTTGCATAACGCTGCTTCAATGTAGGGTTATTGATTGCCTGTCCCCACGATAAATAAGCATTTGTCTGTGGTGATAAGACTTTATTGATGGCAACATGCGATGTGAAATCACCACCAAAATCACTATGATTTTCATAACGTGTTCCAAAATTCAACGACCAGCCATCAATTAAAGTCCAATGATCTTCTGCGTAAATCGATGTCATATTGGCTCCACGTTGAAAAATTGCACCAGAATTTGTTTCATTAATATCTTCACTAATATATTCTGCACCACCAATAAGGGAATTTTTATTGTTAAGTTTCCAGCTTTTTTGCCATTGCGTTCCCAACGTAGTCAAATCATGCTCATAGGGTGCACCAGCAAAAGATGTATCAGACTTTTCGTTATTGCGATAAAGTCGCAGATAATCACCAGCACCAGAAGAACCGCCATCCTTCCACGTATATGTCAAGGCAAAATTGAGATCTGTTGTCTGCAGTGGAGTCCCATCACCATAGACAGTCGGAATTTCGGGGTTTGTTAAATAAAGACCATGTCCGTCATTTTGTTTTGACCGTTCAAGTTCAAATGACAGGGTATCCGCACCGAAAGATTTATCCAGACGTAAACTTTCATATTCTTTATCAATATTACTGTAGGGGAATTCTTTTTCATGTCCTGTTACAGCATTTTTATACTCATAATTATCGCGTTTTTGTTTGTCGTAGGAAAATAAATAACGGACATCATCGTCTCCACCTTGTGTCGTCAATGTATAACGTTGCGAGTTCCATGTTCCAAATTCTGTATTAACAGTTGTCGATGCAGCAGCCACTGGTTTTTTTGTAATAATATTAATAACACCGCCTACTGCATTGCTACCATAAAGAGCCGAATTTGGACCACGGACAATTTCGATACGTTCGATATTTTTCACAGGTAAACTATCAATATTAATTGCGTTATCATCGCCACTCACCACAAGATGTGACCAATTCATTTTTCGACCATTTACCAAAACTAACACTCTACTATCTCCGTTAAGTACTGGATAAGAAGCAAAACTTGTCGTACTCATATTCACATTATTGGAGCGAAGAACATCTGATACCGTGCTGTAATTGCCTCGTTCAATTGTTGCCTGATCAATTACCGTAACAGCCGCTGCAACCTCATTTGCTTTCACAGGCATACGGTTTGCGGTTACAACATATTCTTCCATATCAAAAATCTTGTCATCGTTCACTATTTCAGCAGCAAAGCCCTGACTCGCAAAGCCAATCGACATTGCTCCCAAAACCAAACCGGTCAAAATTTTTCGTTTCTTATATATCATATTTGCTATCTCCTTCATAGTGGTTTACTTCCATATCAATACTCTGTTCGACAATTTCTCGTGCCATTCTCGCATAATCCTCGGGAGAAACATAGTCGTTATTGACTATGCATAATAAACAGGACATCATATAAATCGCAAAAAAAGCGAATATTCCTGTACCAACAATTTTCTTTTTCAAATCTGCGCCTCCTCGTATAATAAGTTTTGTAAACTATGTAAAATTCCCAAGCAAGACATGACTTCGATTATCATTATCAGTTAAAATTGAAAATTAATTACCTGAGAATTTGTTTGGATACAATTCATGTGCTATTTTTTCCACAACATACACCGCACGACTATTACAATTATTTGCGTCATTAAATGGTATATTGATAATATTTCGATTTTGAATTGCCCGAAGTGAGCGCAACTCTATTTTATTTTGTAATTCATGAATCGCTTCTGCATCGGTAAGGTCTTTGCCTGTTTCAATACTAGAGGAAACATAAATAATATAATCTGGATCATATGCCAAAATTCGTTCTGGTCCTACAAAAGAAATTTGCTCCTGCACAAGATTTTCAGCTTTCGCCTTCTGGACGAGGTCGTTAATAAGGTAATTTTCACCATATAAAGAGTACGTACCATTTCCATGAGATTGTAAAATCAATACTTTCTTAGGACTTGCCATTTGACCAAGTTTATCCTTTACCACTTGGATTCTTGCTTTCGATTGAGCAATTAAAAGCATCGCTTTTTCTTGGATTCCAAAAATTCTCCCCATATCATCCATAAATGGATATACTGAATTTTCTACAGTTGGTTGCTGATTTGGCAAAGTTCCCGGTACAATGTAAGTGCCAATTTTATGTTCATGCCAATTTTGTACATCCCCCATCTCATTATCTGTAAAATTATGAGCCCAGCCAATAATAAGATCTGGCTGCATATCATAAATCTCTTCTTGCGATGGAATATAGACCGCCTCCAGTAATGGAAGCTTGGCATAAGCATTCGCAATAGCTCGCGGTGCAGCGCCATAAGGCTCAACCGTACCAATAATATGTGCATCCATTTCCAGTTCCAGCAAAAGTTCAGTCGCTCCAGGATATGTTATTAAAACTCGTTTTGGTGCTGACAGATACGTGTAAACAGACGATCTTTGCAGTGCATCATAATTTTCTATTTTTACAGGAAACCCGTTTTCCACGACTGGATCGATCGCCTCCATTTCTATTGAAGAAGCACAGCCTGTTAAAAACAAAAAACCAAAGCCTATGAAAAAAACACTTAATTTTATCTGTCGCGACCAGCCCATCAGTTGTACCCCATCGCTAAATCAAGCGGACGATAAACAATTGAAACGCACTTCGTTCTTAAATCCACGTCAACATGGCAGTCAATGTTATAGACATCACGAATTAAATCTTCCGTTAATACATCCACTGGCATCCCTGCAGCAACGATTTTTCCATCTTTCAATACGTACAATTTATCGCAATACATAGCCGCCAAATTCAAATCATGTAAAGCCGCTAAAATGCCAATACCTAATGATTTGACTGTTCCCAAAAGCTGCAATTGATATTTAATATCTAAATGATTCGTCGGCTCATCCAAAATTAAAAATTTGGGTTGCTGTGTTAGTGTTCTGGCTAAAATAACACGTTGTTTTTCTCCACCTGAAAGAGTCAAAAAACTACGATTGATTGATTCCGTCATGCCAACTTTTGCAATTGCTGCTAACGCAATCAAACGATCCTGCTCGTTATCTGTACTCAACATTTTTTTATGAGGTGTACGCCCCATCAAGACCATTTCCACAACTGTAAAATCAAAATTCACATTATTGAATTGCCCCACAACTCCCATATTTTTAGCCGATGCGCCAAGTCGCATTGACTGTATATTTTCACCTCCGAAGAAAATTTTGCCGCCACTTGGTTTGAGCACACGATACACTGTTTTTAGCAATGTAGATTTTCCACTACCGTTGGGTCCTATCATTCCAACAAATTGTCCCCTTGCAACAGCTAAAGAAACATCCTTAACAATTTTTTGGTGATCTACTGTTACACTAATATGTTCCAGTTTCAAATCCACAGTCACACCTCCTAGCTATTTCCAAAATTAAACGACTGTTGAAATAATAAATACATAAAAAATGGTGCACCAATCAACGCAGTGATAATACCAATTGGCAGGTCGCCGCTTTTAAGCAGTACACGAGATAAAACATCAGCCCAAATTAAAAAAAAGCTGCCAGATAGTATCACGACCGGCATTAATTTGCGATGATCTGACCCTATCAGTGAACGCACAATATGCGGTATTACCAAACCCACAAAACCAAAAACACCACAAGCTGAAACAATGATAGCTGTCAACAATGCCGTCAGAATCATATAAAATCGTCGCACACTTACCAAATCAATGCCTAACGTCAAAGCAGCCTCTTCACCAAGCAGCATGACATTAAGTTTTCTTGCTTGTGAAAGGAACAAAATACCTGCAAAACCCGTACCAACTGCTGGTAAAAACAAAGTACTCCACTTCGCTCCAGCAAAAGACCCCATAGTCCAAAACGTAACACTGCGCATGCCTTCCGCATTGTTTGACATATAAATTATAAAATTTGCTCCTGCACTCAACAAAGCACTTACCACGGCTCCAGCTAATACCATCTTGACGGTCGACATTTGTCCTCGCAGTCCTGCTAAAAACATCACGAGCACGGTTGCCAGTATCGCTCCCCCAAAAGCCCAGATTGTCGTTCCCACGAAACCTCCGATACCGCCAATTAAAATAGCAATAACTGCACCGAATGAAGCCCCCGATGCAATACCCAAAATATAAGGTTCTGCCAGTGGGTTCTGCACCGAGGCTTGCATAACAGCCCCAGACATAGAAAGTGCTGCGCCCGCAATTGCAGCCATCAAAACACGAGGCAGCCGCAGCTGCCAGATAATATCAATATGGGATGGCTTCAAATCTCCCATTATTTGCTGTCCAAATATTTTATGTGCCATAATATTATAGACCTCAAAGAGCGGAATTTTCACGGATCCAAGACAAACCGCTACAAGCATTGATAGCAAAACCAACCCCAGCAAAAAAATAATACCTATCATAAAAAAATAGTTTCGCCTGATTTTCATTTATCCTGTATTCGCCTCTTTCCTATTGCAATTACAAATGATAACGATACTCGTAATCATTATCGTTTGTAATTATAATATAGATACCCTATTGCGTCAACTTGATTTTTCTAAATATTTTCAGCAAAATATTCTATTATTTTCTTTCACTTTCGCTAACCTACAATGTATAATAAATCTAAAAAACGGTTCTTATTATTGGTTTCAATGAAGGAGTGGATGATTTTGAAAAAATACTGTTTCACTATATTGATAATACTGGCCCTAACAACAACCTGTTTTGCTCAAACCACTATGCCTTTTAGCAAAGGGCTCGTGGTTGATAATACGTTACAAGTCCTTGGGGTTAACCTTTTCGGACCAGCTTTCAAAGCCGGAATTAGGCCAAACGACAAAATACTCAATACCAGTAAAGAATTATTATATAACCACGCGACTTATCGTGCCCATGAAACGATCGAACGTAAAAATAAAATTTATCAATCTTTTATTGTCCCTGAACAAATCGACCGCCCCACAACACAATCTGTATTTTTACTCGCAACCAATGGTTTGACGCTACCTAAAATCCAGAATATCATCGCCCAAAATCCCGAGCTGCAAAAAATTTTTCTTACAAAAGCAATGGATGCGAACTGGGGAATTTTATATACCGCCGGAGAACTTGACCCAGAAAGAGCAGCATCTCTGGATTACATTGTAACAGACAAACAGCCCGCTCTGATTCGCTTAAAAACGGTCATGTTTTTTACCAGCGGTGAATTTAATACATTTCAGCTATTTCATATGGATATGACATTCGAAGCAAAAAACGGGACGGTTTGGGAAAAAGTTCCTTCCAGTGGGGTCTTAGAGCATCAATTCATTGAAAAAATAACAAATGCCACTAATCTTTAATTGTCCACTTACTTTTAAGTCGCATGTCTCCCCCTCTCAACCTTTTGTTGTCCTTTTAATATATGTATGTTACAATGTAAAGATTAATAATGAGCGGTTAATCTGTTGATTTTTACGGATCAGACAAACTATTTTGCATAGTTTTTTT
>Ga0302210_10000787_pt1 | contig 13987 bp, 8 predicted proteins | sample II_Fen_E3_2_FD_198793 | JGI IMG/M metagenome (GOLD analysis project Ga0302210, IMG submission 198793) | Peat permafrost microbial communities from Stordalen Mire near Abisko, Sweden - II_Fen_E3_2 | ecosystem: Environmental > Terrestrial > Soil > Wetlands > Permafrost | place: Sweden: Abisko... | reverse complement strand
TCTGATCGGTAATAAGTGCATTTTTTCCTCCTGCTTTCCCCATAAATATATCTATAAAATCAAGTAAGCCAGAAGGTTGTGCTCCTATCCCCGGTACAATGCCACCCCATTGTGCTACATGATCAATTCCATATTGAAAATGGACAGGCAGATTCCCACCTATTTTTGCATATACATATTTGTGATGAAGCAATAGATTCTTTACAAAGGTATTATCGGTAAACCATCCATGAGTAAGTGCCCCTTTTACTTCTAAAAACCCCTTAGTAAAAGGAACCGGTGTAAATCTTTCAATCCCAATGGTAATTTTAGGCATTGGCTGTGCATTTTTTGAAAACAGGAATCCTCCGGACGATAAAGTAGAATCCTGGTTCCCTAAATTTTCTTCCCGTTTACCGATAACCAGATCGAAAACCAGTAAATGTGCTTTTGCAAATAATTCATGAAAATAGACATTCGATTTGTCCCTGTCGGTTTGAATAAGCAAATTGGCTTTAAAACCATAATTGAATAAACGGTGGTCATTACTGAATTCTTTATTTATTCCCACCATTAGGTCTGAGCTATTCGGAGCATTTGAAATAGTACCATATTGATTACTATGAAGCAAAAAAGGCGAGTTTTCACCATTTGAAATTAAACCAATGAGGTTTATATTATATTTTACCGAATCTTTTTGCGAAAAGACCTGAATGGTACATAAAAGAAGTAAGATCAATAGCCGGATTTTATTTTTCATGCCATGTGAGTTAAATAATGATTCAAACGATTCGATTATAACTTGATATTTCAAGGTTCAAAACTCCAAAAATCATTCAATACTTTTGTGTCATTTTCACCAAAACCTATATAACCAATCCCATTTATTGTAAATGCTACGGCATTTTCCCTTGCAACAGGGATATCACCTCTTTTGTACCAAACTTTACGAATTGTATCATATTCAAGTATATCTGATTTCACATGACCTCCCGTTAAGTTTCCCCCAAATTGACGACCTGTGGAGATAAAGAATCGGTTATTAATACTAAGTGCAACAGCATTTTCACGTCCATTATCAGGAATATGATCAATTAATTTCCACGAATCGGAATCAGGAAAATATTCCCACCAATCATTTTCATTGAGTGCTCTGTATCCTGTTCCAAAATAAATATGATCTTCATTTGAGCAAATGACAGCTGCTGCACGTTCCGCACCGGGGAAATTGTTTAATCGTATCCATTTATCCTGGTCCGGAATGTATTTCCAGAATTCACTGCCAAAAATATCTCCATTAAATCCAGATCCAACATAGATGATATTTTTATAGACAAAACTAACACATGCATCGGTATAATTGCTTGGAAAATCGGCTTTTTTTGTCCATGAATCTGATACTGGATCGAACATAAAGAAATCTTTTAGACAGGCATCAGAATTATAAACCCCAAGGGAAATATTAAATCCCAAACCTACATATGCTTTTCCGTTAACAGTAGCAGCCATCGCTTTTACTCTGCCGATTCCGGGGAATGGAGTTTTCACAGACCAACTATCATTCACCGGATTATATTCCCAACAATCATTAAGTTGGTTTTTCAACGAATCTCTTCCTAATCCAATATATCCTTTACCATTCATGCTAAAAGCTACAGCTGATGATCGTCCATTACCGGGAATGGTACTTCTTTTCACAAAAGAGATAGTAGGGTAGGGTGAATTGGATAGCTCATTACAACTCCATGTTAGAAGAATAAGAAAGACAGATATTGTAATCTTTGAAATAGGACTAAGAATGTTCATAATCTGTTATTTATGTCTTTTTTTTTAATAAATATGATTGAATGAATCGATAAAACAAGAAAACTTTCACCCTGAAAAATTATATTCTCACTTCAATACCATTCTCCTTTAAATAGGACTTAAGTTCATGGATACCAATTTCATTATAATGAAAGATACTGGCTGCTAATGCAGCATCGGCTTTTCCTTTTTCAAAAACATCAACAAAATGTTCCATAGTTCCGGCACCACCACTGGCAATTACCGGCACATTTACAGCTTCGGAGACTGCACGGGTAATGTCAAGCGCAAAACCGTCTTTTGTTCCATCATTATTCATTGAGGTAAGAAGAATTTCCCCTGCACCAAGTGCTACTGCTTTTTTAGCCCATTCTACAGTTCTGATTTCAGTGGCCAGTCTTCCTCCATTTAAAAAGACGAACCATTCACCATTTATAAATTTTGTGTCGATGGCCAGTACAACACATTGACTGCCAAACTGACTTGCCAAATCACTTATTAATTGTGGATTTAGTACTGCCGATGTATTCACTGAAATTTTATCTGCACCACTTGCAAGCAGTAGTGAAACATCTTCCACACTCGAAATGCCTCCTCCAACAGTGAATGGAATATTAATATGTTTAGCAATTCGGGTTACTAATTCCGACAAGGTTTTGCGTTTTTCAATGGTGGCAGTTATATCAAGGAATACCAGTTCATCGGCACCCATTCTGGCATACAATGCACCCAATTCAACTGGGTCGCCCACATCAGTAATATTCTCAAAATTAATACCTTTTACTGTTTTCCCGTTTTTAATATCCAGACAAGGAATTATACGTTTTGCTAACATGAAATTTTATTTACAATTTTACAATTTACAATTTAATATTGAAGGAAGCAAAAACAGAAATTTATAAAATAATGAATGATTTATCATGTCATGCAATCAAAATATCATACTTAAATTATATCACCACAGAATCACTTTAATAAATCATCACTCCCCAACTTTCCTTCAAACCCTCATTTTTAAAACAATTATCTTATCATTACTTCATCACATCATCACATTATCCTTTCATCACATCATCTAATCATCACATCATCACATCATCACATCATCACATCATCACATCATTACTTCATCACATTATCCTATCATCACATCATCACATCATCCCATCATCACATCATCACATCATCACATCATCACATCATCACATCATCTAATCATCACATCATCACATTATCTTATCATCACATCAACACATCATCACATCATCACATCATCACATCATCACATCATCACATCATCTAATCATCACATCATCACATTATCTTATCATCACATCATCACATCATCACATTATCTTATCATCACATCAACACATCATCACATTATCTTATCATCACATCAACACATCATCACATCATCACATCATCACATCATCACATCATCACATCATCACATCATCACATCATCACATCGCCACATTATCTTATCATCACATCATCACATCATTACATTAACACATCAAAGCGCTCTTCTCTTCGTTCCAATCACCCAGGGTGACAGTATGAATGGTATTCACTAATTTTACGTCGTAGGGCCTCTCTACGCGGATGTAATTGTCGGTAAAACCAACCATTTTATCACCATTTCGACGACTTTCCCAGAGTACCTGCGCTGTTTTGCCTTTTTGCAACAAATAAAAAGAATGAACTTTTTCATCCGAAAGTACATGAAGTGCTTCACTTCGACTTTTCCTGTCGACTGTTGATACGATATGCTCGATTTCAAGCATTTTTGTACCGGCTCGTTCGGAATAACTGAAAACATGTAATTGTGAAATATCAAGAGTGGTAATAAAAGCCAATGCCTGTTTGAATAATTCTTCCGTTTCACCTCTGACACCAACAATCACATCAACACCAATAAATGCATCAGGAATCATTTTCTTTATGGTTGCCACTTTTTCAGCAAAAGTTTCACGGGTGTAGCGTCTTTTCATTAAATGCAATACTTCATTTGAACCAGATTGTAATGGAATATGGAAGTGGGGCATAAAATGATTGCTCTTTGCAACAAAACTGATCAGTTCATCCGTTAGCAAATTAGGCTCAATTGATGAAATCCTGAAACGTATTTCGTCAGGTAATGCATCCAACGCTTTTACAAGGTTAAAAAAGTTTTCACCGGTTGATTTACCGAAATCTCCGGTATTAATTCCTGTCAGTACAATTTCTTTAGCCCCGTTTACAATAGCTTGTTTAGCCATATCCACAGTTTCTGTAATAGTAGCATTCCGGCTATGTCCACGTGCAATAGGAATAGTACAATACGTACAATAATAATCGCATCCATCCTGTACTTTTAAGAAATACCGAGTCCGATCATCCCGCGAACAGGAAGGTTTGAATTCTTTCACTTTCAAAATGTCAGTTCGATGAATTTCACCTTTTACAGATGGATCATTGTTATTTAGATAATCCAGTACACTGAATTTCTCATTGGCTCCTAGTACCAGATCTACTCCTTCAATGGCTGCAATTTCATCCGGTTTCAATTGAGCATAGCAACCCGTAACAATCATCACTGCATTTGGATGTTGTCGATTCAAGCGGTTAATCGCCTGACGGCATTTGTGGTCGGCAGTATCAGTGACAGAACATGTGTTAATGATGCATACATCAGCTTGTTCGCCCGGTTTTACTTTTACAAAGCCTTCGTCACTGAGTTGTTTTCCTATGGCTGACGTTTCAGCAAAATTCAATTTACAACCAAGGGTATGAAATGCTACTTTTTTATTATTGAATAAGGAATTATCTATCATATTTTATTACAAATTTACTGGTGCAAAGGTAGTGAAAATTGAAGTAATTCCGATTCCGTTTCCAGTGATGATTTATCATCCGGGTTTGAGGTATAAATTTGTGTTTTTAAACTATTAAAAAATGATGAAAATCTTATTTATTCTTTTGTATTTTTGCAACTGAATTATACCAAAAAGAACTTAATATTTATTTTTGGTTTTGAAATGTATACTGTTTTAAGAAAATAAACTCAATTTCCAGTCCAATTTCCATTTTAATAAACAAAAAAATGTCACCACTAGCAATTGTCGGCTTTTCAGCCTCTTTATTATCCATTTTAAATCAGTTTCCCCAGGCGATTAAAGTATTCCGTACTCAGGATACTCAAAGCTTATCACTGGGAATGTATTGTATTGTGGTAGTCGCCATCTCACTTTGGCTGGTATATGGCATATTGCTTCAGGATAGCCCTTTGATTTGGGCAAATGCTTTATCTTTAATTCCAATTGTTTATATCTTTATTATTAAAATGAAAAATACAATTCTGGGAATTGATAAACTTACGCTCTAATGAATTCTGTTTCCATAATCTTTCCATAGTTAAATGATTATAGTAATATATTTATTGAATCATTTTTAATATGAACATTTCATTTATTATTGTCCAACAGAAATTACCCCGGTTATTTAGTTGAAATATTTTAAATGTTTATATATCAGATTTCCTATATGTTAAATACATGTTCAACTGTTATTTGGAAGATTTAATGTTCAACTCTGAATTGTATTGTTGATTAGAACGATACTTATTTTTTTTTACATTCCGTTATATTCTTATGAATAGAACTTAATTACCAGCCATGTATTTTTAAAATAACCACTTAAAAAAAATTCGTATGAATTTCATTTTACAAAAAAATACAGTTGTCCTGTCAATGATTTTTTTCTTCATATCGTTTATTAGCAATGCCCAAACTGTAACACCCTGGATAACGTCTGGTAATAAAAGCATGTTGCTTCAACAGCAACCTACAGGTAGTCTAGGTGAAAATACAAGCCCGGCAAGTGTGATCATTACAGTGGACCCGTCAATAACCTATCAGACAATGGATGGATTCGGGTATTCCCTAACCGAAGGAAGTGCTGAAGTAATTAGTTCATTGAATGCATCTCAGCAATCTTTACTTCTCAATGAATTATTCAATAAGTCAACAGGAATAGGGGTTTCTGTTCTACGAATCAGTATTGGTGCCTCCGATCTGAGTTCTTCCGATTACAGTTATAATGAAACGTCAGGTGATGTAACCATGGCAAATTTTAGCTTGGCTGGTCCAGATCTCACTTTTTTGATCCCAACACTAAAAAAAATATTAACAATAAATCCGGATATTAAAATACTAGCAACACCCTGGTCGCCTCCCAGATGGATGAAAACGAATAATGCATGGGTAGGAGGGAGTTTAATTCTAAACTATTATGCAGCTTATGCCTTATATTTTATAAAGTATTTAGATACAATGAAAGCTAAGGGTATACATATCTGGGCTATAACTCCACAAAATGAACCTGAAAATGGGAGTGGAGAACCCAGTTTATTGATGAATTCAACTGAACAAAAGAACTTTATTAACAATAATCTGGGACCTGCCATGGCAAATGCCGGCTATTCCGGCGTTAAAATCATAGCTTTCGATCATAACTGCAATAATACTGCTTATCCAATTGATGTGCTGAATAACAGTTCCTATGTCGACGGTGCAGCCTTCCATTTGTATGCGGGTGATATTTCTGCCCTGACGACAGTAAAGAATGCCACCGGGAAAAATGTTTATTTTACTGAGCAGTATACAGCTTCGACAGGTAGTTTTCAGGGTGATTTAGCGTGGCATATGCAAAATGTCATTATTGGATCGGCGAATAACTGGGCTAAGACAATTTTAGAATGGAATCTTGCGAATAATTCTGCAATTGGACCACATACTCACGGCGGTTGTAACACTTGTCAGGGTGCAGTAACGATAAATGCGAGTACTGATTATACCTTTAATTTATCTTATTATTTGATTGGTCAGATTTCTAAGTTTGTTACTTCGGGTTCAGTACGTATCAAAGGTTCAAGTTCAAACAGTAATTTCTTAAGTACCGCCTTTAAAAACCCCGATGGTTCTATTGTTGTATTGACTTACAACACCAGTATTAATAGTCAGATTATGAAAATTGTCTGGGATTCAAAAGCTTTTGTGTATACAGTTCCGGGTTCATCCGCAGCAACTTTTATCTGGAACCCGGCACTTAATTCTATCTCAGAAGTGCCTGTAAATCAAATTCGTATTTTTCCGAATCCCGGACATGATATCTTTACATTAAAGATCCCTGACAATGATTCGAACTATAAGTCAATAAGTTTTATCACCATGGATGGTAAAATCGCATTGAATAAATTTCTTTCAAATGAGAAAAATGAAGTCGTTTTAAATATATCCGCATTGGCAAACGGCATTTATTTGATTAAAATTAATGGGTCGTTTGATCAACTTTACAGTCGCTTTATAAAACAATAATATTCTTTTAATGATAATAAGTAAAAACACATGATACATCTAAAATAATTAAATTTGATATTTTATTTTGATCCGCCGGAATTATTTTAGATAAATGCAGATTATCATCTTTTCTTTTTATATTTGTATTGCGAATACTTATCTGACACTGAATGGTTTTGATTTGGTTTATGTTTGGTTTTGGATCCGAGGCTATTCTGATATATCAGTCACTTAACATTCATTTATTCGCCCTATATATGCCATATATCTATAAAGATATATGGCATATATTTTGGAAGTAAATGAATGAAACATAGATTCCAAAACCAATCCAAAACCGTTCCATAAACAGTCCAAAACCAATTCAAAAATGATATAGAAATGGGTTGTTAAGATTGAGTTTTGAAAATTAAATTTCGAATGTAGTAGAAGTCTGCATATAAATATGATATTTTTTTTCTGCTTTATAGTCTTTTTTAATATGAGTATTTGCGGATAACTATTTTTTATTATTAAGATGTTACATCTTGTTTAAATAGCAAAATAGGTTGCGAACAAAAATGTTATGCAGAAGTGGAGTAGGAAGGGGGGATAATGGAATGTAGTTCGTATTCGGATGCTTATAAATAAACGGTTTGCAGCAAATTATATAATAGAAGGGTGTTTTTAGTCGGGATTGAAGCAAAGGTGATTTCTAAATTGTGCAAAATACTTATCTGCAAGGTTATTGAATGCAGTCGATTATATTTTACAAATCTTTAATGAATATCATATAGCATGGATTTCAACAGTAAAATCCTGATTGAGAAAATTTAGTTTTAATCAATAATTGTATCATTTAAATGGATCTTCTTATTATACTCTGAAATCAAATCGTTCTGTACGGGTTTTCTCATAAATATCCCGGTCAAAAGTATACAGGCGGGCAGGTTTATGCGATACTCCTGATTGAATTTCATCCAGGGGTATTAAATAAGGCATTTTATTTACTTTCCTGCGGTAATTCCGTTTGTCGTAGGTAGTATAGAAAATGGCTTCATAAAGTTTTTGCATTTGTGTCAGGGTAAATTTTTCGGGGAGCAATTCAAAAACCAATGGCTCATGAAGTAAGTCATAGCGTAACTTCTTAAATGCTTCGTTGAAAATTTCTTTATGATCGAACATCAATTCTTTAATTTCATAGGCATTCGTCCATTTTGCATCTTCAATGATCGAGCTGTTTACCACATCATCCAAATTAATCAACGAATAAAATCCAACGGTGATAACTCGATCATCAACCAATCGAGGTTTAACCCATTCGTAATCTTGCTTATGTTTGATTAGACGGTCCGGATCGCTGAAAACCATGAATTGTTTTACATAGATATTCTCCAGACCTGTTTGTTCTTTAAGGATTCGGGAAGCTGTTTCTGATATGTCTTCCGAGCGTCGTATGTGGTTTCCCGGTAATTTCCATTCTAAATAAATTTTCCCTTCATAAGGAATAAATTCTCTTCGAACCAAAACCTTTAATGTATTTTCTTCATATCCAAATATCACGCAATCTACAGATATTGTTGGTAATGTTTCAAAAGTGGTAGGATTACTTAATATCTCGGAAGTTTTATACATGATATTGACAAATAATGAATAGTTTACAAAGATAATAAAATATCTTTCAGCGAATAAAAAACAAGTGTCAAAAATACACAATAAAATCTTATTTTAGAAATATTAATAGCATAGTGTAATATTAACACATATATATTTGGTTGTGTGAAAAATACAATTATATTTGCCGTTGTTTTATATTGTAACTATGACACTTTTAATATGTATACTTTAAAACAAAAAAAATATAGATGAAAGTTGATTTGTTAACTTTATATTTATGACAGGCAATAAGATATAGCAGAATAAAATTTTTAATTGTAGTTATCCCCGTTTTTTGCATACTTTACAATGTTAATAATTTAATATATATTTTCACAAACAAACATTTAATCTTCGTGAATTGTTTTAAAATAGTGTGAATTCATTTGATGCGGTTTATAAGTGATTATTTGAGCTTACAATCATTGATTTTCAGAGAAATTAATTTGAAAATGTTCCTAACATTGATATTTAAATACAATATTTAAATTATTTATATACAAATTTATTTCAAAATACTGTTTTCCCTTTTTAATTGCTTTATTATCCTTTTATAATGCAATTTAGAATACTTAAGTGAGGTAATTACATAATTGATAAAATATAATATGGAAAACAAACTTACCAAAAAACAGATCTATAACTAACACTAAATTTATTACTCAATGAAGAACACGAATAGAAATCAAGAAGGACCACGAGTGCACAATACTGGCACACGCTTGTTACTTCGATTATTGCCAGCTCTGATACTGGCTCTATCGATGAACTTAATGGCGCAAAAAAGTACAATCACAGGTCGGGTGGTTGATTCTAAAAATGAAGCAGTAATAGGTGCTACTATCATGATAAAAGGAACTTCCACCGGCACAGTCAGTGATTTTAACGGGAATTTTTCGTTGGAAGCAGCCGGGAATGATATTCTTATGATTAGTTATGTAGGAATGATACCTAAGCAAATATCAGTAGGAACAACTAAAGTCTTTCGTGTTATTATGCTCGACGATACAAAAACTTTGGATGAAGTGGTAGTTATTGGTTATGGTACGGTCAAGAAAAAAGATATTACTACTTCAGTTGCCATTGTTTCTACAAAAGACATTGATGAACGGCCAATTATATCGGCAGCATCTGCAATTCAGGGAAAGGCTGCAGGTGTTAACGTTATCCAGCCAAGTGGTGAACCGGGTGCCGGTATGATTGTCAGGGTACGTGGAAATACATCAATCACAGCCAGTAATGATCCATTGTATGTAGTTGATGGAGTTCCAATGAGTGAAATCAATTTTTTATCACCCAATGATATCGAAAGCATGCAAATTTTAAAAGATGCTTCTTCAGCCGCTATTTATGGATCCAGGGCTTCGAATGGTGTGGTTTTAATTACTACAAAGATGGGATCAAAAGGACAGGCAAAAATTTCATTCAATACCCATGCCGGAGTAACGCAGGTAGTTAAACATATTCAATCTCTTAACACGGCTCAGTACAAAACGTTGATGGATGAAATTGGAGCGGTTACACTTCCAACCGGATTAACCGATCAGACCGATTGGTTTAAAGAAACTTACCGTGATGGTGTCACACAGGATTACCAGTTGTCAATATCTAATGCAACCGAAAATATGCGCTATTCAGTTTCAGGTGGGTATACCGATGAATCGGGTGTGATACCTGTAGCTTATTATAAACGATATAACATCAGGGCAAATTTCGAAAATCAAATCCGTTCGTGGTTTAAAATGAATACAAACCTGGCTTATTCTGATTATACCAACAATGGTATTATTTCGGGTACAGGTTCAAATCGTGCAGGAGTAATATTGTCAGTAATCAATACACCAACATATGCGCCAATTTGGAATTCGGTTATCCCAACCCAATACTACGATAATTTCTATGGAGCACAAGTCACAAGCCCGGTTGAAAATATGTCACGAACAGCTAATAATGTTACGAATAATAATCGATTTATTGGCAGTGTGAGTGGTGAAATTACTTTCACTCCGGATTTAAAATTTAAGACCACAAATTCTTTAGACAGGGTTTACTATCATTTTACAAGTTTTCTGGATCCTATTGCAACTGCTTATGGACGAACTCAACATGGTTCTGCTGATGATAACAGGTCATTGAGCACAATAATGGTATTAGACAACATTCTGACTTATGATAAGAAAATTAACAAACATAGTTTTAGCCTGATGGGTGGTACTTCCTATACAGGTTCTACCTGGAATCAAAGTTATATGACAGGGACCCATTTTTTATCAGGTGCAATAAAGACGTTGAATGCCGCAAATAAAATTGAACAGGGAAGCGGAACTTCAGCTTCGGATTGGTCAATTATGTCCTACCTTGGAAGGCTAACGTATAATTTTGACAGTAAATATTTATTCTCCGCAAATTTCCGTGCAGATGGTTCTTCAAAATTAAATCCAACTCATCGTTGGGGTTATTTTCCATCTGCTTCTGCAGCATGGCGAATTTCATCGGAAGATTTTTTGAAGAGTGCCGAATGGATAGACGATTTAAAATTACGGGGTGGCTGGGGACAAGTTGGTAATCAATCCGGTATCAGCGATTATTCCTATTTATATACATTTGATATCAGCAGGCTTCCTTGGTGGGATAAAAGTGGTCTTTATACAGATGCTAATGTAAGTGTTTCACCCCCATCTTCTATGCAGAACAGTGATTTAACCTGGGAAACTACTACCGGATCAGATATCGGTATTGATCTTTCAATTCTTAAAAACAGGATTACATTTACCGTTGATGCTTATTATAAATACACGACTAACTTGTTGTTGAATTATTCAGTTCCGGGAACAAACGGTCCACTATCGGTCACAAGAAATGAAGGAGAAATGAGTAATAAGGGTTTAGAATTTACTTTGAATACTAAAAATTACACCGGAAAATTTAAATGGGAAACAGATTTTAATATTTCATTCAATAAAAATAGAGTTGAGAAGTTAAAACTTCAACAAATATATTATTTTGGACAAACTTCAATGGGCGAACAAATGGTAATCATGAAACCCGGATTACCATTGGGAGTTTTCTATGGTTATATTGCCAAAGGGGTAAATCCTGAAACAGGAGATTTAATTTACCAAACTAAAAATGCAAATGGCGTTCCTTCTTTGAGTGAAAGAACCATCATTGGGGACCCAAATCCCAAATTCACTTATGGTATGACAAATAATTTCTCTTACATGGGGTTTTCTTTAAATGTGTTCTTGCAAGGGTCATATGGTAATGATATTTATAATGTCTCACGTATGGAAACCGAAGGAATGTATGATGCCAAGAATCAATCCACTTCTGTTCTTGACCGATGGGAACGCCCCGGGATGGTCACATATATGCCAAGGGCTACTCAATCAAAGGCAAATTTGTTGTCTTCCACTCGTTTTATTGAAGATGGTAGTTATCTACGGTTAAAAACACTTACCTTATCATACAATTTTACGGGAAAATTGTTGAATAAATTGAAGATTACCAGGCTACAACCGTATTTTACTGCCCAAAACCTTTTGACATTGACAAAGTATAAAGGGTTTGATCCCGAAGTGAATCAATACGGAGGTGATGCGACAGTTCAAGGAGTTGATTATGGTACTTATCCACAATCAAAGAGTTATGTATTAGGAATTAATGTCGAATTTTAATTGTAAACTTATATGAAAAACATACTAAAATTGGGCTATTTTATAGCTATTATATTCGTTGCAAGTTCTTGCGATTTGGGTCTTAAACCAATTTCAGCTTTCAACGAACTAAATCATGGAGGCAAAGATAGTACCGGTTCCACAGTGAAATTTAAAAACAGAACTGAAATGCTCGGTGCGTATGATTATATGTATAATTTATTAACACAGAATGCAGGTGTTGAAGGTTGGACTGCTGATTTGTTAGTTTATTCAGAAACACATGCCGACAATGCTTATCGTGGTGCCACGGATGTTGAATTAACACAGTTGGAACAACAACGACAAGATGGGATCAATAAAAACATCAACCGGGACTGGGATTATTATTTTGCAATAATAGGAGCCGCAAATAACGTGATATGCAATGTTGATTCGGTACCTGATGTCACATTTACTCAGGCAGAACGTAAACAATGGAAAGCTGAAGGACTTATTCTGCGTTCGATGATGTATTTTGATTTGGTTCGTCTTTGGGGAGAAGTGCCATTAGTAACTGTGCAACCACCTGCAATCACAAATGCAAATATTGAGACGGTATATCATTTGTATTATCCTCCAAGGGATTCTGTCGCTGCTGTCTATACTCAAATTATAAAAGACCTGAATACTGCTTTGGAAACCGGTGGGGCACCCAATATGGACCCTGCCAATAAATTTAAGTTTTCAAAAACAGTTGCAAATGCTTTATTAGCTAAAATATATGCCGAAAAACAGGTAAGAGACTATGCCAAAGTAATCCAGTATTGTGCCGAAGTTGAAAAAGACGTCACATTGGTGCCTGTTTTTGGTGACTTATTCGATATGAATTCAGCAAATACAGATGTGAAAAACAGAAATACATCAGAATCTATTTTTGAAATTAATTTTTCAGGAGGCGGGCTTTGGTTTACATGGTTGGTAGGTGTAGATCTGTCCGATCCAAACAGTAAATACGACTGGGCTAAATGGTTAACTCCATCCCGTGATTTAATAGCTGCTTTTGATATTGCCAAAGATACGGAACGTAAAAATGAAACCATTACAAGGGGTGATGTGACCTGGAGTAATGAATATCCGTCAAAAGGATATCCATTTATGTGGAAATACCGTTCAAAATTACATAGTGTAATAAAACTCAGACTGGCAGATTTATTGTTATTGAAAGCAGAGGCTTTAGTTGCACAAGGAAATACTGCTGATGCAACTACACTTGTAAATCGAATTCGTACACGGGCAAAATTGACATCTTTGTCCTCAGTTACAGCAGACGATGTTTTAAATGAAAGACGATTGGAATTAGCTTTTGAGGGGCAGCGTTGGTTTGATCTGGTTCGGTCAGGAAAAGTAATGACTGTGCTGAATTCATTGAATAGCCGTGATCCGGGACGATTACCAATGGATCCGGTTACTATAGAGAAAACCCTGCTACCTGTACCTCAACCTCAAATCGATAAAAACCCTTCAATGGCACAAAATCCTGGATATTAATCTTTTATAAGACTTAAATCTAAAAAAGAATACATCATG
>Ga0302210_10000774_pt1 | contig 14148 bp, 13 predicted proteins | sample II_Fen_E3_2_FD_198793 | JGI IMG/M metagenome (GOLD analysis project Ga0302210, IMG submission 198793) | Peat permafrost microbial communities from Stordalen Mire near Abisko, Sweden - II_Fen_E3_2 | ecosystem: Environmental > Terrestrial > Soil > Wetlands > Permafrost | place: Sweden: Abisko... | reverse complement strand
TTTTTGTGAATTAACATAGTAAAAGTATGACAAAGAATGTGTGAATCATGTAACAAAATAGATGAATTATGTAAGCATCTGATACGCGATTGAAAGTATCTTTGTTCATTATTATTTAATACAGTATTAAAAAAAAACAATATGAAAAAGCCAATTATTCTGATTCCATTTATGTGTATGCTTATATCCTTGTCTTGTGAACTGTGTAACGCCCAGGAAAAACAACCAATGCAATTTGGTGTAAAAGGAGGTTTGAATCTTTCCAATCTGTATGAATCTGATGCTTCCAGCTCGGATATGATTGTAGGATTTAATCTGGGGGTATTTAATAAAATTCCTGTTTCAAAAGTTCTGGCTATACAACCTGAATTTTATGTAACAACCAAAGGTGCTTCGCTTACCTATAATAGCCTTTTTGTGGATGGTACTGCAAAATTTAATCTGACTTACGTGGAAGTACCTTTATTGTGTGTTGTTAACGTGACCCGGTTACTCAATATCCAGTTTGGTCCTTATGTTGCCTATTTAGTCGATGGAAAAGTGAAAAATGTAGCAAATGTCAATATGTTTAATTTCGAAGATAATATCGATGTCAACGACTTTAACCGCATTGATGCCGGAGTAGTTCTGGGAGCCGGATTAGAAGTAGGCGGTATTACTATGGGAGCCCGTTACAACTTAGGTATGACCAAAGTAGGTAAAACACGGTCGGTTTTAGGAACTGATTACACCATTCCCAATGCAAACAATGGGGTCATCAATTTTAATTTAGCCGTAGCTTTATAACTATTTTATCAGTAAAAAAAGAGATGGATAAATGTATCCATATTAAAACAATAATAATCATTTAATAAATTATGAATATGAGCAGTGTCCTTTATTTAATCGCATTAATACTTGTCATTTTTTGGGCTATCGGATTTTTTGCATACAGCGCAGGTGGTATCATTCATGTCCTGCTGGTTATTGCTATTATAGCCGTGCTCTTCAGGATCATTCGGGGAAGATAAATTTGAATATCAATAACCAACTCAAAGAGTAGTAACTCAATAAACTAAAAGAGGAAAAGCTTATGCTTTTCCTCTTTTTATTTACGGTTGTGCCTGTAAGGTCGGAATGAATGAATCCAAAGACCCACTGATTGGCAATTCAAATTATTTTCCAATACAGAATTTCCCAAAGATATTTCCCAGTATTTCATCATTCGATATCGAACCTGTAATCTCCCCCAGAAAGTGCATGCACTCCCGAATGTCCTGTGACAGAAAATCGCCTGTGATGCCGTTGTCAATGCCTTCTATCACCCTGCGAATTGCTGTCAGGGCATTTTGTAAGGCTTCGTAGTGACGTACATTATTCACTACAACATCACCCGGGTTAATGTTGGGTAATTGGGCAGCTATCACCAATGCATTTTGAAGGCCTTCTGTGTTGATGTTATCTTTGGCTGAAATGTAGATACGTTCGCCACTGAATTGTTGGAACAGCTGGTCAAGCACTTCGCGTTCATCTTCTGCAATTTTATCAATCTTGTTGAATACCAGGATGACTTTTTTACCTTCCGCACGCTTGGCAATGCGTTCAGTGAGCCATTCCATGTGTTCGCTCAGTTGGGTGCAATCCACAATCCACAGGATGATGGAAGCCTGTTCTATTTTCTGGTAGGTCCGTTCGATGCCCAGGCTCTCTATTTTATCTTTTGTATCCCGTATCCCGGCTGTGTCAATAAACCGGAAGGTAATACCCTTGATATTGACCAGGTCTTCTATTACATCACGGGTTGTACCATGAATTTCGGAAACAATAGCTTTATCTTCATGAAGCAACAGGTTCAGCAAGGTCGATTTTCCGACATTCGTTTCACCGACCAAGGCGACCGGTATACCGTTTTTCAACGCATTCCCTACCTGGAATGAATCGGAAAGCCCGGCTATCAGTTGCTCAATATCGGTAGCCAGTGTCTTTAGCTTGTTACGGTCGGCAAATTCTACATCTTCTTCATTAAAGTCCAATTCCAGTTCTATCAGTGAGACAAAATTCAACAGTCGGGTTCTGAGTTTCATTAATTCAGTCGAGAATCCCCCCCGCATTTGGGTTATCGCCATTCGATGGGAAGACGCTGAATTGGATGCTATCAAATCGGCAACTGCTTCCGCTTGTGAGAGATCCATTTTGCCATTCAGAAAGGCCCGTTGAGTAAATTCCCCGGGTTGTGCCAATACGCAACCTTGTTCAATTAATAGTTGCAGGATTTTTTGCTGAACATACAGCGATCCATGGCAGGATATTTCGACCACATCTTCACCCGTAAAGGAGTGGGGGGAGCGGAATACCGTTACCAATACATCGTCTATCGTTTCATTTTGTTTATCTACCACACTTCCAAAACTCACGGTGTATGCTTTTTGGGTTAGGATGGAAAACGACTTCTTCTTTGCTACAAATATAGCGTTGCAGTATTTCAGTGCATCTAAGCCTGATACCCTGATGACAGCAATGCCCCCGATTCCGGGTGCTGTTGAAATGGCAGTTATGGTGGTTAGTTTCATGTTGTTGGTTTTAATAAGCCTTCCGGGAAAACATCATTTTCCAATGACGATTTTTCGGATATGATTTTTGCAGGGACTCCTCCTACTGTAACATTCTTCGGAACATCCCGGTTCACGACAGCGTTTGCTCCAATGGTGACATTATCACCAATCGTAATGTCCCCGAAAAGTTTTGCCCCCGGGCCGATATAGACATTGTTCCCAATTGTTGGAGCTCCATTGTAATATCCGATAGAGGTGGAAGGATGAATCCGGCAGTTTGCTCCAACGAGTGCTTTCGGACTGACCACTATTGTACCGTAGTGTACCAGGCATAAGCCGGGGCCAAACACATTTTTCGGAATGGAAAAGCCTAACTTTAATGCCAGGCGGTGATTGAGTATTTCAAGATATCCCTGATAGATCCGACAGAACCTGTTTCTTCGACGGACGTTATTCAAATACTCTATTTTACGCAAACGAAGTTGAAACCGGATGCAATCCATCCAACAGTAATTGTAAAAAGAGATTCTATCCAGCTCATAAGCCTTTAAGTCACGCTCAAGATAATATTTGTAGGAGGCTTTGTCTGATATCATACCCTGGTTGCTGCTAAGCTTAAATCCTGTCCAATACTGTTTGTACCAAATTCTCAATATATTGTTTGTAATCCGTGGTGGCAGCTTCCACGCGACGGTTTGCAATGATGCAACATACTGTCATGGCTTTATGTCCCATGAGTTTTGATAAACCTGCTATGGCCGAACCTTCCATCTCGTAGTTCGTGATTTTATACTTGCCATAACGGAAGCTTTCAATTTTATCGTTCAATTGCATATCAGCCAGATCGATCCTCAGGACTCTGCCCTGCGGGCCATAGAATCCATTCGCCGAGATAGTTACTCCGCGAAGCATGTCATCTTTTCCAATGCGGTTAACCAATTCAGTATCTGCATCAACTACATAGGGTGCAGCCAGTTGGGGATTCCAGACCAGATGCTTTTTCATGGATTCTTCAAATGCCAGGTCACTCACTGTATCGCGTCCGGCGTAAAAGTTGAGCATCCCATCGAACCCGATCGATTTCTCGGAGATCAGAAAGCTGCCCAACGGTATATCCGCCTGCATGCCTCCCGATGTGCCAATACGTATGATGGTCAACTGACGGAAATCAGGTTTTTCCATCCGTGTTTCCAGATTGATATTGGATAGGGCATCCAGTTCGTTCATGACGATATCGATGTTGTCGGTTCCTATTCCGGTAGATATGACCGAGATGCGTTTGCCCTTATAAACTCCGGTTATGGTGTTGAATTCACGGCTCGAGACAGAACATTCCTGGGTGTCAAAATAGGCTGCTACCAAGGCTACACGGCCCGGATCACCTACCAAAATCACATTGTCTGCCAGTTGTTCGGGTTTTAAATGCAAGTGGAAAATGCTTCCATCACTATTGATTATTAATTCGGAAGGTGGGAAATGCTTCATAGATTTATTTTTTTGTTAAATAAGTATTCTCATTCAATTGGAAAACCATAAATATACTTCTTTTTTAATTCATAATTTGTTTCCTCCGGACTTAGTTCGACATTTTAAAGCCGTACCTTTCTTGCGGTATGCTGTCATCTGAGTTCGTTGACGCAGTTTTTTACATACTCAAACCGGTTGTAATCCTGATGTACCAAAACGTCATTCCAAAATATCAGATCAATATCAATCGGAATTATGCCCGTCAGTTTGCTATCCGGTTTCCTTCCTGCTTCCTGTTCTATCTGTTTAAAGATGGATACAGTCTCTTCAATGGGTCGGTCTGATGCTATTTTTAGGGCTATATTCTTGAAGTCTGATGAAAACTGCGCACCAACCGCTTCTGTATTTACCGGTATGCTTCTGTTTGTAATCTCAAAGTTTGCCACCAGTTTCATGAAAGTAAGTGCCATGTTTTTTTGAACATCGGTATTGCTTCCCAGCATGATAATAGCAGTATTCATAATTAATCGGTTACAAGTAGGGACAACCACGATCCTGAGCCAGGATAGCCGTTTGAAGTATCAAAAATAAACAAAAAAAGCCGAAGTACAGTACTTCGGCTTTATAGAAATTATATTTTGTATTAATAACGGTAATCTTTCAGTTGTTCCTGTAATCTTTTACGGGCTAAGAATATCCTGCTTTTCACGGTTCCGATCGGTAAATTCATAGTTTGTGCTATTTCTTCATATTTAAATCCCTGAATATGCATCGAAAACGGAACACGGTATTCGTCCGAAAACGAAGCAATGTTGTTTGTTATTTCTCCAATGGCATATGATCCCTCCGGACTATCAAAACCTGAGTTTTGAGGTAAATTTAAATGGTGCAAATCCTCAGTTTTATCAACTACTGTCTGGTTGCGAACAATTTTTCTATAATTATTTATGAAGATATTCTTCATAATGGTCAGTACCCATCCTTTGAAATTTACGTTATCTGTAAATTTTTCTTGATTATCCAATACTTTGAGTGTCGTGTCTTGTAATAAGTCCTCTGCATCATCACGGTTTAAAGTCAGGGAGAAGGCAAAATTTCGCATATTACTTTGCAGAGCCACCAATTCATTTTCGAATTCAACGTTTTTCATAATGTTGTAGTTTTATGTGTGAATAAATAAAACTTAGTAATTGATAAAATCACCAAGGAGTAAATTATTTATCTAAACGAATTTTTCTTGAAAAAACTTTCTTATATAGAAAATTGTAAATTTGTCAGTTGTCTATACTGAATGTAGTTTTATAAAGAGCTCTTTCGAAATCAACTGTTGTAGATTACGTGGCAAATATATGGATAATTTTTCAGTATTGTTCATTTCTCAAAGAAAATTTTACGAGAAAAAGCATAAAAATATAAAGATTGTATTATTGTAACAATTACAAATCATTTGTAGCCTTTTCAAACCCTTTTGAATCCTACAAAATTTCATTTATTAACAACTTTAAAATGAATAAAGTGCTACAAATTAACAAAATAAATTTTTTTATTCCGGATGTATTCCGACGTTCGGCTCGCTGAAATTTACACTGCTTCTTTTTCGTTTTTCTCACTTTTTATTCAACTACCACCTCCTTCGTAACAACTATTTGACCTTTATTGTGCTCCTATACTTGTTCTATGTATAGAGGGGGTTCAGATAGGGTTGAGATAGGGTTGAGATAGGGTTCATTTAGGGCAAAGAGGGATAAACCTTATTAAACCCTATCTCAACCTTCTCTGAAGTCTTGCCGATATCTAACCATAGACCCTTTATACTTAAAACAGGTGAAAATAGGATTGAATTGCAGATCGGTTGTGATATGCTTCTGATTCAGTTATGCAGTTTGTATCCGGCATCTGTAATAATTTATTCATAAATTCATGTTTCTATGTAAGTCCCATGATAGGGCAGGACCGATGCCTGGTTTTGAAGTCGGTTGACTACGATAGCTGAAAAATCAGGATAGCGTAAGTACAGTTAGCAACAGGAATAGTATAATATCGTATTAAACGAATTGACTTTCAGATCTCTGACACCGCTACCTTCAAGCCTCATGCGGTAGCTTCCCGCTTTCCTGTAGCGGTGACAGAGATCTGAATAATAAATGGGACGGCATTTTGTTTCAATTATTTAATAGTTTTTAAATCAGAAAGATAGAAAAAAAATGAAAGCTTGAGATGATGACAGAGTGCAATCCTGAATAGGTAAATGAAATAGAGATGGGGTCATCTACAATGCATGTGTTGATGGAAAATAGATTCCTGTTGCCGGATACCCGGATTTTTTGATGCAAAGGTATGAAGTAGGAGAGGTATCGGTACTTGAAGAAAGGGGTTGTCGTGCCTGGAAAAGTAAAAAAGAAAGCCGCATTTTTAAAATACGGCTTTCTGATTCGCAGGGTATATCAAATAGTGAAATATAGTCGTTTAAAATAAATAAAATGCAATGATTTAAAAATCAATGGGAACAGTATTAAGGCTGAATATTCTTTTTGACGTGTTTCTCAGCGCAGTAGGATGACCTGACCAGCGGAGCACTTTCAACCTGATCGAAACCCTTTTGTAACGCGATTTGTTTATATTCTTCGAATTTTTCAGGAGTGATGTACTCACTCACCACTATGTTCTGGCGGGAGGGTTGCATATACTGGCCGATGGTCAGGATGGAGCATCCCGTTGAAAGTGCATCGTCCATTAAGGTAAGCACTTCTTCTTCCATTTCACCTAGTCCCAGCATGATTCCTGTTTTTGCAATAACATTTTTAGAGGCAATATACCCCAGAACCTTCAGGCTGGTGTCGTATTTGGCTTTAGTACGTATGGAAGAAGTCAGCCGACGGACAGTTTCAAGGTTATGCGAAATGATATCCGGCTTTTCGGCAATAATCAAATCAATTAAATCGGTCTTTCCATCAAAATCAGGAATCAGTACTTCCAGGGTCGTTGATGGATTTACCCGTTTCACAGCCCGAATCGTTTCAGCCCAGTGTGCCGCACCCCCATCCTTTAAATCATCGCGATCTACGGAGGTAATGACGGCATGATGCAGGTTCATGAGCTGAATAGATTCAGCCAGTTTTTCTGGTTCAGCAGGATCGAGTGGGAGAGGGCGGCCGGATAAAGTGTTGCAGAAGCGGCATGAACGGGTGCATATTTCACCCAGGATCATGAAGGTTGCCGTACCCTTATTCCAGCACTCACTCATATTGGGGCAACGGCCACTGGAACAAATGGTGTGCAGCCCATGTTCTTTTACAATTTTATTGACGTGTACAAATTGAGCATTGCTAATTAATTTGGTTTTAAGCCAGTCTGGTTTTCGGAGATATGTCATTTAAAAAAAGTTTGAAATGAAAAACAAAGGTACAATAATTACAATTAATAAGTTTGATGTTTGAAGTTTGAAGTTTGATGTTTGGAGTTTGAAGTCCCGATAAATCGGGATCTACACTGCGTTTCGATTTGAAAAGTTTGAAAAGTTTGAGGTTTTAGGTTCAATACTCGATGTTCTAAGCTATTTCAGTACCATTTGAATATTTTTAATCCAATTCCAAAGGTGATAACACCGGTTACCGTAAGAACCAGGGTTTCCTTCCATACCTGGATCATTCCCGCACCTTCATTGAATATGCTTCGTACTCCATCAGCGAGCAAGGTCAGAGGCAAGAACCTGATAATGGGAAGGACCGATTCCGGAAAATGCTGGTAACTGAAGAAGATCCCCGAGACAACCATCATGGGGGTGACCACTGCGTTGATGAGTCCGTTCCCAATTTCAGGGTTTGAAGTATGTGATGAGATCAGCACCGAAATCCCGGCAAATGCTATATTTCCGGCCAGAAAAAGGATAATTAGTGCTGAAATGCTTCCCTGGATATGAATTCCAAAATAGAGCCAGGCAAAGAAAACCAGCAATACCGCTTCAATTGCATTCATAACAAAACGGGCAGTAATAAGTGCTATCAGCAGGTTCGATTTTTTCATAGGGGTAGCTACCATGCGGCGAAGCAGTTTTTTGGAACGTCTGTCGATCATGGTATAACTAATTCCCCATAATGAAGACATCATGATGCCCATAGCCAACAGTCCCGGAATCAAAAAGTCGATATAGCGTGAACCCGCGACAGTGAGTGGCTTGATTTCATCCTGATGCGACGAATAATATCCCGGTCCATTGTATACCACTCCTTTTATCAATTCATAAAGCAGTTGAGCCTCGGCATTGGCGGGATCGAAATAATAATAGATTCTATGATTCACAACCTCGATGATGAGGCTGACAGTTCCTTTTTTTAATAATACATGAGCCTGTTCTTTGGTACATTCGTGAAAAGTCAGATGCATATTGCCTGTTTTCTCATTCTTCATTGGCAAGTAGTAATCCCCTTTCTGCTTCCCCGGATAATGTACCAGAATATCCGAAAGAACCGATTGTTGCATCGAAGAGCCTCCAACCTGCTGAATCACGGCAATCTCACGGCTCATATCCTTTTTAGCTGAAAAGCCCAAGCCCAGTCCCCATGCCATTAAAATAGGGAAACCGATCCCCCAAAACAATACGGCAGGTTCCCGCATTATTTCTTTCATGTTGGCAATGATAAGCCGGTATAGTTGATTATTCATTTAATAAGCTTTGAAAAGTTTGAAAGGATAAGTACCGAGCGTTGAGCATTCATCGTAAAACCAGAAATAAAGCAACCCCGAAATAGTAAATGAAAAAACAGTAACTGAAAAAAATCCCTCAATCATACAGATGTCTGCCGGTCATGTTGATAAAGAGTTCATCCAGGTTATGAGCTTTCTCGTTTTTGGACAATAGGTTTTCAAGGGTATTGTCAGCCAGAATGGTTCCCTGATCCATGATGATGATCCTGTCGCACAGGTATTCGGCTTCATCCATGTAATGGGTGGTCAGCACCAGGGAGGTATTCTTTTCAGATTTCAGATTCTTCAGGATCGCCCATATACCCCGACGTGCATGAGGGTCAAGTCCGGTAGTCGGTTCATCGAGCAGGAGGATCAACGGCTTATTCAGAAGTGCGATGCCCATTGCCAGTCGTTGGCGTTGACCTCCTGAAAGGTTATTGACATACGCCTTTTTCTTTTCCTGTAATTCCACCAGTTCAATCACTTCATTTACCCGGTTCGTGCCCAGATTATAGAAACTTGCAAAGAGTTGGGTTGTTTCGAATACGGTCAGCTTATCCATGAATTTAGTTTCCTGCAAGGAGAGTCCAATCATCTTATGGAGTTCAGTCTGGTTTGACTTCCAAGTTTTACCTGCAATCTTAATGATGCCTTCATCGGGCAGTTGAATTCCTTCGATCATCTCTACCAGGGTTGTTTTACCTGCCCCATTAGGACCAAGCAATCCTACATATTCACCGGCTTTAATGGCCAGATTCACCCCTTTCACTGCCTGAACATCTTTAAATGATTTCTTTACACTGCTTACTTCCACTATAAAATCCATTCGATATCTGGTTGATTTTGTTGAGTCTGTACTGAGTAGCTATATTGTAAGTCGATGGATTGAACCGATCAGACTTTTTATAGCTACTTTTTTAAAACCATTCTGATCTCAATTTGTTCATTCCGGCTGGAAGCTGAAACCGGCAACCCCGGAAGAAAGTCAGAACTGATGAAAGGCTTGTCTTAACGGTGTTCTTCATTTAAAAATCAGGACATCATGTTAATAATACTTTCCGCAAGATGCAACATTTAATCAATCAGGAACCGACATAGCAGAAATAAATGTTTATCTTTGTGACCCGTTTTACTCCATAATGAAAAGACAAAAAAGTAATAACAGATTCAGGTTGGCAGTAACTTTACAATGAATATTTTCAATAAATATAAATCCCACGTAATAGCATCTATTGGCACCTTGGCAATTTCAGGATTGTTGATTCTGCTTTTTTGCACTAACCCGTTTGGAAATTCCGACACGCAAGATCCTGACGATGCTGCCAATCAGGAGTTGCCAATTGAATTTAAACCTGAAACCGTAGAGGACCTTCGCTTACCAACACCTTCCAATACTCAAAATTATACTCAGGAAACAGCTAAAGAATCGCCAGCCACGCCAAAGGATATTTCAACCAATGTTGATGTGGAGCCTTCGGACCAGGAAGTAGATGTAACGCTTGCTACTATTGATACAGCGTTAATCACTGAAATTAAAAAGGCCATGGAAGTGATTCAAAAAATCGCACCTGAGGATAGCCTTCAAAAAGAAGAGATTGCTCAAAAGAATATTGAGCAGGCTAAAAAGAACATGGCCGATAAAGCGCGTAATTTTAATGAAGAAAGGCAATTCTATTATGATAATTACCGGGCCATATACAATCTGAGGAAAGTATATCCCTACGTCCTGAAGACCAAGGAGATTGTCACGCAGATGAATCTTGATATAGCCAAAGTGAAAAGTTCAGGAGAAAAACGAAAGCTAATAAAAAAAGCGGAGAAACAGTTGTTTGAGCAGTTTGAGAAAGACGTCCGTAACATGTCCACCTCGCAGGGAAAACTTCTGTTGAAACTCATAGCCAGGGAAACCAATCAAACAGCATTCGGACTTATAAAAACGTATAAGGGAGCTATCCCTGCCACCTTCTGGTATGGAGTCGGATTGATATTCCACGAAAATCTAAAATTACAATACGATTCAATAGGAGAGGATGCTCAACTTGAAAAGGTAGTTAAAAAGTTCAAGCTTGGAAAGCTTTAAAAAATCCTTTTCATTTCTGTTCTCCATTAATTAAGCTGTTGTTTCTTTTTCTTCCCATCCCTTCTTAAAAGAACATAATCCACTCTGCTATCAACCCATATCCTGATTATGGACGTTTTAATTCCCAATTAATTCCTGTCACACTTCACACAAACTCTCAACTTTTACGACATTAAATATGTGAAAGTTGTAACTTCTTTTCAATAAATTGTAACTTATCGGAGATTTGGAGGCATTACTTTTGTACTGCCTGATTGTGGAAGATATTATATCCCTAACCCATTCAGCAGCATAATACTTTAATGACAGGAAGCCAATGGCTGTGAGGATTAGCTTACACGCCCTGGTTCCCATGCTTATTCAATGCATCATCAAACAGATAACACAATTGCCTGATCCTTTTTAATAGCCGGTTGTTGTATGATAAAACCAGTAAATTTAAATCAAATGAACACAAAACAGATCGTACTGGCTTCCAGGCCCAAAGGTATTCCTCAGATTAAAAATTTCAGGACAGAACTTATTGAACTCCCTGAAATTAAAACCGACGAAGTTCTTTTAAAACCCATTTATTTTTCAGTGGACCCTTATCTGCGGAGCCGGATGAACGATACGAAACCGGATATTCAAGCATTTCATATTGACCAGCCCATGGAAGGTAGCGCCCTGGCAACAGTGATAGAAAGCGAATCCGATATATTTAAACCGGGCGATATTGTTTTAGGCGTGTTGCCTTGGAGAGAATACACCGTGGCTTCTGATAAGGGACTTCAAAAAGTGGATGCTACCCAGCAGCCGTTAAGCTATTTTCTGGGTGTACTGGGCCTGACAGGGATCACTGCTTATATTGGGTTAATGAATATCTGTAAACCTCTGGCAGGGGAAACATTGGTTGTTTCGGGAGCTGCCGGGGCGGTGGGCATAGTAGCAGGGCAAATAGCCAGACTGCAGGGCTGCCGGGTAGTGGGAATTACAGGCTCTGATGAAAAACTCAGGTTATTAGTCGGAAAATATGGTTTTGACGAAGCTATCAACTATAAAACTACTACTTATGTAAACAAAGCCATTGCCACCATCTGTCACGATGGTGTAGATGTCTATTTCGATAATGTAGGAGGCCAGATCTCCGATGCAGTGATCAGTAACTTAAATATTCACTCCCGGGTTGTTATCTGCGGACAAATAGCTTTGTATAACAATACCGAAATACCGATGGGCCCGCGGATACAGCAAACATTGCTGGCAAAAAATGTCATGATGCAAGGCTTTAATGTCGGTAACTATAAAAGTGAATTCCCGGAAGCTATTCTACATTTAACCCAATGGATAAAGGAAGGGAAACTGGATTTCCAGGAGACTATCTATGAAGGATTTGACCAGCTGCCTGCCGCCTTTATCGGATTGTTTACCGGAGTAAATATAGGTAAAATGATCGTGAAGGTCTGATTCAATTTATAGAAGTTCGTAGATATAATTGTCCCGTATCTGCTTTTAAGCGGATACGGGATTATTAAAATAAGTAATCAGTACTGAATTTTGATAACACTTTTTATTTTTCAATCCTGATAATCTTATAAACCACCATCCTGTCATTAAAGTCATTATACTTATCCGGTGAGCTTTCCAGTTCTTCGAAAGTATATTTTCCTGCATATTTCGTCCTGATTCGATCGATCATGGTAGAGCCTGTAATAAAAAAACCAGTTGCCGGAAGTTCCTTTTCGAAGTTCATGAAATGATTGCCGGTATAGAAATTCAATCCGTAGAGGTTTGGAAAGGTAGTCAGGTCGTTTATCACGTAGGTTTTACCTTTCAGGTCGTACTTTGCTTGTATTTTTTCTGCAAAAGGCCTGGAAGAGTAAGAATCTTTAAATTCAGGATATATCGAACCTTCCAGGAATACCTGCAGGCAGATAAATAAAGCCATCATCCCGAACAGGGTAGAATAAGCCGATTTCCTTTTCAACACAAACAAAAAAGTAAGTACGGCTCCCAGGAGTAAAAGCCAGGTCATAACTGCCACCGGAGTAGGGTGTTGGAAGGCCTGTGAAAACACCTCTATGTCGTGAGTTGTTTTGGCGTCATGAACCAAGGATCCAATCAAATGGCTTAAATCAACCACATGGAAAATTCCCTCAAGTGCCAGTACCAACATGGCTAAAACCAGTATGAAAATGGATAATCCTTTTATCAACTGAGGTTTTATATTTAGAGCCCATTTATAGAGTAAAACGAGCAGATAAGCTGCAAAAGGGTAAACCGGCATGATATATACCGTACGTTTTGAAGCAGGAATCATATAGAATAAAATGATGATAACCACCGATACTATACTGAACAGTGTCACCTTGTTCATGGAGGGCAGTTTTTGCATAAAAGCTTTCAGGTTGAATTGCCTGAACGGATTGGTGTATTTTATACTGAAGGCACTTAGAATTATCAGGAACGACCAGGGTACAAAACCTACAACAATAGCCGGTATGTAATACCAAAAAGGTCCGATATGCCCTAAATCATACTTGATACCCAATTCTTGTCTGCTTTGTCCCAAAAACCGGCCTATATTTTCAGCATATACCAGGTTGAAAAAATGACTGCCTTCCTGTTGGTAGGCCAGTATATACCAAATACTCAAAATAAGGCCCGCAGGGATAGCTACGAGCACATTCCTGGCAATGATCCGCCACAGGGAATATCGTTGCAATAAGAGCAAATAAACACCAAAAACGAAGCATGGAAGGATAAACCCAACAGGCCCCTTCACCAAGGCAGCCCCACCAAGAAAAACAGGGATGAGCAGAGGATAACCTTTTAATCCCTTTTCTTCCCACCTGAACATACTGAACAGTGCTCCGGACATCAGGAAAGCCAGCAACATATCAACGCGTGATTCAAGTCCCCACCGGTGCATTTCGAAACTGGTCAGCACAAAAAGCGATGCCATGCAGGCTACGAATGTTGATTTTCTTTTTTGAAGGAATGCGAATGTCATCAGGGTAATTCCTATCAGGCTCAATGCTGAAGGAAGGCGTGCCGTAGCAATACTCACAGAACCGAAAGGAAGCGAAAAGAGCACGATGAGCCAGTGCATAAATGGAGGCTTATAGGCCGTTTCATCTGCATAACCTGACGGCAGTATCCAGTTGCCGGTATTCATGATAAAGGTAGCTAGGGTTGCTTCACGGGGTTCACCCTTGTAGTAAAATTCGCCCATGGTAATCCAGGGAAGGGTGAGCAGCATACTAATGAATAAGACAAGCAGCAGAGGATGCTTGAGATAGATGGCTTTGAGAGAGTCTATAAGTTTGTTCATATCATTCATGTTGATGGACTTCAAAGATAATAAAATAGCTCTTTAAAACAAGAATGCTTGGACGGTCTTTC
>Ga0302210_10000771_pt1 | contig 14185 bp, 11 predicted proteins | sample II_Fen_E3_2_FD_198793 | JGI IMG/M metagenome (GOLD analysis project Ga0302210, IMG submission 198793) | Peat permafrost microbial communities from Stordalen Mire near Abisko, Sweden - II_Fen_E3_2 | ecosystem: Environmental > Terrestrial > Soil > Wetlands > Permafrost | place: Sweden: Abisko... | reverse complement strand
CAAACGGCACTTTTTTCGGCAGTTCATTATGTTTTTTTATTGCTGCTGGTGATTAGTCTGCTGAATTTTGTATTTGCGTATTTTTTGCCAAAGGAAACCGAGATTGAGTCTAAACCTATATAAAAATGAATTTGCGGCAATAAAAATAAACTTGGTGCGTCTTAATACTAGCAACTACTTTTTACAATGCATAGTAAATCAGCAAGGGATGCTTTATAATGAAGGGAGATAGAATACAGGCTAGATGAGCAGAAACAAAGTGACGGTGTGGTTAAGCTCTGTTTGCTAAAATCTAAAAAAGCAAATGCTAAAATGGCTGTCTAGGCTTGCTGAAAAGTGGGACTGACCTTATAGGAGCAGGTTGCGGTGAGGAATGTTGTTGGTGCAGGAACAAAAAAATGAATTTACGGACGTTTTTCGACAAGAACAACACAAACTCATTCGCTATGTTCAATCCAGGGTAAGCAATATTTCGGAGATGGATGCGGAAGATATTGTGGCGGATGTAGTATTTAATGTGTATAATCGTGTGTCGGCAGATCAACCAGTGGAAAATTTAATAGCCTATTTATATCAGGCTGTCAAAAACAAAATAAAAGACTATTTCCGCAGACCTAAACCTGTATTATCATTGGATGAAGTAGACAATATAACAGGTATGTCTAAAGCAGAACGGCTGATCGCGGACAATGGAAATGTCGAAGCGGAATTAGAACAAAAAGAATTTATTATTAAATTTAAAGCAGCGTTATTACAGTTAGAACCTAAACAGCGTGCTGTTTGGGTGGCTACGGAATTGGATGATTATACATTTAAAGAATTAGCAGAAAAATGGAATGAACCAATCGGGACCTTGTTGTCGCGTAAAAGTCGCGCTGCAAAAGCGCTTCGTAAGGCGCTTTCAGATAAATGATTGGTAGGAGGCTTTTTTATGCAATGGAATTGTCATTTTTGTACGACGAAGGCAAGACATGTTTTCGTGCAAATTTTATTAGGTTTAATTTTAACACTTACACTTGGTTTGATTTTTGGCTTTTTTGTTATGTTATTATGGAATCCAATTGTACCGGATTTATTTGGTTTTCATACAATTACGTATTGGCAATCCGTCGGGCTTGTAATTATATTGCGTTTACTGTTTGGCGGGCATCATAACTATCATAAGCAGCCAAATCAAGAAGCAGCTCGTTGTAAAACACATTTTAACAAATTGATGGAGTCTTGCCGCAATACAAATTCTGAGTCGGCTCATGTAGATTATGAAACCTGGTGGGAAGAAGAAGGGAAAATTTCATTAGAAAAGTATATAAAAGATGTTGAAACTAAAAAATAGCAGTGAGGTGGAAACGTAATGGAATATAAAGAAATAACAGCAAGTGATGCTGAAAAAATTTTAGCAAAACAACAGGCTTTTTTTGACAGCCAGTCTACCAAAGATATCGATTTTCGAATCCAGCAGCTACAGATATTACGTAATGGTATTTCGCAATATGAAAGTAAAATAGAAGAAGCCTTACAGCTCGATTTAGGAAAACATCCATTTGAAGCCTATTTAACGGAAATTGGTTTTGTGCTTGGCAGTATTGATGAAATGATGAAAAATGTTAAAGAATGGGCTAAACTAGAAAAAGTTAATACACCACTTATAATGTGTCCGGCAAAAGGGTATATTATGAGTGAACCGTATGGATCAGCTCTTATTATTGGACCCTATAATTATCCATTTCAATTGTTAATAGAGCCTTTGATTGGCGCCATGACAGCTGGAAACTGTGCAGTAGTAAAGCCATCGGAATTGGCACCGCATACAGCCGCTGTTGTAACCGCAATGATTACGGAACTTTTTGATCCCAATTATATTTGTGCGGTTGAAGGTTCCGTAGATACGAATACAGCTTTGTTAGCTTTGCCGTTTGATTATATATTCTTTACTGGCAGTGTGGCGGTGGGGAAAATTGTTATGAGAGCTGCCGCAGAGCATCTCGTGCCGGTTACCTTGGAACTGGGCGGAAAATCACCTGTGATTGTTGATGAGAGTGCTAATTTAAAGGTAGCGGCGAAACGTATTATATGGGGTAAAACCATGAATGCAGGGCAGACTTGTGTAGCACCGGATTATCTTATGGTACATGCTGCTGTTAAAGATGATTTGATTGCAGAAATGATTGTTGCGATTCAAGAATATTTTGGTACGGATAGCAAGGAGAGTCAATCTTTTGGACGAATTATTAATGCCCGACATTTTGCCCGTATCAAAGGGATGATTGATCATGACCGGGAACATATTTTGTATGGTGGTAATACGGATGAAGTTGAAAGATACATTGAACCAACGTTGATTGATGCAGACTTTGAACATCCAGCGACCATGACCGAAGAAATTTTTGGCCCGGTGTTACCAGTTTTAACATATCGTGATTTAAATCAAGCTATTAAAGAAATTAAACGTCGCCCGAAACCGCTTGCGCTCTATTTATTTACTGAAAATGATAAAAATAAAGAGAAAGTATTACAAGAAACATCGTCTGGTGGTGCCTGTATCAATGATGTAATTATGCATTTGGCCAATCCAAATCTTCCTTTTGGTGGTGTTGGTAGTTCAGGGCTAGGAGCCTATCATGGAAAAACTAGTTTTGCTACATTCTCACATAAAAAATCAATATTGACTAAAACAACAAAAATAAATTTACCGCTTACGGTTCCACCATATAGTAATCAAATGCTAAAAAATCTTAAATTTGTTATGAAATAAAACAAAGCGTCCTATATTCTTTTTATTGAAGATATAGGACGCTTTATTTGTGTATATTACATTTTAGAGAGGTCGATAAGAAGGTGTAAATATAATATATCACAAATGATAATTGTTTTCAATATATGATTATATATTATTTTTTTTCTTGCAAATCAGCTAAAAAAGATTTAAAATAAGATGAAACAATAATAAACAATAATAATTAAGCGTAGCTGGAGGGATAGGAATGGAAGCATCTGTTGCAAGTGAACGAGTACTGCGTTTGAAAAATAAAATGCTTGCTGAGCCTCGTTATGCATCGATTGAACAGGCTCTTATTATCACGCGGACTTATCAAGAAAACGAACAAGAACCAGTGATTATTAAACGAGCGTTGGCATTAAAAAATGCTTTGCGGGAAATGAAAATTGGTATCGATAAAGAAGAACTTATTGTCGGAAATCGAACAAAAGGCGTCAGGGCAGGAGTTGTTTTCCCTGAAAGTGGCAGTTCCTGGGTTGATCGTGAATTTGAAACATTACCGGTGCGTCCACAAGATAAGTTTAATGTAAATGATGAGGATATTTTGTTATTTCGTCAGCAGGTTAAGCCGTACTGGCAGAATCGTTCTTTAGAAGATGTGGTTCGTAAACGTTATGGATCTGAGATCGATGCGATTGCTTCGGTCGTAAAAATCAATCAGAAAGATCATGCGCAAGGGCATATCTGTCCAGACTGTAAGACTTGGCTACTTACGGGACCGACTGAACTTAAGCGGCAGGCAGAAGTCGAATATGTAAAAACCACCGGGGAAAAACAAGATTTTTACCAAAGTGTTATGTTGGTTATGGATGGTGTACGTACATTTATGATGCGCTATCATGACCTTTTACTAGCGACTGCACTACAAACAACAAACGAAGCAGAGCAAGCGAATCTAATTGAAGTAGCTGAGATTTGCCAAAATTTATCTGTAGCACCGCCAAAATCATTTCATGAGGCGGTACAGTCTTTGTGGTTCTTATTTGTTGTATTACAAATGGAATCAAATGCATCCTCTTTTTCGCCGGGGCGCGTTGATCAATATTTATATCCTTTTTATAAAGCAGATATAGATGCTGGCAAGCTTACCCCAGCAAAAGCATTGGAACTTATTGAATGTCTCTGGCTTAAATTCAATGAAATCGTTTATATGCGAAATGCCCATAGTGCTAAATATTTTGCTGGCTTTCCGATTGGCTTTAATATTGCAGTTGGTGGACTTGATGAACAAGGTCAGTCAACCGAAAATGAATTGTCTTATTTACTATTGAAAGCGCAGGAAATTATCGGTTTGCCACAACCGAATCTTTCAGTTCGACTCAATGAGGGTACTTCAGCGCAACTTTTGCAGGCGAGTATTCGAGTTGTAGCGAAAGGCAGTGGAATGCCGCAATTTTTTAATGATAAATCTATTATTCCGGGAATTATAGAATTGGGAATTGATCGAGCCGATGCGCTGAATTATGCAATTGTTGGCTGTGTTGAGATTACAACCCAGGGTAATAATCTCGGCTGGAGTGACGCCGCTATGTTCAATTTGAATAAGGCCTTAGAGCTTACCCTAAACCATGGAATTTGCCTGCTTACCGGCAAAAGCTTAGGCAAAGATTTTGGTGGACTCGATACGTATGAAACTTTTGATCAACTGGAAAATGCTTTTGGACAACAAATTGATTTCTTTATGGCTAAAATGATTCAAGCTTGTGAACAAGTTGAACAAGCACATATGGATATTTTACCATCTCCCTTTTTATCGGCAGTTATCCAGGACTGTATGGATAAAGGCGTAGATGTGACACGTGGTGGGGCTCATTATAATTTATCGGGTATCCAGATGATCCAAGTAGCCAATCTTGCTGATAGCTTGGCCGCAATTAAAAAATTGGTTTATGATGAACAGAAGATTACACGGGAAGTATTGCTAAAAGCACTGCAGAGTAATTTTAATGGGTATGATATAGTACGTGCTATGTTATTGAATAAAGTGGATAAATATGGGAATGATGTTGCTTGGGTTGACAATCTTGGTGCTAAATGGGCAAGGTATTTTCGAAATCAATTGAAACAGTATACGAATTATCGTGGTGGTAAATATCATACCGGTATGTATACAGTTTCAGCACACGTTCCAATGGGCGAAAATGTTGGTGCTTCACCGGATGGTCGTTATGCTGGTACACCACTTGCTGATGGTGGTATGTCACCAGTTTATGGGCGTGATAGTAAGGGGCCGACGGCAGTACTGAAATCGGTGGCAGAGCTGGATAATAATCTTACGACGAATGGTGGGCTTTTGAATATGAAGTTTTTGCCTGATTTTTTCGCTACTCAAACTGGAATCGATAAATTTGCTGCGTTTTTACGGGCATTTGTTGATTTAGAAATCCCTCATATTCAATTCAATGTTTTAAATCGGGAAGATTTATTAGCGGCACAAGCCAATCCGGAAGCCTATCGGAGCTTAACCGTGCGTGTTGCCGGTTATACAGCATATTTCACCGAACTGGATGGAAAATTGCAGGATGAAATTATTGCGCGTACTTCTTATGGTGCGATTTGATATATTGATGAAAATGTTCTTGCAAACTTTGCCTTTTACAGGTAATGTAATAGTGAATGATAAAAAACAATAAAAATAACAGAAGTGTTAGAAAACTATAGGAGTGTTGTTTACATGTTAGTATTAATCGATCACGCAGATGTTGAGGAAATCAAAGCTTTATATGAAGAATATCCATATGATGGAGTAACGACGAATCCTTCTATTTTAAAGAAAGTCGGTAAAAATCCGATGTTAGTTTTGAAAGAGATTCGCCGGGTGATTCCACAGCAGGCAGATTTGCATGTACAGCTGGTTTCTTTGAAAAAAGAAGATATGCTAAAAGAGGCTCAGCATATTTGGGATGAATTAGGCAAAGCCACGTATGTAAAAGTTCCCGTGACAGCAGAAGGATTCAAAGCAATCGCAGCGATGCATGCGAAAGGCGTGACAAATATCACGGCGACAGCAATTTATACGGCAATGCAAGCGTTTATGGCGGCAAAAGCCGGGGCCCGGTATACCGCACCTTATGTAAATCGCATTGATAACCTTGGGGCAAATGGAATTGAGACTGCCAAGGCAATTCATTCGATGTTTCGTCTGCATAATCTTCAAGCGGATGTTTTGGCAGCTAGTTTCAAAAACTCTCAGCAGGTATTAGAACTTTGTAAAGCGGGGATTGGTTCTGTAACAGCTGCACCGGATGTACTTCGTTCTCTCGTACAGCATGATTCGACAACAAATGCCGTGGGTGTATTTACGACTGACTTTTATTCATTATTGGGTGAAGGAAAAACAATGATCGATTGTTAAGTGCCGATCAGATAGAAAAATGATTTTCATATAGGACTTGATGGTTCATTTTAAACACTACAAAATAATTTTGTAGTGTTTATTTTTTTGATAATTTACGATTGATATTGCAATGATTTTGATGTTTTTATTGTAATAAGTGCGTTTTAGGGGCTAAATCTTCTGAAAAAATGGAAAAAATCTTCCTGTTGTTTACAAATACACATTTACGACTGGTAAGTCGCAGGAGAAACCGCTATAATATATAAGTAAAGTTTATCGAAGATTAAGGGGGATCATTTTGTCGTTAATAGGTAAGGCGGTTATCGCTCAAGGGGGCGGGCCGACATCAGTAATCAATCAAAGTTTAGTTGGAATCATTGAAGAAGCAAAAAAATATCCTGAAATTACACGGATTTATGGTGCACTTCATGGCGTCGAAGGAATTATCCATGAAGATTTTATTGATTTGACACAGGAGACTCGTCGGAATCTTGATGATGTGGCTCATACACCATCATCGGCATTGCTGGCAACACGGGTCAAGCCAGATAAAGACTATTGCTGCGAGATTTTCAAGGTTTTAAAAGCACATGAAATCCGTTATTTCTTTTATATAGGCGGAAATGATTCATCGGATACGGCACGGATCGTGGATGAATATGCTAAGGCTGAAGGGTATATGATGCGAGTCATCCATGTACCAAAAACGATTGATAATGATTTATGTACAAATGATCATACGCCAGGTTATGGATCAGCAGCTCGCTTTGTAATGCAGGCTTTTTCCGGGACAAATCTCGATATGCGCGCTTTAGGCGGGATTTATATTGGAATTATAATGGGACGGAATGCGGGATTTTTGGCAGCAGCCGCCAGTGCGGCCAAGCAGTATGAAGATGATGGTCCGCATCTTATTTATTTACCAGAAAGACCATTTGAGTTAGATACTTTTTATAAGGATGTACAGGAAGTTTATGATCGTTATGGACGCTGTGTCATTGCTGTATCAGAAGGAATCGCTGATGCAAATGGTGTACCGATTGTGACGAAATATTTAGATGAATTGGAAAAAGATGCCCATGGCAATACAAATATTTCGGGTAATGGTGCTCTCGGAAAACTTTTAGCGGATAAACTTAAAAGTAAGCTGCAGATCAGACGTGTTCGTGCGGATACGTTTGGCTACATTCAACGCTGTTTTTTGGGATGCTTATCCGATACAGATTGTAAAGAAGCTCGTGAAGTAGGCGAAAAAGCAGTACAGTTTTCAGTGCTGCAAGAAAAAGACGGATCCGTTTCAATACGTAGGATTGGCAATTATGCCGTACAATATGATTTAGTTCCTTTTGCTGACGTTGCCGGTTTGACTAAAAAAATGCCAGATGAGTTTATTAATGATAGCGGTAATAATGTAACGACCGCTTTTCGTGATTATCTCAGACCGCTTTTAGGAAATGAAATACTCAAAGTGGCAAGGTTCAGAGCGCCGCGGGTAGAAAAAATACTTTATAAAGATTAAATTTTGTAGGCAGATAATTCTGCCTGCTTTTTTATTGCAGATTGAAGCAAGTCTTGGCATTGCAAAAGGGGTTTATTGAATTAAAATGCAATTCATAGAAAAGAGTATTATACTAATATATAAAGAACAAGAATTTATATTGATACAAATCAAAATAAGGGTGGAATGTTCTATGAAATTGAGACGAATTTTAGCTATGGCGGCTATTTTAATGGTTTTGTCTGTTAGTAGTGTTTTTGCCATGCAGGCACAGTGTGATGGTAAACCTTTTATCAAAATCGAAAATGCGAATGGGGCTATAATGAGTGTTGCACCAAAAGTTAGTTATTCAGAATTAAACGGTCAGAAGACAATTGAATTTTTAGCTTCAATAGAGGTGGAGAAAGATAATCGATTTATATATTCGCATATCGTAGCCATTCCCGAAGAAATGAAATTTCGGTTTATAGAGGTTACGACAATTGATACGAAAAGTAAAAAAGCAATTGCCCAACAAAAAGATTTGGATTGGGCAGTCTATGGTAAAGATACTTCCATTGATAAATGTTTAGACTATATTAACAAACATCCCGAGCAGTTTCAAAAAATTGAGAGTAAATAATTTTTTATGCTAAAAACGACAGACTATATCTGTCGCTTTTTTTTGTCCAAATAAAGTTTATCATTTGCTATAAAGGATAAATTGCTCTATAACGCGAAATGTTAGTATTTACATAGAAAATATAAAAGTGGGAAGTGGCACTATGATTCAACCGAAATATAAAGCGGCAGGCGCTTTAGGTTTAAGTATTGTCGGGTTTTTATTTACGTATCCATATACGGCTGGTTTTGTTGGCGGTATTTTAAATAATGGTTGTTTAGCAGCTGTAATAGGTGGGCTGGCGGATTGGTTTGCTGTTACAGCAATTTTTCGTAAGCCTTTAGGGATTTCTTATCGTACAGCCGTCTTACCGCGAAATCGGCAGCGAATTATCAATGAGATCATTGAATTTACCGGACGTGATTTGCTGAATACGGAAAATATTATGAAGATTGTCCATCAATATGATATGGCAAAGATGTTTATTATGTATCTGGAAGAGCATGATGGTAAAGAGAAAGTAAAAAAAGTTATCAATCAATTGGTATATGCCATTTTTAGTGAACTAGATACCGTAGAGATTGGTCAAACCATCGAAAATGTTGTTAAGAGTGCCTTGAAAGAATTTCATTTGGCACCGGTCCTTATTGCCATCATGCAAGAGTCAATTCATAATAAATATGGAAATGAAGCAATGGATTTTTTCTTTGATGAATGCGACACTCTTTTAGGGGACGAAAAAACCCATAAACTTTTAGTAAGCAGTATGGCAGCTATGAAAGATAATTATGAAAAAAATTCTACCGGACGAAAAATGGTTAGTTTTGTATTGGACTTATCGCCAGAACGTTTGGCACAAATTGTTGAGACGGAGTTAGAAGGTTATATAAAAGACCTCAAAAATAAAGAGAATTCACAGCGACTGAAACTACAAACATGGTTGAGCCAACAGATTTGTGACTTAGGTGAGAATATGGAGTATCAAGCTAAAATCAGTAAGTTGGAAAAACAAATCATTCATGATAAACTTCAGGTTGCACGAAAAATAACGGACTATATAAACGATAAAATTAAACGAGAACAAGATGCAGTGCCGCCAATTTTGGGGAATTCGATTGATCGATTGATTGATAAACAAATTGACCAATTCAAAGTAAATCAGAGTTTGCAAAAGCTTGTCGATCAAAAGATAAAATTAAATTTAAAATTATTTATTTGTGAGCAGCATAGCGTTATCACACAGTTAATTCAAGATCGTCTCAATGAACTTTCGGATACTGCTTTAGTAGAATTGGTGGAAACGAAAATAGCGGATGATTTGCAAATGATTCGGATTAATGGCTCTTTAGTGGGTGCTGTTGTCGGAATGGCTTTGTATACGGTTGTGTTTTTAGCGGAAAGGATGTGGGGCTGATGAAGAACTGGAATAAGGCAGATAAACTTCTTGCCGTTGTAACCATGCTTTTTATTATAGCTTTGTTTTTAAAGCTCCAATATCCGGGGAATTTATATATAAAAGGGTTTTTATTTTGTACAGAAGCAGCCCTTGTTGGTGGGGTAGCTGATTGGTTTGCTGTGACGGCACTTTTTCGCAAGCCATTAGGATTTCCCTATCATACAGCCATTTTGTCAAGAAAACGGCAGGCTTTTACGAATTCATGCGTTAATATGGTTCAGCAAGAATTTTTTTCGAAAAAGAAGTTATTGGTTCGTATTCGCAAATTGAATCTTTTACAGCTATTCGTGGAGTGGTTGGAAAAAAATCAGATGAAAGAATTTTTGGCTGGAGTTATTTTGCAATATCTTGAAAATGCTCTCAAGCAGGTCGATATACAAAAAACAGCTGGGATCGTAGAAGCTGAAATAAAAAAGAAGCTTTCCGTAGTCCCGCAGGAAAAAATTTATGTTGATTTAAAAAACTGGTTTTTGGAAAAACAAAAAAATGAAGAACTGTTTTCGTATTTGATTGAAGAAATAAGGCGGAAAGTTTCACAGGAGGAAACAAAAATAGCCATCGAAAAAACCATACAAACCTATAGCGAAGAAAAAAATAAAAATATTTTTGTGGCCATCCTTACAACGGCAGCTCAGATGAGTAATGTCCTTAATTTTTCTGAAGCAGCATTTGTATTGCAGCAACAAATGCTGAATTTAACCACAGATTTGCTGCAAAAAGATCATCCACTTCGGCGTCAATTATTGGATCAGCTCTATAGTTCCTTAGATAGGATTATAAAAGATGAAGCATGGCAGGCCTTAGTTATGAAATGGCAAAGCGAAATTGTTGAATCTGTAATGATTAAAGAGCAGTTAAGCGAATGGTTAAAACTGGTTTTACAATATCTTAAACGACAAAATGAAGAGGGAGCGCCGAGTAATGTATTGGCTTTGCAAACACCAGTAGCACATATTATTTTATCGGGGATTGATCGAGGTTTAGTTTTACTTAAGACAGATGAAAAAATCCAGCATACAATTTATCAGTTTTTGTATGATATGATGGGGCGTAGTGTTTTACAGGCTCAGCTGATGATTGGTGCAATTGTCAAAGAGGCTCTTTGTGCGATGAGCGATGCCCAAATGAATCAGCTGGTATATAGTAAGGTTGAAACCGATTTATTATGGATAAGAATGAATGGTTCGATAGTGGGAGCGCTGATTGGGCTTATTTTGTTTTCGCTTTCACAATTATTGTTTCATTAAGGCGGACAAATTTACAATTGAGCACTAAAAAACAGCAATTTATGCCAGCTTAGCTGGTATGAATTGCTGTTTTTTTTGTAGTGCAGTCTATTCAAAGATAAAAGAGAATTTTTTCCCTGGTATAATATAGTTTAGTAAAAATTCTTCATTATTTAAAACTTTACCAACAACGTTGACTCTTTTATCAGCGGGCTGTGGCATTTTGATGATTTGAAGTTCGCCCATATAACGCAAATAATCTTCATTATCGAGTGTGATACTGCCATAGGACCGCACTTTGTTGTTGGCTGCCTTTATACAGACTCCCTTCACTAAACCACGGCTTTCTTGAGCGCGAACGGCATCCCGGGCTTCATCGACTCTGGCGGTAAAGGTATGCGATAATAGCTTGCGTGTGAAGTCATCAGAAGATAATAGGGTGGCTTTGACTTCAATTTCATTTTCTTTAATTTTACTGAGTGTTTCAAGCTCTTCGATCGAGGGGAGAGAATCACCAATGAAAATAGAATCTATCCCAATCGCGGCTAAATGGCGTGCGGCAAGGCTGACATCAGCAGATCGATGCATTTCTAGGGTCGGAAGTCCAGCTTTTAAAGGTGAGCGGCGGCGATGCTGGCTGGGAATAAAAGCACCAACTCGAATGCCGGCTTTGTGAAGCAACGAATTTTTTCGCACCAAAGTTTCTTCACTTATGCCGGTGCCTTCACGTGGATAGAAATTATGCAGGGCATCAATATTGGCAAAATTCGCCCCAAGTTTCATTAGTTCCATCAGTAAACGTGCTGTAATCGTGGAAGCATTGAGCTGAATTCGAATTTTTTTCGTATTATGGCTGAACTTAGTAATTTGTTCGGCATCATAACCATAGTCTAAACGCAAGGTTTGTATTCCGAGAAATTGAAAGGCAGATAAACTGAATTTTTCAATGCCCAATATTTCCAATGTAGCGGGGGAAATATCACTGATGACTTCCATATTGTTTTTTTTAGCAACATTTAAAACTTCAGCAATTTGCTTTTTTAGACTGTTTTTATCTGTTTCGGGAATGTGCAGGGATGTAAAGATTCGCTGTACCCCATATTTAGCAGCTGTTTCGATCAGTTGGATATTTTCTTCGAATGTATTATCTAATCCGAGATAAATTGCAATGCCCGTTTTCATTTGCATTCGCTCCTTTTATTTAATTTCGTTTTTGCATAAATTTAAAGCAAGCGTACATGGTATCTTTAGAGTTCTGGATCTTGAAAACCTATGAGCCAGGTTGCAATAAAACCGACACTGTAGGCTGTTATAAGCCCCGCAAGATAAGATAAAATATGATCGGTACTTGCGGCAAGGGGAAGACCAGATAATCCAATTGAGGTAGCACCTACCATATTGGAGGCTTGAATTGCTCCGCCAAACGCTCCGCCGAAGCAGGCACCAATAAATGGTTTACCAAGCGGCAGTGTTACGCCGTAAATCAATGGTTCACCGATACCCATGATGCCAACCGGCAGAGCCGAGGCAATCGTTCTTTTTAGACGAGAATTTTTTGTTTTCGCGTAGACTGCAAGGGATGCTCCGACTTGACCCGCACCGGCCATCGCTAAGACGGGTAGTAAGATGGTTACACCGCTGCGCGCTAAAAGTTCCGCATGGATGGGAGTTAAACCTTGATGCAGACCAGTCATCACGAGTGGTAAAAAAGTACCACCGAGTATGAATCCCGTGAAGGCACCACCCTGCTCAATGGCGTTTGTGGCGGCAAAACCAATGGCTTCAGAAATGATACCGCCGAGTGGTTGCAAAAATAAGATAGCCGCAAAGGTTGAAATTAAAATTACGAGCAGCGGTGTTAAAAAAAGTTCTAAAAGTTCAGGGACGCGAGGACGTATATTTTTTTCCAACCAAGAGGAAAAAGCAGTAACTAGCAAAACAGCAATAATACCACCTCGTCCGGGCAGGAGATCTTGTCCGAACAGTGTAATTTGGCTGAGCGCGGGGTGCGTAATGATAGCTGCCATCGTCCCCCCAATCATAGGCGAGGCGCCAAATTCTTTCGCGGCATTGACACCGACAAATAAATTTATACCCCAAAAGACAGCATTACCAGCAATTTTTAAAATTTGAACGGCAGCGGTCTGCTCTATGCCAGGCATAAGCTTAAGTGCAATGTTTAAGAGTCCTGTAATCAAGCCGCAGGCAATAAACGCGGGAATTAAAGGAAGAAAGATACTGGAAATTTTTTTTAAGAAAAGTTTAAATGGTGTAGAATTTTTCTGCCGGATTTTCTGATGCAAAATCTCACCATCATCCATATTTATACAAGATTGGTCTTGTACAGGTGAGACCGTATTGTTGTTCACTTGTTTTGGCGGTGGGGTATGTAAAAGTATATCAAAGGCTTCTTTGACTTTTGTAACTTTACCTGGTCCGAGGATGATTTGCAACTCTTGACCGGATTCATTGATACCAAGTACACCAGAAATCTGTTGTAAGGATTTTAGATCAATTTGTGTTCTGTCTTTTAATATAAGGCGCAGTCGCGTCATACAATTTTCGACCGACAGAATATTGTTTTTGGGACCAAGCAGTTGATAAAGTGCGGCCGCGATTTCTTGATGTGTCAAAATGAAACCTCCAGTGTAGTAAAAATGCATGAAACTATTGTAAAGATTGCAGAGCCTTGTGAATAAAACCTTGATGTTCATCAAGAATTTTGGTTGCTGTGTTTAAATCTAGTGAGCTTAAAATCATGAAGATGGCAAGTTTTGCCTGACCTTTTGTTTGCGTCAGGTAGGCGATGCTTTCTTGTCTAGTTACGCCGGTTGCTTCCATAACAATATGCCGGGCTCGTTCTTCCAGTTTTAAATTGGATGATTTTACGTCAACCATAAGATTACCATAGACTTTGCCGAGGTGGATCATACAGCCCGTGGATAACATATTTAAAATGAGCTTTTGGGCGGTACCAGCTTTCATACGCGTTGATCCAGTAATGAGTTCTGGTCCGACAACGGCAGTTAAGGCAATATCAGCAATATCAGCAACGGGCGAATTTTTATTACAAGTAATAGCAATCGTAGCTGCTCCAATGGATTTTGCAAATTTTAGTCCCCCTACGACATAAGGTGTTCGACCCGATGCGGCAAGACCAACAACGGTATCAAGTGCTTGTAGCTTCTGTTCTTTTAGATCATGTTCGGCAAGTTCGAGTGAATCTTCCGCTCCTTCTTGTGATTTAAAAACCGCGGCTGGTCCGCCCGCGATAAGTCCTTGTATCAGCTC
>Ga0302210_10000767_pt1 | contig 14218 bp, 7 predicted proteins | sample II_Fen_E3_2_FD_198793 | JGI IMG/M metagenome (GOLD analysis project Ga0302210, IMG submission 198793) | Peat permafrost microbial communities from Stordalen Mire near Abisko, Sweden - II_Fen_E3_2 | ecosystem: Environmental > Terrestrial > Soil > Wetlands > Permafrost | place: Sweden: Abisko... | reverse complement strand
AAAATTAAATTTAGCCCATTCCTGTCAATAATGATAAAGAACACAGAGAATAAAACAAGAATGTTTTATTCTATTTTTATAATGCTGAAAACCATTGGTGTGGAGATATAAAAAAACTTGTTTTTTTATCTTGGTGTCCTGTGTTTTATTTAAATTCCTTCGTGTGACTTCGTGTTCTTAGTGGCTTAGTGGTATGTTTTAAATAATTAGTATTGAGATCAATAACTTTTATTCAATATAAACTTTAATAATAACTATAAGGATCAAAAAATGGGAATTGGAATATTGATATTGGGAATTGTGGCCGGGGTAATGTCCGGCTTGTTTGGAATAGGGGGTGGTATCATCATGGTTCCTTCGCTGATTGCCTTTTTTGGAATGGGGATGCTTAATGCCAATGCCACTTCGCTGGCAGCCATGTTGCTTCCGGTGGGTATTCTAGGTGTCATCACGTTTTATAAAGCAGGATATATCAATGTCCGCAATGCACTCTGGATATCCCTAGGATTAATTTCCGGTTCTTTCTTTGGTGCCGAGTTGGCTGTATCGGTAGATGTTAAGGTCCTGTCGAAGCTCTATGCCGCCTTTCTGCTCTATGTGGCCATAGGGTATCTGGATATTCCTAAAATGTTCCGTCGAAAAAAACAGATAGAGGTAGTACCTGTTATCACTGGTGAAAAAATTAAATATTCCTTCTGGCTTTTTATTGCTGTGGGAATATTTGCCGGTATTATTGCCGGTCTGTTCGGCAAAGGTGGGGGATTGGTCATAGTGCCCGTGTTGATAAAATTCTTTAAGTACGATGTCAAGGCTGCTTCGGCGACCTCTCTGGCCGCCCTGCAACTGCCGGTAGGATTGCCCAGCGTGATTGTATACGCGCAGGCAGGGTACCTCAACTGGGTATTTGCCGGACTTATGGCATTGGGTATTGTTGTAGGGGTATTCTTTGGTACTAAATTAGCGATCCGGCTTCCGGCCACTATGTTTAAAAAAGTATATGCTTTTTTCCTGCTCGGGGTTGCGGTGTATATGGTGTATAAATATATTTGACTCTTCTCTCCGAAAGTTCAAAAAAGTGATAATAGCCGGCATAAAAGCCTGACAATAACAAGGCTGTCTGATTTTCAGGCAGCTTTTTTTAGGCAGAGAACCTTCAGTAGACACATCACGATCCAATAAAACGGTTTTCTACATCATTTCCGGTCATTCATTTCTTTTCTGCGTCTCCCCGTTCTTGCCATATCGTATATTTTAAATTGCAAACTACTGTGCATCTGGTGGTTTATTCCCTGCATTCAATTCAGGATCCTTTCCCATCAGGGTACTGCTATGGGTTTATTCCCTGTATAAAGAGGTTTCGTTAAAGGCATACAGGCAATACAAGCTACTTTCTACCGACTCACTTCCTTCTCACTACTTATTTTAGGTAAAAAGATAAAATAATCAGTGATAATTCAAGTATAATCCAGAGATAATCCATACCTAAATAAATATGGCTTATAGTTGGGTTATCCTTGGGTTATAGTTGGGTTATCTATGGGTTATCCCATAATACGTTGCGACAAGATATAGATACAGCATAGAATATATGGATCCCAGGACTCTCCCGATAAATATCATTGATAATAACAGGGTTTAATAATTTTAATTCTCTGGTCCTTCCGGATATGAGCCTCATTAAATGTACAAAAGGTCAGGCCTGTGGTTGGGATATGTTGTCAGGAGAGGTCGGAAGATTATGCCGGTGGTAAAGGTGTATTGAATAATGTGATATTGATTTAGTAATGCTCCAGACTAAAAATTACCTGCTTATTCTGCATAGCAGAATAAAGAAAAACGAAAACAGACTAAAAAGCACTATTCAACTTGTAGTGTTTTTAATTAAATACAACACTAATTACACTTTACACATTTTACTTATTTTGACAATGTACCCACTAAAAACACAGTTTTTTTATATTATTTAAACTACTAAAAAACTGTGTCCTAAAAATTTCTTGTATTTGTTTTGTAATACATTTAACCACAATAGATTAAAAAAAGCTCTGTCATAAAAGTATTTTATTAAAAATTTTATTATTTAATAAATAGGTATTAACTTAGCTCCCGAAAAAGACACATATAATCTATCAAGATACAATATATATATTCATACCTAAAATAAATCCTTTTAATAGAAACTGATTTTATGAACCATTTACACAAAACAACTCCTTATTATTTGCTATTGCTGTTCGTCGTATCATTTTCCATGCTGGGAATGGCGCAACAACAAATAGTCAGTTATGCCTACGATAATGCGGGAAACAGGATTTCACGAAAAGTAGTAAATCTTAGCAGCAATCCGGCCCATGCAAAAGCGTCTGTTGAAAATCCAGCTCCTGTGGTAGAGCAGCTGGGTGAACGTACGATAACTGTGTACCCCAATCCCACCAAAGGAGCTTTGGCGGTGGAGATAACAGGCGGGAACGAGAAAGATGCACTCCGCATTGAGTTGATAAGTGCACAGGGAATTCAACTGCAAAACCTGAAAGCGACGGCAGGAACAACCCAGATTGATATGTATGCCTATCCTCCCGGATGGTTTATCCTTCGCGTGCAGGCGGGAGATAAAGTGACGGAATTTAAAATTATCAAACAATAGATAGCTTTATAGGAAGCTGACAGCTTAGAAGACCTGTTAGCGTTTAAATAATAAAATAAACAATATACTATACAAATCTTATGAAAAGACTAAAACTACTTATGGCTACAATTGCCATTCTCGTATTCTCAAATTCTTTGATTGCCGGCAATCCGGAGAATATTGCCACTAAAAAAATTGGGTTATTAAGCAGGGATATTGCGCTGACCGATAGCCAAAAAGTAGTATTACAGGCAAAAATAAAAATATTTGCTGTAAAAATGCAAAATGCAAATGCGTTATCCAGTGTTGAGGCAAAAAGATCTGCATTAAATAAAGCTGGTCAAGAATACAAGGCTGTTTTGGATAGTATTCTGACACCGGAACAAAAAATACAGCTTACTGCAAAACGAAATGAACGTAGGGATGCCGTAATGAATAAATTAAAATCTAAATAATAGAGGATTATGAAAACAACAACAATCAGAATGTTTTTTATTTTATTGGTTCTTTCTTTTATTTCCAGGCCAATATTAGCACAAACCTCTCAGGTGGTATATGACAATCCCCAGCACACCAGTGGTAGCCTGACACTCAATCCTGCAGATTGCCAGCAAGACGGTTGGCAATGGGGCTGGGAAATAAATATCCCTGCTAATACGGCCATAAAAGTAACGTCTACTATAAATATAGATATTCATCTACAAATATCTACAAATGAATCTGGTGTATCTAATTATATTTTTGATGGTTATGGATCTGGATCCAATATCAGCACTGCATTTTCTTCAATTGGGAAAATATTTGTTTATGCAGAAGATGACGGAGATGGTGCACCTTCAAGCGATGTTTTTACTCTAAATTTCTCAGTGGATCCCAGCTATACTGTAAATCAAAATATGGCCACATCAGGTAATGCAATAATAGGTGGAAATGCATTAATAGACGGGAAACTGAATATAAAAGGGGACGTGGAAGTTGATAGTCATCTTGGGATAGGTTCTGCCCCAAGTTCTAATATGAAATTATATATCAGTAATTATCAAGCGAATTATTCATTGTATTCTGTAAGCGCACTTCAAACAGCAGGTAATACTTATGGACTTTTTTCCACTGCTATTAATTATTCAGGTCCGGTTTATGGAATATATTCAAACGTTGCCGGGGGTGGAACTGCTAATCAACGCTGGGCTGGATATTTTACAGGAGGAGATGTCGAAGTATATGGCGGTAACCTGTTTAATAATTCAGAAAACTCCGTAATTACTATTAAAGATGATAATATCGGACTGGCAAAGAAATCTGGTACTTCTGCAGTTTGGGCAGTTGGAAGTGGCTATAGTCATCGTTTTGGCAAATGGTCAACTCCCACGTTGAGAGGAAATATATCTTCAGGAACTTTCACAGAGCAAATGAGAATAGATAACAATGGGAATGTGGGAATTGGGACTACCACACCAAAAGCAAAATTAGACGTGGGGGCATTTATAAATGATGTCCAACTGGGTACCGTTTTTGGTCGATTGCCAGAAGGAAATACCGAAGGGGATGGAACTTATTTAGGGGTAATGGGCTATGGAACCCAATCATCGTACAATTCAAAGAGTTTTTCTATTGAACATCATTTCTATGGACAGACTAACAGCTCCATAAATTTCTTCAGAGGAGGAGGTAAGACTGAAGGATATATGACTTTTAATACTAATAATAATAGCGAGAAAATGAGAATTAATGCTAATGGAAATGTTAGTATTGGAACAACAGATGCAGATCCTACAGGAGCAATGCTTACGGTTAAAGGCTCAATTCATACAAAAGAAGTAATCATTGATTTAAATGCTCCACTTGCCGACTTTGTATTTACCCCTACTTACAAGCTCATGCCTCTGCACGAAGTAGAACAATATGTGACTACCAACAGCCATTTGCCAGAGATGCCTTCGGCAGCTGAGGTTAGTAAAAACGGCCTAAGCGTTGGAGAAATGCAAAACAAGTTACTAAAGAAAGTGGAAGAACTGACGCTGTATGTGATTGAGCAACAAAAGACCATTAACCAGCAAAGTACAAAAATAGAGGAACTGGAAAAAAAAATGAAATAACTTTTTTTGCATGATAACCAGAATACCTTTTCCAATCCGTTAGCTAACGGGTTGGAGAAGGTTATCGGGGAGCATATTGTTACACAGGTAGAATCAAAAACATGACGAAAATAGGCGAAATGGTAAATCTATTATATATACTATGCTCCTATGTGTTTAATATTTTTCTTAACAGAAAACGCTCAAAAGTACTACGTACGTTTTGAGGTTTAAAATAAATTCATATACACTATGATACAAAGATACAAACTTCTGATATTGCACGTGGTTTTCTGTTTATGGACATCCATGCTGTGGGCACAAACAGTTCCACCACTTAATTATACACTTAATTCAAATGAATCGGGAGCAAGTAAATCATATGTTGCCCGGAATTTTATTTCATTACAAAACAACTTTAAATATACTGCATCAGGGAGTAATACTTTTAGTGCAAAAATTGATCCCTATACGATTGATGCAACGCCTTTTACGAATCAAATTACTACGGCTCCAGATGCTAGCGGGAATAGTTATGTGGTAGGTGGAACAAGCGGTTCTGCATCTGTTTCTCCATCAGGTGCGTCATCATATGAAATACCCATTAAAGTAAGTCCCGGAACAGGTGGAATGACTCCTCAATTATCAATAGTATATAGTAGCCAGGGTTCGGATGGACTAATGGGAGTCGGATTTTCCATCAGCGGACTATCTTCTATTTCGAGAGTTCCTAACAACATAAAAGATGGAAGAATTATTCCTGTCAGTCTTGATGAAAATGACAAGTTTTCTTTAGATGGTAGCAGGTTAGTGTCCATTTCAGGTTCATATGGGGCAAATGGGACAGAATATAGAACCGAAAATAATTCTTTCTCTAAAATAATATCATACACTACAACTACTACCGGACCGGAGTCATTTGTAGTGTACACCAAGTCGGGTTTAATATACGAGTATGGAAAAACAGATGACTCGAAGTTCAAAGCTCAAACTACCGAACATGTAATTATCTGGTTGCTAAATAAAGTCACCGATACAAAAGGAAATTATTATACTATTAGTTATACTATGGATCGCACCAATGGAACTTATGTGCCGTCAAGGATTGATTATACAGGAAATGCAACTTCAAATCCTGTATTGTCTCCATATTGCTCGGCCAGATTTGTTTACCAAACCAGAACTGCAACCAATACGACCTATGTAAATGGCAACAAGTCCATTGTCTCCAGCCTACTTACCAACATCAATGTGTATTATCAGGAGACTCTTGTAAAAAGTTATACCCTTACTTACAACACCCCTAATTATGGCAAATACTTATTGGCCAAGGTAACTGAATCTACTTCAACCGGAGAGAAAGTGGCTCCTGTAACTTTTGACTGGTTCACAAACGATAGTTACAAACCACATGAGTGGACAGATGATCAAAGTTATTACCCTCAGCAATTTGTCACATCTGATAATGAAATTTATCTCGGAGACTTTAATGGAGATGGGAAAACAGATTTTATAGCGACACCCAAATCGGGAACTTATGCCAATAAATGGGGTCTTTTTTTGGCGAATGAATCAGGTTCGCAATGTACCTATACGAATAATGGGGCTCTAATAAATGGATTTAAGAAAATCTACACCGGGGACTTTAACGGAGATGGGAAAACGGATATTATTGAATGTCGCCAAGTCAGTGGGAGTTCCTATATAAACTATTTTGTGTATTACTCAACAGGATCCGACTTTACATACGGCGGACCTGCTTTCTTCACTGACACAAGAACAGCCGAATTGATTATTGGAGATTTTAATGGAGATGGAATTTCCGACGTAGTGGCATATTACCCTGGAGCCAAAGACTATCGGACCTTCACCTCATCCTATTCAAACGGAGTAGTCACACCCCTGGTTGAAAAGTCTATTCGTTCCGTAAGCATCAATTGGGATACTGTTGAAACAGGTGATTTCAATGGTGATGGATTAACAGATATTTTAAACAGAAATGATAATGGAAATATAATCCTCTATAGTGATGGATACGGAGCGCTTTCAACTGAAAAAGCAAGTAGTTGGCCGGATAAAAAGCATGTTATTAGTCTGGGTGACTTTAACGGAGATGGAAAAACGGATATGCTTGTGACTGGTTGGAATAATACGAATTGGGATAATTGGGCAATGAATTATTCTAATGGGAACGATTTTGAGCGAATTTATTTTCCGAAGAAATTTGTCACCTATGATAAACAAATCTTTGTCGGCGATTTAAACGGTGATGGGAAAGATGATTTTTTTGCTGTAAATAAAACTGGCAATAACCCATATACTGGAATGGCTAAAATGCAATTATACATTGCAGATGGGTCAAGTTCCTATTTTTCATATCAAGATGGAAATTATGTGTATTCCACAGACATATGGCATTTTCACCTTGGAGATTTTAATGGAGATGGAAGAATTGATTACCTTGATCGTTCTAATTCAACCTCGTTCACCGGCTATCAACTCCAAAATTCCATCTCTGATAGAGATAGATTACTAAAAAGTGCCACAGACAGTTACGGGAACACCACCAGTTTCACCTACAAAGCATTGACTAATAAAGATGTTTATACAGTGGCTACCGATGGGAGCTACCCAGTTTCTGATTTTATTGGTGCCATGCAGGTAGTCGACAAAATGACTCAGCCGGATGGTGTAGGCGGAGCAAAATCTACCTCCTATAAATATGCAGGAGCAAAACTGCATAAACAAGGAATTGGGTTTCTGGGTTTCTCAAAATACACCAGCACCGATGATCAAACGGGAATTTCTTCCATTTCATTCTACGATTATGACCCAACCAATTACGTTGAAGGATTGAAAAGGACTGAAACCCGGATAACAAAAAACAACTACAATAATCAGCTACTATCAGAAGCTGATTATGTAAATACATACAAGGATTACAATGGTTATCAATATCCCCGGTCAATTTATACCTATCAGCCAACTTCTACTTCAGAAAAGAAGTATGAACTTGGTTCTACCAATGCGTATAGCACTTCTGCTTCATCCTATATCTATGATGATTATGGAAATGTATTGACTACCAGTCAAAGCTTCGGAACAGAAGCAACCATATCGAGTGTAAATGTGTATACTAACAATACTACTAAATGGTTCCTTGGCAGATTAGATACAGCAACTGTTACTAAGCATGTAGCGGGTCAGAACGACATCGTTCGTAAATCGGCGTTTGAATATGACCTAACCAGTGGAATGGTGGTAACAGAACGCGTAGAACCGGATAATGCCACGTTGGGATACTACAAAACCTACGAACATGATGCTTTCGGCAACATTTTGAGAAGCACAATATTTGCAAACGGTAAAAGCCGGAGTCAACACTCTGTCTATGATGCACTTGGGCGGTTTTCCCTGGAAAGCTATGACGCGTTGGAACATAAGGTAACAAAGGTATTTGACCCTGTTTATGGAACTGTAACTTCACTGACTGACGCAAATTTACTCACTGCGACTACTACATACGATTCTTTTGGCCGTGAAAAGACGAGTACAGGACCCGATGGTTCGATGAGTGTGGTGGCGTATCGCTGGAGCACCGGTGACCAAGACGCCCCAACCAGTGCCCTGTGGTTTAAATATGCAGAAGTATCCGGTAAACCTGGTGCAAAGGCCTTTTACGATAAATACGGAAGGGTGATCCGTAAGGCGGCTGTTGGTTTTGATGGACGGATGATTTACTCCGATACGGAATACAACGCACTGGGTCAAGTATCCCGCCAGAGCGACCCTTACTTTAAAGGTGAAACTGCACAGTGGACAAGCTTTATATATGATGCCCTGGGGAGGTTAAAACAAAAAACTTTGCCCGATAATGCCACCATTATTGTCACATACAACGGATCAACTACCATAACCCAAAACCCGTTGGGACAAAAAGACACCAAGCTCACCAATATGCAGGGACAATTGGTGGCAAGTACCAATGATGCAGGGAAGGCTATTACCTACGTGTACAACAGTGCCGGGAATATGACAGAGATGCATGATTCGAAAGATAATGTGGTGAAAATGGAATATGACATACTGGGTAACCGTACCAAACTGAATGATCCTGAACTTGGGATCACTACTTCTTTGTATAATGCTTTTGGAGAACTGACCACTGAAACCAATGCGAAGAACAACGTGATGTCCCTAGTGTATGATGACCTGGGTAGGATGACAAGCCGTGTGGAAGCAGAAGGAAATACAACGTGGACTTATGATACGGGGACTTGCGGTATTGGGCGGTTAGCTTCGGTGAGCGGACCCGGGGGATACGTTCAAACCACGGAATACGACAAACTGGGAAGAGTGTCGAACGTGAAGGAGACCATTGCCGGAACAACTTATACTACCTCCACTGTATATGACTCGTATAGCAGGGTGCTTAAAACAAACTACCCCTCGGTGAATGGCAACGGCCCTGTAATACGAAACCAATATAATACGTACGGATACCTATCGAATGTATCGGATAACCAGACAGGAAAAGTATATTGGACAGCGGGAATCATGAATGCCCGTGGACAGATGACCCAGAGCCTGTACGGAAACGGCATGCAGACCACACGAACCTACGATCCTGTCACAGGTTTGCTGACACACATCAATACCACCAAAGGAACCAATACCGTGCAGGACTGGGAATACTTATTTGATGCGTTGGGCAACCTGAAAACTCGGACAGATGACAATCGTGGGGGAATAAGTGAAACATTTGAATATGACAACCTTAACAGATTGGAATTCGTAAAGAAAAACAATGTGCAAACATTAGCCATGACCTATGATGAGTTGGGTAATATACTGACCAAATCGGATGTGGGCGAATATAAGTACGAAGACTTGCAACGGCCTCATTCTGTAACGGGAATAACACCTTATACCGGAGGAATATTCAATGCTACCACACAGCGGATTAATTACACGTCTTTCGATAAAGTACGTACCATAGCGCAAGGGACCGACAGTTTGATCCTCAATTACGGACCGGCTTACCAACGGATTTATGGCGACACTTACCAAAGCAATGTGCTCAAAAAACGACGGGTTTATGTAAACAGCCTGTATGAGCAAGAAAAAGACTATACAACCGGGAAAGTTAAGGAAACTTTTTATATCTTTGGCGGCGATGGATTGGTAGCCATTCGGGTAAACGATGCCACAGGCGACAACGTAAGTTATGTTCATAAAGACCATATTGGCTCCATACAATGCCTGACCAATGATGCCGGGACGCTGGCACAGGAGATGAGTTACGATGCCTGGGGTAACCGGCGCGATCCAAACGGTTGGAGTGTTTACGCAAATGCACCTGCCGGATTAATTACCGAACGTGGGTTTACAGGGCATGAGCATATTGACCTGTTCGACCTGGTGAACATGGACGGACGGGTGTACGACCCGGTGATAGGACGATTCCTGAGTGCCGACCCTGTGATACAGGACCCGGAGAACCTGCAGAGCCTGAACCGGTATAGCTATTGCCTGAATAATCCACTCTCGCTTACCGACCCCAGTGGGTATTCATGGTTGAGTGATAACTGGAGGAGTTTACTTTCAGCTGCTATAGCCATTTCGGTTTCTGTGGTTTCGTTAGGTACAGCCACCGCATTGAGTGCTATAATACTTGCCGGTGGGGCTGGTGGTTTTGCCGGTGGATTTTCAGGTGTATTGTTGAATGGTGGCAATTTGGGACAAGCTTTAATGGGCGGAGTCGTTGGTGGATTAATAGGTGCCGCTACCAGTTTTTTAAGTTATGGGGCGGGCAGTCTTCCTAAATTAGGTGAAAAGGCTAAATTTTTCACTAAACTTGAGCAGATGCTAGAAAAAGCAGGAAGGCATGCTTTTGTAGATGCCTGGATGGGAGGAGTTAAATGTGCAATATATGGCGGTGAAATTTCACCCATTAGAGATATGATTGGTGGAGCAATATCTTCACTTGGAAACGGAGCAATAAAAGAGAATGTCAATGGTCTAGTTTTGAAAATGACTTCTTCTGCTGTATTGGGTGGCACTATTTCTGAGATAGGAGGTGGTAAATTTGCTAATGGTGCAGTTACTGGCGCTTATTCAATGTTGTTTAATGAATTGTCGCATCCTGATGATGATAAAAATCAAGTAATAGCAAAAAAAACCAATACAATTGTAGATCAGCCCAATTTCGAATTTGATTTATATACAACAGGAATTGATCAGACAGGCGATCCTGCTTTTACAGAAGTTATTGATATAAGATCAAGAGAACCAATTGAAGTAAGATCAAAAATTGGAACTATTGGGACAGATGGCTCAGTCACGGTTGGGGGGATATTACAAGTTGGAACCGATGGGAAGAATTATATTTTAGACGTTTCAATACCAACAGGCACCGGAACAACTGGTGGGTTTACAATAAAACTTAATTCGCAATTGGTAAATAAAATGATTCTTTTTGTTGCACCACTTTTTTTGCGAACATCATATAGAATTCCTGTTTATAGATAAAGACAAATAGATTAACATACATGGATAAGAAATCAAAATATTTAATAAGAGGTATTCTTGCATTTATATTATGCTATGTAATATACCTCATTGGAGACTATATGATATATGGACACTCAACAGAATGGAAAAAATGGAAAGAATATACATTTCTTTTTAATGATTCTATAATTCAAAACGTGGATACATTTCTTGCTTGTAGCGATGTTGCAAGAAACGATGTATTTACTAATTTTCATTACATACCCAATGATTCAGGAAGGAGTATGAATGAGAAATTTTTGAATAATCCTAAAGATACTGCCTATAATGTTGTTTTTTGGGAATTTAAAAAATTAGCGAAAATTAATATTGCAGATATTAATTTTCGATTAAACCAAAACTTAGGACTACTTAAACTAAAAAGAGGGGAAATACTAAATTCTAAATCCGATCAAAGAGTAGCAATTCATTATGGATATGAATATAAGAGTATGAATATTAATTTAGACTATAATTCTAAAGTTGAAAAGTTTATCTCCGGTAAAAACTATAAAGGTTTTATTGGGTCAGTTACTAGAATGTCTTTTAGTAATGAAAATGAAAGGCATGAAATCTTTATAGATTACGTTCCTCCTCAAAAACAAGTTCTATTTTTAGTGTATAAAAGCGACCAACGTTTTATAATAATAATAATTGATTCATATAAATACTTAAATAAAAATATAATAAACATTTTGGATTTAAAATAGAAGAGAGTAATTTATTGGATGTGGATTTTTATCATTTGAACAGTAATTGTGGTAATGGATTGTTCCCGTCCTTCTGGATATACCTTCTTTAAATAAAAAAAAGGTAATCCCAGCAACAAGTAGGACCTTTTGCACATCAGAATAAGATGAGATATATTCGGAGGGACGAGGGCCGGGTGTGTTGCGAGAATTGATTGAAGATGGCATATATCAAATAATCAGGTCTATAGAAAACCATTAAATATTAGATAATTATTTATTATGAAGAAACTTTGTCTGCTTCTTGTATTTAATTTAACACTAACTGTTTGTTATGCTCAGCATTTTGATAGATTAGTAATTAGTTGTTTTGAATTTTGTCCGAGCCATTCATTACAGTCAAAAAGCATGTTAGAGGTTTACGACGTCCAAATATGTATAAAAAATGTGAGTAATTCTCCAATCTTATTTTGGTCATGGCATAATCGGTGGTTCGATAATTTTAGATTTACCAATAACAATATTTATTTTATTGATAGATTCATAAGTGATGCTCCTGCTTGCATTCTTATATTACCTCATTTAACAATAAGATATAAAGGACAAGTTTACTTCCAAAATCAAGTTTACTCCCGAAATACTGATTTTAAATATTTGTTTAAAAGTCAAGAAATTTTATTTCTGTTTTATGATGCTTTAAAGTATTCAAAAGAAGATTATTTAAGTAGATACTATATTTTAACAAATCCTGTAAAAAGAAAGTATAATGAATTTCCGATTATTGCAGATACAATTAGATGTGAAAAAACAGTAATGTTTCAGTTGCTCTATCCTTCCAGATATGTCCTTCCTTAAATGAGAAAATGGGATTGCTTTTGGCTGGGATATGTCGTCCCAGGTTGAGAAAGACCGGTATATTTTAAAGTGAGGGCTTCCTGTTGAGGAAGTCCTCACTTTTTACGTCTGACTATGAAAACTAATGATACGGAAGAGTAAATCCTGATACTTTGAGTGTCGGAATAGTGACCCCGAAAGATCGGACCTGAAATGCCATTATAACACTATGAATTATTTTTCAAAAAAAAGAAACATTTTAGCAAGAAACACGTCTAATAGATTATACTAATTAATCACAATATTCATGAACTTTAAATCACTACTTCCTATTTCCTTTTCGTTGCTGCTTGGCATTTGCCTGGTGGCTGCAGCAGACTTACCATCCTTCCGGGTCGATATTAATAAGGTGGGTCGCTCCGTGGCAGAAGGAAATAATACCAATTTTCTCCCCTGGACATTTGCAAGCAATACTGTTGTAAAAGACACCCTGGTGAATCCTTCTTTCTTATCCGATACCGTGGTAGTCCAATTGAGAGGGCTTACCCTGAATAATGCGGACACCACCGTGTGGAACAATTATTATAAAGCGGGAATTACGAGTACTACGGTTACCAATGATGCCAAACTCACCCTGGATGGTGGATTTTCCAGAGTGATAGAAATGACTCTTCATGGCCTGCCTGCCGGACAAAACACCCTGCTTACGTACCATAATAATGTGGATGCAACCAATGCCTGGACATATAATCCAATTCGTATACTGGTTGACGGAAAAGTAGTTGTGAATAATTTAATGCCCACGGTACGCGAACTGGTCATGGCTAACGTTCCGGTTAGTTATCTGACTTTTACTGTAGAAGCTGGTAAAGATGTAGTGATCCGTTTCGAACCTATCGTTGTTGCCGGTACAGAAACTCTTAAACCATTTAACTGTGTTCCTTTGAATGGTTTCGAAATTAATACCCCGAACTCCCTGCACCAGGCTTTTACTCCTTATCCTGACGATCGGGATGAGCACGTTGATGGGGATGCAGGAACAATTACCATGAAGTGGAGTAAAGCAGCAACAGCCGTTTCCCATAATTTTTACTTTGGAACCGATTCGGCCACAGTAGCCAAAGCAACAACTGCCTCGAGTGTATTTATTGGAAATAAAAGCCTGAAAGATACTACCTACACAGTCAATGCGTATGATATGAATAAGTACTATTGGCGTGTAGACGAATTGACTTCAGACGGAACAATAACCAAAGGAAATACCTGGTACTTCAAGGCACGGCACCTGGCATTTCCCGGAGCCGAAGGATATGGCCGTTTTGCCATGGGTGGACGTGGTGGAAAAGTAGTGCACGTAACCAATCTGAATGACGATGGGGATGGCAGCTTCCGCCAGGCTGTAACAGGAAACAACGGACAACCGTGTACCGTTGTATTTGATG
>Ga0302210_10000765_pt1 | contig 14235 bp, 12 predicted proteins | sample II_Fen_E3_2_FD_198793 | JGI IMG/M metagenome (GOLD analysis project Ga0302210, IMG submission 198793) | Peat permafrost microbial communities from Stordalen Mire near Abisko, Sweden - II_Fen_E3_2 | ecosystem: Environmental > Terrestrial > Soil > Wetlands > Permafrost | place: Sweden: Abisko... | reverse complement strand
TGCTTTATTGATTCCTACCTATAGAGAAGCGGCTCTTCCGGCTGAAAAAGATGTTGTAGACTGCATACAATGGCTGAATCATAAAGATCTTATAAAACAATCCTATACGTATCAAGATATTGTGACGGATATCTTAGCACAATGAATGTATGATTGAGATTCAAGATTTAACAGTCAAATATCAATCGCAAACAGAAACATATACTGCTTTAGACGGTATAAATCTTGCGATTCCTGACGGTGGGACGTGTGCAGTCATTGGACCATCTGGGTGTGGCAAGTCGACCTTGCTTAAGGTTTTGGCTGGTATTATTACAACCTATGAAGGCGAAGTCCGAGTAGATGGAGCAACGATCAATCCCCAAAAGCAGGCTATTGGCTTTATTCCACAAAATTATGGTTTATTGCCGTGGCGTACGGTTGATGAGAATATTTATTTGGGCATGAAAATTAAGCATCGTCAAAAGCGGAACGATTATGAGAAACTGCAATTAATTAAGCAACAACTGGGTATAGCGGAACTTGGCAAGCGCTATCCGGGAGAAATTAGCGGGGGACAACAACAAAGGGTTAGTTTAGCGAGAGCCTTTTTGCTAAAACCAGATCTGCTATTGATGGATGAGCCCTTTTCGGCATTGGATGCCATTACTCGAGAGGAAATGCAAGATGTTTTTTTATCGATTTGGGATAAATATTCAGTATCAACCGTTTTAGTTACCCATTATGTGGAAGAGGCAATCTATCTTGGTCAGAAAATCGTCATTTTATCGCCAAATCCGGGCAAGATAAGCCGGATTATTGAAAATCCACTCTTTGGCGGTCAGAATATTCGTCAAAGACCAGAATTTTTTGAGCTGGGGTTGTCGATTCGAAATCTGATTAAAAAGGATTGGTCAAAATAATGGAAAAACATAAACCACTTTGGTTTTTGCTTGGCATCGTAACTTTTTTTGCTTTATGGTGGACTCTGTCTAAAATAATTATGCTGCCGATTGTGCCTTCACCTTTTCTAGTATTGGCGAATCTGGCGGCTGTCTTTATGAAATATATTGTAATTCATGGTTTGTATAGTTTATGGCGTATAGCAGCAGGACTTTTTTTGGCAGTTTTAATTGGTCTGCCATTGGGGGTAATTATGGGCTATTTCCCCAAGTGGGATCGTTTTTTAGCACCGCTGCTTTATCTTACCTATCCAATTCCTAAAATTGCGCTGATGCCTATATTGATGCTGCTGTTTGGCATTGGGGAACTATCTAAGATACTCATGATTTTTCTAATTATTGTTTTTCAAGTTATCGTTGCTATTCGCGATAGTATTCGTAGTATTCCTAAAGAGACATACTATCCTTTATATTCTTTGGGAGCACCTTTTTGGGCAGTTTTTTTTGAAGTGCTTTGGCCGTCTTCTATGCCAAAATTTATTACAGCGATTCGGGTAGCAATGGCAACGGCGATTTCTGTACTCTTTTTTACTGAAACATTTGGGACGCAATATGGGATGGGCTATTTTATTATGGATGCCTGGCTCCGTGTTAATTATCTCGAAATGTACTCGGGCATTATTGTTCTTAGTTTGATGGGGTTATTTTTATTTGCTTTAATTGATTGGATTGAAAAAAGGCTTTGCCATTGGCAATATAAATAGCAAGATAAAACGAAAGCGGAAAAGGGGAAACTCTTTTCGCTTTTTTTATTGTAATTAGAGGAGAATCAAAATAAATATTGAAAAATAAGTATGAGTAGCAAAATAGTACTTTTCTATTTGCTTCGCGTATAGTAAAATAAAAAAGTGAATAATATTCATATTTATGATTCACTTTAAATGAACTGAACGTTGAAAGGTGGCTGGGTGATGGAGTCAATAATGACGGATATTGCAATTATCGGTGGTGGACCAGCTGGATTATCAGCAGCAGTTAATGCGAGTGCCCGCGGTAAATCCACACGAATCTTTTCAACAAAAAATAATTATCTGGAACGTGCAACGCGGGTTGATAATTATTTGGGAATGGAATCTGTCAGCGGGGCAGCGATGATGGAATCGTTTCGTCAGCATGCCAAATCTTTGGGGATTAGCCTCGAAACGGGGCAGATTATTACGATTTTACCAGTTTCAGATTATTTTATGTTGAATTTTAATGGGGCTATCGTACAGTCTAAAAGCGTGATATTAGCAATTGGTGCAGCCAAACAAAAGTCTTTGCCTGGTGAAGAACAATTTTTGGGTCAAGGGGTTAGTTATTGTGCCACCTGTGACGGCATGATGTATCGAGGTAAAAAAGCTATCGTGTATGGTTTGTCGGACGAAGCTGTCTCCGAAGCCAATCATTTGCAGGAAATAGGTGTAAATGTAACTTTTATTTCAGGTAAGCAGCGTCCTGCTGCTTTAGCTAGCGATGTTCAGTTTATTTCTGGAGCTGTAACCGCTATTATGGGTGAAAACATCGTACAATCGGTAAACGTAAATGCGACGTCAATCGAAACGAATGTGGTGTTTATTTTGCGCAATGTAATCGCACCAACCGTTCTCTGTAAAGGACTAAGCATAAAAGACGGTTTTCTTGCGGTGAATCGTGACATGGAAACGAATATACCAGGTATTTTCGCTTGTGGTGATTGTAGCGGCAAGCCTTTGCAAATTGCTAAGGCTGTCGGTGAAGGTTTAATTGCAGCCCAACAAGCGTCAAAATATATTGATGATCAGAAGAAATAAGGAGGTTTTTGATATGGGGATTATACATCCGAGTACAAAAGACTTTGATCAATTATTACAAACAAATGAAGTTGTTCTTGTTGATTTTTGGGCAACTTGGTGTGGGCCTTGCCTTATGTTAGCACCAGTCATTGAGGAAATCTCTAAAAAATATGAAGGTAAAGCTGTTGTAGCTAAAGTTGATGTTGATGTTGAAAGGGCGTTAGCTGAGCATTATCAGATCATGTCAATTCCAACTGTACTTGTATTTAAAAAAGGAAATTTGGCTGGCAGAGAGATTGGTGCAGCTTCGGCAAAGGTTTATGAAACAATGATTGAAAATGCATTGTGATCTACAGTTGTAGCAGATGAAGAGCTTTTTGTTCATATGTTGCGTTCTTATAGCAAAAAAAGGTCGGTTGGGTGTCTACACACTTCAATCGACCTTTTTGGTATATATTAACAATTAGGATTTAAAATTATGAACCATTTCTTCGAGGGATTGCGCCAGATCAGCAAACTGACCGATAGCAGCCGTTACTTCTTCAGCGGATGCAGCTTGTTCTTCGCTAGCAGCTGAGATATTATTGATTGTTTCGCTATTTTGCTGCGCTAAGACATAGATTTTTTCAACGTTAAGTAAGGCTTGTTCACATAAACTATTTTGTTGAGTTGTTTCTTCTGTTATGGTTGTAGCTTGTCTTTCGGCATTTAAAATAGCACCGACAATTTCCTTGAAAGAATTCCCCAGCTGCAATGCAGTTTGCGTACTTTGGTCAATATAGGAAAAATTTTGCTTGACGCCATTGACGGTATCGTTTGTCTGTGCTTCCACCTGTGCGATAATGGTTGTTATATTTTTGATGGCACTGGCTGATTCTTCAGCTAATTTTCTGACTTCACTTGCAACTACAGCGAAGCCTTTGCCAGCTTCTCCCGCACGGGCAGCTTCAATTGCGGCATTGAGTGCTAAAAGGTTGGTTTGTTTCGTAATGTTAGTAATCATAGTGGTAATGGAATTGATTTCTTTTGCTTTTGCGCCTAAATCCGTTACATTTGTTACCGTAGTTTGTAAGATCGTTTTCATATGCTGTATTTGTTCAACATTTTGATTTACAATGTCTTGGCCTTGTCTGGCAATCGTTGTACACTCATGTGTTGCGATAGCCACGGCATGTGAAGTTTTACAGACACCAGCACTGCGCTGCTTCAGTTCATGCAGTAGTTCCTGAGCCGCTGCAGTTTCATTACTTTGTGACTCAATCTGCTTAGCCGCGCTTTGGAGTTCGATTGCCACATGTTGAATCGAATCACTCGATTGTTCTGTATTTAACGCTACTTGATTTGCCGATTCAGCCATCTTGCGGGCAGAGTCTTTTACGTTATGGACAATATCACGTAAACTGGATAACATCATATTGAAAGCCCGCGTCACAGAACCCAGTTCATCTTGCTTTTTATTGTCTAACGTTACGGTTAAATCGCCTGTAGCTGCAATCGCTGTACAAACATGTAAGTCTTTTAATGGTGCTAACGCTTTGCGCGTTACAAAAAGACCAATACAAACAAAAATACAAGTTAAAAGCAGTGCGACTGCAAAACTTGTTTTAATTAAATTATCAACAGCCGAAAGAGCAATCGCTTTAGAATATAAAGATACAACAACCCAGTCGGTATGTTCTACCGGGCGGTAGGAAGCGAGAAAATCTTGGCCACGCACAGTGCTTATAGCATTGCCGGTTTTCTTTTGTATTGCCTCGGTATAGATTGCTTCTACCAGGGGAGTTCTATTGTCTACAGATGCAGAATCTGTTTGATTGTATAGCGGAATGGTGTTTTTATCGAGCAAAACGATTGAATAACCAGGGTTTTGCGATAGGATTTGTTCGATTAGTGTCTGGAGATTGTTGAGTGAAAGTGTGGCACCAACAATTCCAACTAATTTATTGCCATCCCCTTTTATTTGTGTTGTACCAATTATTGTTAATTTTTGTGTGACTTTACTTGGCAGTGGATCAGAAAATGTCGTTATACCTTGCATCGCTGCTTGAAAATAACTGCGGTCAGCTATATTGATGGGGGTGGCTGAGTCACTGCGTGCGATTTGTTGCCCTGCTGTATCCGCAACAAATAATGGTTCAGAGCTTCCATAAAAAGCTTGAATTGATCCGAGGTATTGTTTCGTAAGAACTGGGTCCATGCTGCGTAATTCATTTTTTTTGCTTATCGCAAGCAAAAAATTTTGTTTGTTAAGTATGTAAGATCCTACATCACTGGCAACTCGTTCGGCAACTTTATTGTTTTTTTCAATGGCTGCCTCTGTGAGACTGCTAGAAATTTCATGTGTAAAGAGCAAACCGATGAGCAGAATGGGGATAGAACAGGTCAAAATTGTAAAAATAGCACTTTGGGTCAGCAAAGAAGATTTGCTCAATTGTTTATAGCTTAGATTTGGTCTTTTGAATTTTATTTTATGAAGGAATTTTTCGTAGAAATTTGTTTTAAAAGTGAATTTTTGCTTTGGGATGGATGCTTTCCAAGAAAATTTCATTATCACAGCTCCTTGTTTTCTTTTTGATGTTAACATGATTTATTTCAGAGAGGAAGGTAGTTTGCAAAAGCTTAACCGTTTCTTTGCCAAATCTTAACATAAAATAAAATGAAAATTCTTTATATTATAGATTTAAAGTATGATGAGTTTTTATTTATAAGCGGCTATAGAGCAAAAAGTCCTGTATTTCCTATAAAATTAAAGATTTTCATGGAAAAGCATATACGATGCATTCAAGTTATGATAGAATAATATAAGAAATGACATGCGAGAGAAGGTTGATTTTAGTGGAATTCCGTCAATTGGAATATTTTCACACAATTAGTAAGTTAGAAAATTTTACACGAACAGCAGAGGTCTTGCATGTATCACAACCGTCTGTCACAAAAGCGATTAAAGCTTTGGAAGCAGAACTTAAAGTGCTATTAATTGATCGAAGCCAGAAACATGTTATGTTAACGCCAGAAGGCAGAGCGTTTTTACTTCATGTTGATAAGATACTTTGGGCCATCGATGAGACAAAACAAGATATGATGCGTTTTCAGAAAAATAAATATGGAACGGTGCATTTAGGTGTTCCACCGATGATAGAAGCCTATGTATTTCCTAATTTATTTACAAGTTTTAAACAAGATTATCCGAATATTCAATTGGATGTTATAGAGTATGGCGATTCGACTGAAATACAGACAAAGATTGATGATGGCGAATTGGATTTGGGAATTATTTTAGGTGAAGAAAGTGCCGGGCAGCATAAACTTACGATTATGCAAGATCAGATGAGTCTTTGTGTTGATCATGATCATCGTTTAAAAGATGAAAAAACAGTAAGTTTTGATCAGTTGAAAAAAGAAAAATTTATTTTGCAGCAACCCAATACCTATCAATATAAAGAAATTTATGCACGTTGTATTGAAAATGATTTTACGCCGGATATTTTATTGTGCACATCGCAGCTTAAAACAATCAAGCAGTTGATTGCGAATAAAGTCGGAATTTCATTGCTATTAGATCTTGTTACACGAAATGAAACTATTTTTTCCCGTGTAGCCATTATGCCACCGATGCTCGTAGATATTTCGCTTATTTGGAGTCAGGATAAATGTCTATCGCAGGCAGGGCAGAGCTTTGTCGAATTTATTCAAGAACATACAAAATCAAAAAAATTCAATAACTTTTTGAACAATACATCGGTATAGAATTTAAAAAATATTGATAAGAGCCTTGACTTAATCAAGTCATTGCACTTAATTTAAGATATTGTCGATAAAAAAGTACATTTTTGACGAATGTGTAGTTCTTCTTTGTTTTAGCATGCCATTGAAAGAGCTGGACTTATTAAAAAAATGAACTTATAATAATGATTATATTAGAATGTAAAAAATTGATAAGCATTCTTACGATATTGAAATTGGTTTGGGGTTGTTGGTTAGATGCTTAAAGGACACAGTGCAAACAGACAAGCTTTAACTATTATTTATGTATTACTTTTTGCTTGTATTATTTCTTGTATCTATTATGTAAGTAGTGTTCGAACAGCAATACAGCAAAGTTTTACGCAGGAAATCGACACTTTGCTTACGCAGCGCACGGATATGATTCAAAATCGAATTGAAGTCGATCAAAGGCGACTTGTCGAAGGCGCAGCACAGATCGGGAAAAACAATTATTTAAATGATCAAAAAGCACTTCAAGGTTATTTAAGTACATATTCGAATCAACATGATTATAAAGAGTTGACGGTCAGTAAGGCTGATGGGACGACCATTGCAGCAGATGGTGTAAGGCAAAATATCAAGTCGCAAGATTATTTTAACGAAGCGATGAGTGGAAAATATTCAATTTCCGAACCGTTTCAAGATCCCTTGACACATGAGCGGTTTATTATTTATAGTGTTCCGTTGGTTTTAGATGGGAAAATTGTTGGTACCGTGAATATGACAAAATCAGTTCGAATCATTGAAGAAGAGTTACTAAATAATTTTTATGTACAAGATGGAACCTGTTACATAATGGATGCGGCGGGAAATGTGATTTTAAATTCACCAAGTCGTAGTAGCGATCATGAATCGTTTAATTTATATAGCCGAATGACGAGTGACGAAGCGACAGCCAATGAGAATTTGGTACTTGTGGATAAGATCAAAGCTGATTTGGCAACTGGTAAGTCGGGTATTGTGCTTAGTACAGTCAACGGTGTTCCAAGTTATATAGGGTATCATAAAGTTGGCGGAGAAATAAATAATTGGATTTTGTTGACATTTGTTGATACCAATACGGTACTGTCAAAAGGACAACAGTCTTTAATGAAAACCATGGTTTTATGTGGGCTAATTGTTACTTGCCTTATGGGCATGGCATTATATATCCTTTACATACGAGATAAAGCACAGCGTGGTATTGAAAAATTAGCGTATATTGATTCGTTGACGGGAATCGATAATATAAATCGATTCCGGGTTCGAGCGGCGCAGCTTTTGGGAAAACATGCTGTCGATCAATATGCAATTATTTCTCTGGATATTCAAAATTTCAAATATATTAATGAGACCTACGGATATCCTTCTGGTGATAAAATCTTGATTTCATTGGCTCATGTCATTAAACATAAGATGAACGACCGAGAAGCTTGTGCTCGTATTTCAGGTGATAAATTTATTCTTTTATATGAGCTGGATGATAAAAATTTCACCAGATATCACGCGATGATTGCAACTTATATGCAGGATCATTTATATGAGTCGATACATATGAATATTTCACTTAATATTACAGCCGGAGCTTATCTGATACCGCCGAAGAAACCGATTTATCAAGTCAATATTGATGAACCGATGATTAATATGTATGAGACGGAAAAACGTCCATTGAAATCAGCCATTATGTCGATGATTGATAAGGCGAATTTAGCTCAAAAAGCGGGACGTGATAATGCCGTGGAATCTTTGCATTGTTATGATGATGTATTAATGCAGACATTTGTGCATCAAAATGAAATGGAAGCAATGATGAAAGGTGCTTTGAAAAATGGTGAATTTAAGGCTTATTTGCAGCCCAAGTTCAATTTAAAGACACTGGAAATTGTTGGCGCCGAAGCTTTAGTACGTTGGATTTCTCCAGTGAAAGGTTTTATGCGTCCTGATGAATTTGTGCCGATTTTAGAAAAAAATGGCTTTATTATTGAAATTGATTTTTATGTTTTGGAAGAAGTTTGCAAAAAAATTAGGGAATGGCTTGATGCGGGAGTGTCACCGGTTCCAATTTCAGTCAATCAGTCTCGTGTGCATATCAATCAGCCATTTTATATGGAGCGTTTGGCCGGTGTACTGAAAAAATATAATATTCCCGCCAAATTTATTGAGATGGAATTAACGGAAAGCATGTTTTTTGATAATACGTCACGATTGATTCAGATGATGAAAGAAATGCATGGATTAGGTCTATCTATATCAATGGATGATTTTGGGTCAGGGTATTCTTCTTTGAACTTATTAAAAGAATTACCGGTAGATACTTTGAAGATTGATAAGGTTTTCCTGGACGAAACAACCAATTCAGAACGAAGCCAGATTATTATTGCCCAGGTTGTAGAAATGGCTCGTAAACTGGGGATGGAAATTGTTTGTGAAGGGGTAGAAACCAAAGAACAGGCTGAATTTTTGCGAGAGATTTCTTGTGATATCGCGCAAGGATTCTTATATGCAAAACCAATGACTATGGAAGAGTTTGATTCGTTTCGTAAGCAAAGCAGTTGAATGGAGTGAAGATAATGCAGCAGACAATTTTAGTTGTGGATGATGATATATCCATTCGTGAACTGCTCCTATATAATTTAAAGAATGCTGGCTATTTAGTTTTGACAGCCGCTGATGGGGTTAGTGCCTTACTGGCCGCAGACGAAAAAGTGGATTTAGTTTTATTGGACCTAATGATTCCGGGTCTGGATGGGTTCGATGTCTGTCGAAAGCTCAAAAGCCAAAATCATACAGCACGAATTCCGGTAATTATGCTGACTGCTAAGTCAGATGAAATTGACAAGGTTTTAGGGTTGGAACTTGGTGCCGATGATTATATGACCAAGCCATTTGGTATGCGGGAACTGATTGCGCGGGTTAAAGCCGTACTTCGCCGCAGTAATCGAGATGATTTACCAAATAGTGAACTGATTGTGGGCCCGCTAAGAATTAATTTCTCGAGTTACGAAGTGTTTTTGAATCAAGAACTTTTGGCTTTGACACCAAAAGAATACGAATTGTTAAAGTTGTTTTTAACAAATATTGGTAAAGCATATTCGAGGGATGAACTGTTAGAGAAGATTTGGGGTTATGAATATTATGGTGATACGCGTACGGTCGATGTCCATATTCGTCATCTTCGGGCTAAACTTTCAGAAGTTCCTAAAATAAGTGATGCGATTGAAACTGTTCGTGGTGTGGGATATCGTTTTGCTATGAAAGATAAATAAATACAAGTCAAACAAGGTGTAGGCAGTTTAAATTTGTCTATACCTTGTTTTTGTTTACAAAAACTTAACATTTGCTTAACAACCCGTATTTCGTGGTATGGTATATTTCCTTTAGCGAGTTTTTTGACTGGAGGAAATGATTATGGATTATAAAATGCAGGTGAAGAAATTAAACTTATTTTATGGTGAATCACAAGCACTGAAAAGTGTATCGCTTGCAGTGAACCCCAATTCAGTTGTGGCACTGATTGGACCATCTGGCTGCGGTAAATCAACCTTTTTAAAAACACTGAACCGGATGAATGATTTAATAGAACATGTGCGAATTGAAGGAGACGTTTCACTCGATGGTGTTAACATATATCAACCAGACACAGATGTCGTGTATCTTAGAAAGCGTGTTGGGATGGTTTTCCAACGCCCCAATCCATTTCCAATGTCAATTTATGATAATATTGCGTATGGACCCCGAATTCATGGGATAACGAATAAAACAATGATTGATGAAATTGTCGAACGCAGTCTTAAGGGGGCGGCTCTTTGGGAAGAAGTGAAAAATCGTCTTTCAGCATCAGCGATGGGGATGTCTGGGGGGCAGCAGCAGAGACTTTGTATTGCAAGAGTCCTTGCTGTTGAACCGGAAGTACTCTTGATGGATGAACCCTGTTCGGCCCTTGATCCAATTTCGACGATGAAAATTGAAGAATTGGTGGCTGAATTAAAAGAAAAATATACAATCGTCATGGTTACGCATAATATGCAGCAGGCGGCTCGTGTTTCCGATTATACGGGATTTTTCTTAAATGGTGAGCTGATTGAACATGATCTGACAAATGTGATTTTCACAAAACCAGCGAATAAAAAAACAGAAGATTATATTACGGGTCGTTTTGGTTGATTGCTGAAAAGACTGAGGGGGTAGAAATGATGGTTAGAGTTACACGGCAAGGTTATATTGAAGAATTGGAGCTCTTGCAGCAAAAGGTAACAGAGATGGGGCAGGCTGTCGATGTTGCTTTAGGTTTAGCGATGCAGGCCTTGCTTGGTATGGATAAAGAGCTAGCGGAAAAGGTCATGAAGGAAGACGATATCATTGATGAGATGACGATTGGTATTGAAGATCGTTGCATGTTGCTCATTGCTAAACAACAGCCAATAGCCAGAGATTTGCGGGTCATTGCTACAGGTTTTAAAATTTCTACAGACTTGGAGCGAATCGGTGATCATGCGTATGATATAGCGAAGACAACATTGGAATTAGAGGGAGTACCTTTTGTTAAAAAATTGATTGATATTCCCAAAATGGCGGAAAGTGCTAGGCGGATGACAGCGTTGGCCATTCGAGCTTACCAGACAGCTGATCTTAAATTGGCGGAAGAGGTTTGCCAGATGGACGATGAAATAGATTTATTGTTTGCGCGAACCTTTCATGAATTATCACAATTTGTCGGGGATGATGCTGTAAAAGTAAAACAAGCAACGCAATTGATTTTTGTGGCTCGTTATATTGAACGTATTGGTGATCATGCAACGAATATTGCTGAATGGGTCATTTATTTAGAAACAGCAGAACGCATCAGGAAACCTGAGAAATAAGCAGAAGAACCTATCATAATTCGCTACTTGCGAATTATGATAGGTTCTTCTTTTTTGCTATTTCGGCAGGTAAAATGTAAAACTAGTGCCGACTTTGAGCTGGCTTTCTACAAAAATTTGACCGCCGAATAATTCAACGATAAATCGTACCAAGGAGAGACCAATACCGGAACCACCGCTTGAATCAAGTCGGGTACGAGATTTGTCAGCTCGGTAAAACCGTTCAAAGATGAAGGGAAGATCTTCAGGAGCAATCCCGAGACCGTTGTCTTTTACTTTTACAAAAACTTTGTTTTGATCGAGGGTGCACGTGAGAGTTATTTGCCCTTGCGCGGGTGTATATTTAATTGCATTTTCGGTTAGGTTCATTAATAATTGCATGATCCAGTCGGTGTTTGCCTGAACTATAACTGGTTCTACGGGAAGATTCAGTTGGAGCTTTTGTAATTTTCCATCAATCTGAGATTGTAGTTTTAGTTTGACAGCACGGCATACTTCTTTCAGATCGACATTTTCAAGTTTGATTTGCTGTCGGTATTCTTTACTGTCTAGTTTGGCAAGCTGCAATAAATCTTTTATCAAACGATCCATGCGCTGGGATTCAGTATGAATGATGGTAATGAATTTTTCACAAAGTACGGGGTCATTTAACGCGCCGCTTAAAAGAGTTTCAGAAAATCCGCAAATGGATGTCAGTGGGGTAGCAAGTTCATGCGATGCATTTGCGACAAACTCAGTCTGACGTGTCGACATTTCCTGTAAAACAGAAATATCATGAAATACACTGAGAATACTGATTACGGTATTGTCACTGTTTATAATCGGGGCGAAAAATACATCAAATGTTTTTTTTGTATGATTGATGTTGATTTTAAAGGCGATGGATTTTGTCGCCATAGTTTTGAGGACTTCTTTGGCCGTTTCACTGAGGAGGGTACTGCCTATGGCATTGATACTTTGTTTTTTCATTAAATCAGGAGTGAGGCGAAAGAGATCACGAGCCCGTTGATTGGCTGTTGTGATATTTCCTTGGGTGTCAAGCAGCATGACGCCATTATCCATATTTTCTAAAATCAAAGATAATTTACGTGTTTCAGCATCGGCTTCGCTGATTTTTTCTTCCAGATTACTTGTTAGTTTATTAATGGTTTGGGCAAGGACTTCTAATTCATCGTTGGTATAGATATAGATACGCCGGTCTAAATCACCATCGGCAATTTTTTGGGCATCTTCGGTCATTTGCCGAATGGGTTTTATTTGTCGATGGGCAAGAAGAAAACCGGATAGGACTGCCAGTATAATTGTAATGCAAAGTGCTGTGAAAATAGTATTTCGAATATGGTTATATGAGTTTTCAATCGGATATAAAGTAGAAGCGGTTCTTACCGTTCCGACTAGTTCACCGTTTTGAAAAACTGGCATTGCGACATAGAGCATATTTTCTTTGATGGTATCGCTATAACGGATCGAAGTGCCATATTCGTTATGGAGTGCATCTTGTACTTCTAAGCGCTGTAGATGGTTGTCTAGTTCTTCTGTCTGTTCCCAAGAGTCGGCGATAACGTGACCATCACTATTGATAATGGTAATGCGAAGATTTGTGGCATCGCTGATCTTATGAATTTCATTGTTTACATAATCTTGTTTTGCTGGATTATAAAGCTCATCTTCTAAGGAAACCTCAATCGTTCGGGCATTTATAATGAGATTTTCAGTTTTTGTTTTGAGATTTTCATTGTAAAAAAATTGCAAAAGATACATTCCTAGTAAGGATAAGGACGTAATTGTGATGAGCAGAAATGAAAAAATCAAACGACGACTGATTTTTGATTTTAGCATAAAAAACCTTCTTTCTGTGAGGACATTCCTAATATCAATTTTATTGTAACATAAGCGTTTTTTTTGTATAGCGGTTTTAACAATTTCTTAACAAAGCCTTAACATCAAAACGGATCGTCTACGCTAGAATATAGGAAGGGAAAGATATAAAAGATATTCAGGAGGGAATGGAAGAATGATTTCATTTAAAAAGAGCAAATTACTTACGATGGCAGCAGCATTACTGATTGGAGCTGTTATGACGGCTGGATGCGGCGGTGCAGATAAAGCAGCAAGCACATCTGGTAGTGATAAGGATAGTGCAGCCCTTACGGGACAAATTAGTGCATCAGGTTCAACGGCACTTTTACCACTTTTGAAACCAGCCCAAGAAGAATTTCAAAAGAAAAATGATAAAATAACTGTAAATATAGCTGGTGGTGGTTCCTTCACGGGAATGAATCAAGTGGCAGAAGGTGCTGTACAGATTGGTAATTCGGATGTCGATCTTCCAGCAGACTATAAAGATAAAGGTCTTGTCGATCATAAAGTTGTTATTGAACCTTTTGTATTTATAGCAAATAAAGATGTAACAATTGATAACTTGACTTCGCAGCAAGTCATTGACATTATGACGGGAAAAATTACAAACTGGAAAGAAGTTGGCGGTGCCGATCAAGAAATCACTTTGATCCATCGCGCGAAATCTTCCGGATCGCGGGCAACAATTGCGGATGTTGTTCTCAAAGGTGCTGAATTTACCGACAAAGCCGTTATTCAAGATTCCAATGGTGCTTTAAGAACAGCGATTGCAACAACACCGGGAGCTATTGGCTATGTAGATGCACCATATGCAGACGACACGATTAAAGTATTAAATTACAATGGCGTTAAATATTCGGCGCAGGCAATAATTGATGGGAAATATCCAATATACGGTTACGGTCATATGTATACAAAGGGTGAAGCTACAGGCGCAGTCAAAGCATTTATTGACTATGTAATGAGCGATGAATTCCAAAATGCACAAGTAGAAAAGCTGGGCTTTATTGCAATTAATAAATTGAAAAAGTAACAAACAGCTAGAAGGGATGTTATAATGTACAGCAAAGA